>Ga0164243_10000046_pt1 | contig 308056 bp, 240 predicted proteins | sample OricompcompostOP_FD_108781 | JGI IMG/M metagenome (GOLD analysis project Ga0164243, IMG submission 108781) | Organic Plus compost microbial communities from Emeryville, California, USA - Original compost - Organic plus compost (OP) | ecosystem: Engineered > Solid waste > Mixed feedstock >... | reverse complement strand
CTTCCCATTCCGAACAGAGCAGTCAAGCCCGCCAGAGCCGATGGTACTGCCGTAACAGGTGGGAGAGTAGGTCGGTGCCGATCTTTATACAGAGCCCCTGCATATATATGCAGGGGCTTTTTTGTTTTTTATAATAAGATTTTTACAAGTGAGTCCGACAAAATAGCAGTATCTTGCGACGTTATATATCTCCTTTAATATGAAGTTTCAAGATAATTATGAGTAAGAGATCTGTGACCGTTTTTATTATTATTCTATTAATAATTGCGGGATTGGTGGCCTATCGGTTGATAGCTAATAAAGAAAAGACTGCTGAGAATGTGACTGGACAACAGCGAGCAGAGTCAAAAGTATACGGTATAGTAGTTTCTGGAAAACCTTTCTCCGATTATTTATCACTTTCTGGATCTATAGAACCTAACGAGGTCATTAACCTTCGTTCAGAGATTTCGGGAATTGCGGAGGAGTTAAACTTTTCGGAGGGGGGAAAGGTATCTAAGGGACAGGTGCTGATTAAAATAAACGATGCCGAATTGAAAGCACAGCTTGTGCAAGCTAAAACGAGAAATAGTTTAGCAGCGGAAAATGAACGCAGGGCAATGCTTCTGCTAGAAAAAGAAGCAATAAGCCAGGAGGAATATGATATTGCCAGTGCAGACCATAGAACAGCTGAAGCACAAATACAGCTTATAGAAGCACAATTAATCAAAACAGCCATCCGTGCACCATTTTCAGGAACAATAGGCCTTCGGAATATTTCTAAAGGAAGTTATATCACACCTATTACTGATATTGCACAGCTCGTGGACGTGAGTAAAGTGAAATTGGAGTTTTCCATTCCAGAGCGCTATGCAGCCAAAGTAAAGATAGGGGAAACGGTGCGTTTTAGCGTGCAAGGTACGAACGAAGAATTTACGGCAAAGATTTATGCGATGGAACCTCTCGTAGAAACGGCAACGCGGACTTTACGTGTCCGAGCACTAGCAGACAATAAAGATAGCCGGCTTATTCCGGGGACATTCGCGAATGTAATTTTTCCATTAGAAACACTAGAAAAAGGTTTGTTGGTGCCGGCTGAAGCGTTAATTCCCATTCAAAATGGAAAAAAGGTATTCATTAAGAAAGATGGTCTCGCAAAGGAGGTTTTAGTTGAAACCGGTGCGCGTACGGAGGCAGATGTGTTGATTGTAGATGGGATCAATGAAGGTGATACCGTGCTGACTTCGGGAGTGATGTCGTTACGAGATGGCAGTGGGGTTAATGTAACATTACGTTAAATAGAGTATAGTAATGAGTTTATCTACATTAAGTATCAAGCGGCCTGTCCTCGCTATTGTTATGAATCTACTGCTAATTCTCTTTGGGATTATCGGATATACGTTTTTGGGGGTACGAGAGTATCCTTCTATTGATCCTGCGCAGATTTCAGTCCGGACAAATTATGCAGGTGCAAATGCGGATATTATTGAGTCTCAAATTACAGAACCACTAGAAAAATCGATTAATTCGATTGACGGTATTCGTAATATCTCGTCGTCTAGTAGCCAAGGTGCTAGCAATATTACCATTGAGTTCAATTTGGATAAGGATCTGGAAGCTGCTGCAAATGACGTACGTGATAAGGTATCGCAAGCTATGCGAAGTTTGCCGCAAGATATTGACGCGCCGCCCGTGGTTTCTAAAGCAGATGCAGACTCGGAACCGATTATTACCATGACGGTTCAAAGTACTACGAGAAATGTGCTGGAGTTGTCTGATTATGCAGATAATGTGATTGCACAAAGACTGCAGACCATTCCGGGCGTTAGTTCCGTACGTATTTGGGGACAACGCAAATACGCGATGCGATTATGGATAGATCCTATTCGTTTGGCATCCTATGGATTAACAGTATTGGATGTTCGGACGGCTTTAAACAACCAAAATGTAGAATTACCGTCAGGTGTATTAACTGGTGCAAATACAGAGCTGGCGGTCAAGACATTAGGGAATTTAGCCACCGAGGAGGAATTTAACAACATTATTATCCGAGCCGAGGATAATCGGGTGGTGCGGATGGCGGATGTGGGGAATGCCGCGTTGGAGGCGGAAAATTTTGAAACAAAAATGTCCGATTCCGGATATCCTATGGTTGCCCTTGCAATTATCCCCCAGCCAGGTACTAATTATATTGAGATTGCAGAGCAGTTTTACGAAGAATATGATAAGCTAGAAGATGATTTGCCGCCGGGTTTTGAACTGAATATTGCTATGGATAATACCCAGTTTGTCCGAAAGTCAGTTTTTGAAGTAGCCGAAACTTTAATTATTGCGATCATTCTGGTCGTATTGATTATCTATGTTTTTTTTCGCGATTGGTCGATAGCTTTCCGACCATTGATCGATATTCCAGTTTCCTTGATTGCGACTTTTTTCATTATGTACCTTTGTGGTTTTTCGATCAATGTATTAACGTTGTTAGCGATTGTACTTGCTACTGGATTGGTGGTAGATGACGGTATTGTGGTGACAGAGAATATATTTAAGAAAGTGGAAGAAGGTATGTCGCCTATCGAAGCAGCTATAAAAGGTTCTAATGAAATTTTCTTTGCCGTTATTTCGATTTCGATTACATTGGCCGCTGTATTTTTACCGGTGATTTTTCTGGAGGGGTTCGTCGGGCGTTTATTTAGAGAGTTTGGTGTTGTTATCGGAGCAGCGGTATTAATTTCGGCTTTTGTGTCTTTATCATTGACACCTATGCTTAATGCCTACTTAATGAAAGGTGGAGAGCAACGTAAATCCAAATTCTACAACAGAACAGAGCGTTACTTTCAGATTATGAACAGGGACTACGAAAGTTCCTTGAGAGGATTCCTAAAAATGAAATGGTTGGCTTTCGTCGTTATTGCGGGATGCTTTGGACTTATTTACTTTTTTTACGCCATACTTCCCAAAGAAACCGCACCGTATGATGATAGAAGTTATATTAGATTAAGCGCTACTGCACCCGAAGGGGTATCGTATGATTACATGGACCGCTTTATGACCGAGCTTACAGCGCTCATAAATGATTCTATTCCCGAGAAAAAAGTAAGTCTGGTAGTGACCTCTCCGGGATTTGGTACCGCATCTGCTAATAGTGGTTTTGTTAGGTTGGGATTGGTACAGCCCGAGGAGAGGACAAGGACACAACAGGAAATAGCGGCGGATCTTGCTCGAATGACCCGGTCATATTCGGAAGCGAGAGTAGCTGTATCCCAAGAACCTACTATCTCTGTTAATAGGCGTGGAGGACTGCCTGTTCAATATATCATTCAAGCACCTAATTTCGAAAAATTAGAAGAGAAGATTCCAATATTTATGGAAGAATTGTCGAGAGATAGAACATTTTCTGTTGTGGATGTAAACTTAAAGTTTAATAAGCCAGAAGTGTATGTAACGATTGATCGGGATCGGGCACAATCGATGGGGGTTTCCGTCTTGGACGTAGCGCAAACCTTGCAAATGTCTTTGTCGGGACAACGTTTTGGCTATTTTATGATGAATGGGAAACAATATCAAGTGATGGGACAATTCGATAGAAAAGATAGAGCGACTCCAATGGATCTGGCCGCTATTTATGTGAAAAATAATAATGGTCTCCTTATTCAACTGGATAACATGGTGGAGATAGAGGAACGAAGCAGCCCTCCTCAACTATATCATAATAACCGATATATGTCTGCAACCGTATCGGCGGGTTTGGCGCCTGGCTATAGTATGGAAGATGGTATCGCCGCTATGGATGCTATAAAGGAACGTGTGTTAGATGCCACTTTTACGACCGATTTGGGAGGGGAAGCTCGAGACTTTGTAGAAAGTAGTTCCAATACGATGTTCGCATTTGGACTAGCCGTTGTGCTTATCTTCCTTATTCTTGCAGCGCAATTTGAGAGTTTTATCGATCCAATTATAATCTTGCTCACGGTGCCTATGGCTGTTGGTGGTGCTTTATTTTCGCTATGGTTATTTGGACAAAGTTGGAATATCTTTAGTCAGATCGGAACGATTATGTTGATAGGTTTGGTCACTAAAAATGGCATATTGATCGTAGAGTTTGCCAATCAACTTCGAGATCAAGGCTATGAAAAATACCAGGCTGTAGTTAAGGCATCTGAAGCACGCCTACGGCCTATACTGATGACCTCTTTAGCAATCGCATTGGGAGCTTTGCCGATTGCGCTTTCGCTCGGTGCAGCTTCAACAAGTCGTATAGGTATGGGAGTTGTGATTGTCGGAGGAACGATGTTTTCATTGATTTTGACGCTATATGTTATTCCTGCTTTTTATTTAATGATGTCGAAATCTAGAAAAAAGCAAGTAGATTTTGATAATATTGACGGATAGTCTCATGAAGAAAATATTGATTTCTTTGTATTTTAGCGTAAGCATCTTCGCCATGGCGATTGGACAAGAATTATTGACCGTGCGACGTGCTGTAGAAATTGCGTTAGAAAATAATTATGATATACGATTATCTCAAAATGCGTTACTTGCGGCCAAAGAAAATAAAACCTATGGTACTGCGGGGATGCTCCCTAATGCAACGGCAGATCTGGCGCAGAATAATAGTATACAAAATGCAACTCAGCTTCAGAATAGTGGTGTAGAACGTTCGTTGGATAATGCTAGGAATAATAACTTAACTTACGGTATAAATATAGGTTGGACGATTTTTGATGGCTTCGGGATGTTTGCGCGTTTTGAAAAGCTACAAGAATTAGAGAAACAAGGAGACTTAGAATTGAAGAGAACAATTCTTGCCACGGTAGGCGATGTCATTACGGTATATTATACGATTGTAGAACAACAAAATTTGCTTTCGGCATTAGATTCTAGTATCCTTATCTCCAGAGAACGGCTTCGGACGGCGGAAAATAGGTTTTCTATCGGTAAAGCGGCAAAATTGGAAGTTTTGAATGTTCAGGTCAATTTAAACGAGGATATTTCGGCGCGACTTCGACAGATAGAAACGGTTAAGAACTTAAAGACTATGTTAAATGGTATCTTGGTTAGAGACCTAGATATAGATTTCACTATCGACACAAAAGTAAGTATCGACGAGAGTTTGGTATACGGTGATTTGTTTGCAAGAGCGGATCGATTTAATCCCGATTTACAGATCATTATCCTTAATAAAAAACTTGCAGAATTGGATATGAGGGAAATCAAATCGGCACGTTATCCGACAGTTCGTTTAAATGGGGGATATAATTTCTCTCGGACGGAATCAAGCCTGGGGTTTGTTGCGCAGTCCAATTCCAGAGGACTAACGTACGGACTTACAGCTTCTGTTAATATTTTTGATGGCTTGAATCAACGTCGTAACGAGCGTGTCGCAAAACTTCAGATTGACAATGCTTCATTACAAATTGAACAGCAGCGATTAGCTGTGAAGACAGGTTTGAAAACAGCTTATGAAACTTATTTGACCAACATAGAGTTAGTCAAATTAGAAGAGAAGAATGAAGATATTGCACGTCAAAATCTAGATATTACACTCGCTAAATATACTATTGGCTCCATAAGCGCCGTAGAATTTAGAGATGCACAAGAAAATTTTATCAATGCGATTTCCCGATTCAATGCGGCTCAACTACAAGCCAAACTATCCGAAATACAATTAAAGGAGCTTGTTGGGCAGATTGATTTTTAACTTCAATTAGCGAACGAATTACGCGATGGCAAAAAATTGAGCAAACGTTTGCTTTCCGTTTTTACTTTTTTTTAGTGGAGAATACTATTATACTTGTGTTAGGAAAGGTTATAGAAAACCTTTTTGAATAACCAGTGTATACTGTCTCATCGCGATGCAATGGTTATGGCAAGTAGACTGTTAGTTTGTTTTAAAATAGGTGATTTTAGAGGGGACGCAATGTTGTCCCCTTTAATGTAAAACAGAAATTTATTAAATTTATGGATACTAATCGAAGAGATTTTCTAAAGAAGGCATCGCTGTTGTCTGGTGCAGCAATTACATTGCCAGCATTAAGTACGGAAGCGTTTGCCGCTGCTCCAACTTTCAATATGTGGGGATATGCCGCCCCCAAGATAGATACTGTGCGTATTGCAGTCATCGGTTTAGGTATGCGTGGTCCAGGCGCTGTCGATAGACTTTCTTATATAGACGGAACTGAAATTGTAGCATTGTGTGATCGCCATGCAGACAGAGTGGAAAAAGCACAGAAGATATTAACCAATAAAGGCTTAAAAGAGGCTAAATCTTATACCGGTGATAAGGGTTGGGAACAGTTGCTGAAGGAACAGGAGGTAGACTTGGTGTACATCTGTACCCCTTGGGAGTTTCACGCACCGATGTGTATTGCTGCAATGAACGCAGGGGCACATGCCGCGTGCGAAGTGCCTATTGGTTTAACAGTGAAAGAATGTTGGGATGTTGTTAAAACTTCGGAAGAGACAAAAAAACATTGTATGATGTTGGAGAATTGCTGCTATGATTTTTTCGAAATGTTAACGTTAAACATGGTTCGTCAAGGAATGTTTGGCGAACTTGTACATGCAGAAGGAGCTTATATTCATGATTTGTTAGATTTAAACTTTAGTAAAAAAGGTTATGATAACATGTGGCGTTTGCGAGAGAATATTAAAATGAATGGCAATCTTTATCCAACACACGGAATCGGTCCGATCGCCCAGTGTATGAATATCAATAGTGGAGATAGGATGACCCACTTGGTCGCTATGCAGACTGCTGATTTTCAAATGCGCGATAAAGCGAGCGAATTAGCAGCTGAAGATTCTTTTTTTCAAGAATTTGTAGGTAAGAAATATCGTGGAAATATGGATACCACATTAATTAAAACGGAGAAAGGGAAGACATTAATGGTGCAACACGACGTTACGTCACCTCGGCCTTATTCTCGCCTTCATTTATTGAGCGGAACCAAAGGTTTTGCGCAAAAATATCCCAAAGAAGGAATTGCATTCGGGCATAGCTTTGTAAAAGAAGATGAATTAAAGAACCTTAAAGAAAAATATACACCGAAATTAGTGAAATTTATCGGTGAGCAAGCAAAACAAGTCGGAGGGCACGGAGGTATGGATTTTATGATGGATTGGCGCTTGATCGATTGTTTGCGCAATGGATTGCCGATCGAACAGCCTATATATGAGGGGGCGTCGTGGAGTGCCATCGTACCATTGAGTTGTGAATCGGTCGCTAAAAATAGTAAGACCGTGAATATCCCTGATTTTACGAAGGGAGCGTGGAAAACTAATCAGCCACATGATCTAACTTTGAAAGAGGGGGGGAATACAGGGATTCGTCCGAAAGTCACTAGAAACTCGAATAATCAGTTGAATGTAGAATAAATGTTGGTACTTACTGCTTTATTAAGTATTTAGCCCCATAAAAGAGAGAAGATGCCCAGCAATCAGGTGGGCATCTTTTATTTTTAAGCTGATTATCTGTATATTAGAGCCTATGTTTTCAAGATCTTTTTTATTAGGTGTTTTTGCTTGCTTTATGGTAGCGTGTCAGTCTGGGACAAAAAATATGCAAAATGCGGTTACCGAAGATTCGGTAGCATTATGTCATATGGGAGCAATTCCATCACGTTTTGTTCAAAAGACAGATTCTTTATCTCATACACAGGGTAAGGACGATATTCGAATGGTATTGATTGAAGGAGGGGTATTTCAGATGGGATCTTCTAATTTTTCTGATGCGCAGCCGATACATGCGGTCGAAGTTTCTACGTTCTATATGGATGAACATGAAGTTACCAATGCTCAGTTTAAGACCTTTGTAGATGCGACCGGATATGTAACGGTTGCCGAACGGCCGTTAGATCCGAATGAGTTTCCGGGTGTGGATCCAAGTATGCTTGTTCCTGGATCGGCCGTTTTTGCTGCACCGAAGGAAGTGAAAGGTTTAGATAATTATATGCAGTGGTGGCAGTATGTGCCTGGAGCGAGTTGGAAACACCCAGAGGGACCTAATAGCTCGATCGAAGGAAAGGAAAAGTATCCTGTTACGCAGCTGGCATATCAAGACGCAGAAGCTTATGCCAAATGGGTAGGAAAGCGACTTCCCACCGAAGCGGAGTGGGAGTATGCAGCTAAAGCAGGAAAACATACGAATGAAACTTATTACTGGGGAAGCGAGAAAAAGGAAGAAGGAAAATGGTTAGCCAATATATATCAAGGTGACTTTCCTTCCAACAATACTAAAGAAGACGGATTTGAAACGACAGCTCCAGTAAAATCTTTTCCACCAAATACATATGGTTTATACGATATGGAAGGGAACGTTTGGGAATGGTGTGCGGATTTTTATCGACCAGATTATTATGCTCATAGCCCAAAATTGAATCCGAAGGGGCCAACAGACTCACATGATCCACAAGAACCTGGTTTAATAAAACGCGTGCAGCGTGGAGGATCGTTTTTATGTAATGATCAATATTGCGAACGTTATAAAGCAGGTAGTCGCGGAAAAGGGGAGATAAACAGTCCGACGAATAATGTTGGTTTTCGCTGTGTGAAGGATATATAAAAAAAATCCCGTCCATTCGACGGGATTTTTTTTACTGTGCGTTCAAGAACATCGACTTTTTATTATTGAGCTCTCTAAAATATGGATCTTGCAGATCTTTGATAAACCGGATAGCCTCTCCAGTAGACTTCATTTCCGGCCCTAGTTGCTTATCAACTTCAGGGAACTTGCTAAATGAAAATACAGGCTCCTTAATAGCATATCCCTTTAGCTTACGTTCGATTTGGAAGTCTTTCAGTTTATTAACACCTAACATAACCTTTGTGGCGATGTTAATATAAGGAACATCATAAGCTTTAGCGATGAAAGGGACAGTGCGTGATGCGCGTGGATTTGCCTCGATTACATATACGTCTTCGCCCTTTACAGCAAATTGAATATTTAACAAGCCCCGTACATTTAAGGCTTTCGCTAAACGAATGGAGTATTCTTCCATTTTTTTCTGCACGCTTGCAGATAAACTAAATGGAGGGAGTACTGCTGAAGAGTCTCCCGAATGAATACCGGCAGGCTCGATATGCTCCATCATACCGATTATATGAACATCCTCACCATCACAGATTGAATCCGACTCTGATTCTTCAGCACGGTCAAGGAAGTGGTCAATTAAGATTTGATTGCCGGGTAAGTTTTTCAATAGATTCACCACCGCTTTTTCCAGATCCTCGTCATTGATAACAATGCTCATCCCTTGCCCTCCCAATACATAAGAAGGACGTACTAATACGGGATATCCTACTTCACTTGCCACCTTTAAAGCTTCCTCTGCGGACGTAGCAACACCATATTTTGGATAAGGAATATCTAATTCTTTCAAAAGATCTGAAAAACGACCGCGGTCTTCTGCCAAGTCCATGTCGGCAAATGAAGTACCGATAATTTTCACTCCAAGCGCCTCTAAACGCTCGGCCATTTTTAGGGCCGTTTGCCCGCCTAGTTGTACAATGACACCTTCTGGTTTCTCCAACTCGATAATTTCACGGACATGCTCCCAAAATACGGGTTCGAAATATAGTTTATCTGCCATGTTAAAGTCCGTCGATACCGTTTCCGGGTTGCAGTTTATCATGATTGACTCATATCCCGCTTCTTTAGCGGCAATTAAACCATGTACGCAAGAGTAATCGAATTCGATTCCCTGTCCAATACGGTTCGGACCAGAACCTAACACAATGATTTTCTTTTTATTGGATGAAATCGATTCATTTTCGTCCTCAAAAGTAGAATAATAATAAGGAGTGTGTGCTGGAAACTCTGCCGCACAAGTATCTACCATTTTGTACACACGATTAATTCCTAATTCTTTTCGGCGAGTATAAACATCATCTTCACTAACATTCCCCAATAACCAGGAAATTTGTAGGTCAGAATAACCTTTCTGTTTTAATGTAAGGAAGAAATCACGAGGAATATTGTTCAGCTGATATCTGCGTAATTCTGTTTCGAGCTGTACCAGTTCTTGAATTTGTATTAAAAACCATTTGTCAATGCGTGTTGCTTTCCGAATGGATTCCAGAGGAACCCCCAGCTCAAAAGCGTCTTTGATATGGAATACTCGATCGGAGCTCGGATGCTCTAAGCTGTCCATGATTTCTTCTAAATTGCGTAGCTGACGGCCGTCGGCTCCCAGCCCCCCGCGATTTGTTTCCAAGGATTGACATGCTTTTTGTAACGCTTCTATAAAAGTACGTCCAATCGCCATGACTTCACCTACGGCTTTCATTTGCAAGCCCAACTCTTTATTAGCCCCTTTAAACTTATCAAAGTTAAAACGCGGAATTTTAACAATGACATAATCTAATGTAGGTTCAAAGTAAGCGGATGTTGTTTTTGTGATTTGGTTTTGTAGTTCATCCAAATTATATCCAATTGCAAGCTTGGCTGCAATTTTTGCGATTGGATAACCAGTTGCTTTTGACGCTAATGCAGAAGACCGTGATACACGAGGGTTAATTTCGATGGCGATAATATCTTCATTTTCTGGGTTTACGGAGAATTGCACATTACATCCGCCAGCGAAATTTCCAATGGAACGCATCATACGGATGGCTTGATTACGCATGTCTTGGTAACACTTATCGCTTAACGTCATACCTGGAGCTACGGTAATAGAGTCGCCTGTATGAATGCCCATTGGGTCAAAGTTTTCAATCGTACAAATAATGATCACATTATCATTACTGTCACGCAATAACTCTAACTCAAATTCTTTCCAGCCTAGTACAGCCTGTTCTACCAATACCTCGTGCGTAGGCGATGCATGTAAACCTCGATTTAAAGCAGCATCAAATTCTTCTTTTTTGTGGACAAACCCTCCTCCAGTACCCGCTAACGTATAGGACGGACGAATAACAAGTGGATAGCCTATTTCCTGGGCGGCTTCTTTTCCTTCCAGAAAAGAATTCGCAATTTTAGATTTTGCAACGCCTACGCCGATATCTACCATCAGTTGACGAAATTCTTCACGGTTTTCTGTTTTTTCGATAGCAGCTACGTCAACTCCGATGACTTCAACATTATACTTGTCCCATAGACCGATATTGGAGGCTTCTATGCACAGGTTTAGCGCTGTTTGTCCGCCCATAGTAGGAAGAACCGCATCGATCTGTTGTTCCTGAAGAATCTTTTCGATGCTTTCACAGGTAAGCGGTAATAAGTAAACGTGATCTGCAATAACCTTGTCGGTCATGATTGTAGCAGGATTGGAATTGATAATGGATACTTCGATACCTTCTTCCTTCAAAGAAAGAGCAGCTTGTGATCCAGAGTAATCAAATTCACAGGCTTGACCGATAACGATAGGACCCGAACCAATAATTAAAACGGAGTTAATGGAGGTGTTTCTAGGCATTATTTCTCTTGTTCAAAAAATTAATTATCAATTTGTTGTGTTGACAAAGGGGGCGAAAATGCCTTTTAGAGTGGAGTATTCCGACTGCTTTGTCGGAGTGCAAAGTTACATTTTTTTTGATAAAAAAATGTTTTTTACGAATGTTTTTCTTTCTAACGTGTTATGATATTCGGTGCTACTGTAAAATTACCTGATTGCCGGTATTTTTTGACTTCATCGTTTTCTAGCTTTGGCGGTTATTAATTTTGATCTAAAAATTATTAATGGAACGGTTTTTGATATTGGGAATCGATAAAGAATTAGTATTTAAATTAAAAAAAAGATTATGAAGAAAATTACGTTAGCTTTTTTAGCAGTACTATTTGCTACCGGTGCTTTTGCACAAGATTACAAAAACTCAATTGGTATCCGTCTAGGGAGTGGGTATTATGACGTGGCTGCAGTGGCATTCAAAACGTTTTTAAACGGTGGACCAGGAGCATTGGAATTTGATTTAGGTTTTGACACCGATAAATTTGGTGGTGATAATTTTACAAATCTTTCTTTTTCTGGAGCATACCAACATCACTTTCCAATTGGGGATATTCAAGGTTTCAAATGGTTTGTAGGTGGTGGTGCAGTGTTGTCCAATACTTTTGCTGATTATGATGAGGTAAAAGGGTTTAATGTGGGGATTTTCCCGACAGGCGGCGTTGATTACAAGTTGAAAAATGCACCTTTTGCTTTTTCGGCAGATATTCGTCCAACGATTCATATTGTAAATGGGGCTGGATATTATAACGGTTTTTACGCTAACGGAGGCTTAACGGCGCGTTATACGTTCTAAAAACAGAACTCGATAATAAAAAAGGAGACCCAATTGGGTCTCCTTTTTTATTATCTGCTTTTTAAGGAAAGATTTATTTAATTGTTGTTACATTATATCCCACCGCAATCGTTTGTGTCTTTTATGCAATCGTTTTCGTTGTGTTTGTTGTCGTCTTTTATTTTGTTTAGTTTAAATTGCAACTGTTGTATTGTCTTCATCTGACGTTACATACTGAACACATAAACAAAACATTGAAAAGTATTTTATGGTAAAGAGATTTACACCTCCCCCGTTTTGGGGTAAAATCTTACGCTTAACATCAGTCCTGATGATAAGCGTGTTTGTGTCAAGGCAGATCGTTTTAGCAAATGAATCGACCGTCCGTGTGCACATTTTGAATCAACAAACAGTGACAGGGAGTGTTACTTCGGCAAGTGGCCCGGTCGCAGCTGTTACGGTATCCGTATCGGAAAACCCTGCAGTTTCGACACAGACAGACGAAAATGGAAATTTTTCCCTTCCTGCAAAGAATGGTGATGTGCTGGTGTTTACCGCAGTAGGATTTGAGCCCTATACAGCAGTTGTTGAGGGAAGCACATTGCAAGCGGTGTTGCAGGAAAGCGATCAAGCACTGGAAGAAGTCGTTGTGACAGGATATTCTGTACAAAAAAGAGAAAGTCTCACGGGATCGCTACAGGTAGTGACGGGTGACGAGTTGCGCGATATCACAACACCATCGGTTGAAAATATGTTGAGTGCTAAAGCACCAGGTGTGCAGGTAACTCCAGGGTCAGCGCAACCCGGACAAAGAGGAGCTGTCGTTATTCGTGGACAAGCAACCTTAAGTGGAACTACAGAACCCTTGTGGGTTATCGATGGCGTAATTGTCGGATCGGAGCCCGGAGATATAAACCCGGATGATATTGAATCGATGACCGTATTGAAAGATGCTGCTTCTACAGCTATCTATGGTTCACAGGGTGCAAATGGTGTTATTGTCATAACAACAAAAAATCCAAAAGTTGGAAAAACAACGGTGAACTATGCTACACGGATGGGATTCAATAAGCTGAATAACGGTAACGTGAGGATGATGAATGGAGCGGAATTATATGATTACTATAGCTCTTTCGAGAATGCAGACGACATATCTTTTCCTCGTTGGAATAGCGAATTGCGCAATAGTAATTTTGATTGGTGGGATTTGGCAACAAAAACTGGACTTACCCAAAATCACAACCTAACTGTGCAGGGCGGAACCGAAACATTACAGTCGTTTCTATCCTTAGGATATTATGATGAACAGGGTTCTGTAAAAGGATACGACTTTGATCGCTATAATATCCGTTTTAGGCAAGTATACAAACCAGTGGAATGGTTGACCATTAAGCCTTCGATCGTCGGTGCACGCCGTGGTGTAGAAAACCGTCAATACTCAGTAACAGCTATGTATAGCCGGTTCCCCTGGGATAGTCCTTTCGACGAAAACGGCAATTTAGTTCCTCACCGTTACAGTGGTTGGGTCAATAACTCTGAGACCAACTATTTGTACGACTTACAATGGAACCACTCGGCAAATACAAACTATGAATTTATGGGAAACTTTGATTTTGACATCAAACTAACCGATTGGTTGACATTCTCTTCTGTAAATAACTATCGTTATAATACATACGCGAATACGGGTTATGAGGATCCGCGTTCAAATGCCGGCATGGGGGTAGTAGGGCGCTTAACTGATTATAGATTCGAGTATGCGCGACGTTATACAAACCAAATCCTCCGCATCAATAAAACCTGGGACAAACATACCATAAATGGTTTAATAGCTTATGAATTTAATGATTATAGTTCTAAAACATTAGATGTTTATGGAATCGGTATTATTCCCGGTTTTCAAGTGATGGATGCAGTTACTTCCCCAGAGCGGACACGTGGCGTACGCAATGAATGGGCGGTTCAATCGTTCTTGTCAGACGTACATTATGCTTATGATAATAAATATATGGCTCAGCTTTCTTTCCGCAGGGATGGTGCTTCCAATTTTGGTGATAATGCGAAATATGGAAACTTTTTCTCGATCAGTGGAGCTTGGAATATACACTACGAAGATTGGTTCGAAGCAGATTGGGTAAATACTTTGAAAGTTAGAGCCGCTTATGGTTCTGTGGGAAATCGTCCTAGTGATCTATATCCACAATATGACCTTTACTCTGTAGAACAAGGTTCGGGATATAACGGCAAACCTGGAGCGTTGATTAGTCAAAAAGGAAATAGAGACCTAACTTGGGAGAAAACGTATACTACAGGCGGAGGGATAGATGCAACTTTTTTGAATGACCGATTACGGACATCTCTGGACTTCTATATCAAAGACACCGATAATGTACTTTATGAGGTTCCGGTTACCGGTACAGTGGGGATTACCAGCATGTGGCGGAATATTGGCGCAATGCGTAACACCGGTTTTGAGTTAGCTATTGGTGGAGATATTATTCAGAGCGATGATTGGAACTGGGGGATAGATTTCAACGTAGGGTATAATAGGAATAAGCTAACGCAGCTTTTTGAAACTAGAGGATCTGACGGAACTTTTGCTGTAAGACCGGTTTTTGTGGGCGATGGATCAAATATAGCCGGATCTGCTCAACGCGTGTTGGATCCCGGTCTTCCTGTTGATACTTACTATATGCGGGAGTGGGCTGGTGTGAATCCAGAAAATGGGGCTCCGATGTGGTATAAAACGGAGATGGATAATGAAGGTAACGAGGTGCGCACGACAACTTCTGATTATGCCCAGGCAACACCGACGGCATTGGAAAAAGCCGCGCCGGATTTATATGGGGGATTCTCTACTGCGTTAAAATACAAGCAGTTTGATTTAGGTGCAGTTTTCGGTTATTCTATAGGCGGTAAAATCTATAATTACTCTCGTCAAGAATATGATTCTGACGGAGCATATACGGACCGCAATCAAATGAAACTGATGCCGGGATGGAGCCGCTGGGAAAAACCGGGAGATAATGCAACCCATCCCCTTGCAAAATATGGTAATCGAGACAATGGAAATAAAGTTTCATCGCGTTATCTAGAAGATAGCGATTTCCTACGCTTACGGTCCCTTACATTGGGATACAATATTAAGCTAGAGCAATATAACATGCGCAATTTGCGGATATTCTTTACTGGAGAAAACTTGTTCACGGTAACAAACTATTCAGGAGTAGATCCGGAGGTGCCGTTAACACCTTTAGATGGTAGGCGTGAAGGGGGAAGGATAACGCAATCGGCAGGACCGTCTGTCTATCCCGCAGTTCGTAGGTTTATGTTCGGTCTCAATGTCTCATTTTAAAAATTGACAATTAACATGAAAAAGAATATATTTATAGCTTTGCTGGCAGTAGCTAGCTTTGCATCTTGTGATATTGATCGCGCACCCTATGGCTCCATGGATGCGGATGATATTATGAATGACCCAGACACCTATTTGGAGTCCATGATGAATGGTGCTTACGCGCAATTAAAGGCCTGGTCTGACCCGATGCATCGTGCGGGTGAATATGCTGGTGATAACATCGCAATCCGAGGTACATCTACAGATGCATTTTTTGAGTTTATTAGCTACAATCGTACACCAAATAATGGCCGCCTGAACCAGTTTTGGAACGCAGGATATAAGGCTATCGCACAGACATCTAACGTGATTAATATGTTTGCTGAGGGGGAGGACGAAGAACGTGATAGCCGTTTAGGCGAATGTTATTATATACGTGGATTAATGTATTTTTATTTTGTAAGAGCTTATGGACGTCCTTACTACGATAACCCGACAACCAATTTAGGGATGCCGATCGTAAATGGTACCCCGGAAGACATTCCTGGTCTGGAACTGGACGACCGTGTAAGTGTTGCGGATACCTACGAACATATTATCGCGGACTTAGAGAAAGCAGAAGAATTGCTAACTGTCAACAACGGCCCTGCCTATGCGTCCAAAGGAGCTGTGTACGCCTTGTTATCTCGTGTTTATTTGTACATGAGCGGAACTTATGATAGCCCGAATGTGCAATACGCGCAGTTGGCCGTAGATTACGCGGATAAGGTTATCAATTCGGGAGAATATTCGTTGTTGCCTCGAGAGCGATTTATGCAATACAATACATATACGCCAGAAAATAATCCAGAAACTATTTTTGCAATCAAACGAGTGGCATCAGAATTTTCAGGTGATGATTACGCTTATGGAGTAGGTGGGATGTATGCCAATATCGGTGGTCTCGGATGGGGAGAAATGTATGCCAGCGCTAAATATATAGATCTGCTAAATGAAACCGGACGAAACGACTGGCGAGAAGAAAAATATAATATAGTGGATGCGCGCGCAGCATTCATTGCACCAACCTACTCGCAAGACGCCGGTACAGACACCTATACAGAGGTATTTCGTTTTATACGGCAAGGAAGTACCTTGACTTATGCGCAGGCAACGGTAATGCGAAGTGAGGGGATAATTACATGTAAAGACGGTGATAATACATATACGTTAACACCTGTGGATGCTGAGCAAGAAATTTATAGTATTAAGCATGTGGATGGCAACACCTATACCGGAGTGATAGACAACTTTATTACCGTAAACAACGGATTGCCACAGTTCTATATTACAAAAGCATCTCGAGAAGGAGAAGAATCACACTTACACTCCCCGGTAATCAGTAGATTGGGAGAAGTTTATCTGAACCGTGCGGAAGCATACGCTAAATTAGGTAATTATGGTGCAGCTTTGGCTGATCTGAACGAAATCCGTACGAGATCTATCCTGGATGGGGCATACCACTCATTGAGTGCTGCTAATGCAGGTACTTTGATAGATAAGGAGCGTCAGTTGGAATTAGCCTTTCAAGCGGAGCGTAGCTACGACGTATACCGTAATGGAGGTACGCTAACGCGTCATTATCCTGGTGCTCACGATCAAGGCCTGGAAGTAGAGCCAACAGATTATCGTGTAGTTTATTATATTCCTGAAGATGCAATCAATGCATATCCAGGAAAATTGACACAAAACCCGAGTTCAAATTAACGAAGGACGGTGTGAGGTTAATATCGATAGATATGATTAAGCAGGCTTTACAATTTTGTAAAGCCTGCTTAATTTTCGAAAAATCTAACTTTAAAAGCAAAAAACATGGGAAAAGACTGACAATCCACTTCCCCCTTTTTTAGGAGAATAATGTGTAACTTTGTGACATGATTGAACTACCTGTAATTTCGGCTGCTGAAACACAACGTAAACCAGATTGGTTGCGTGTGAAGTTACCTGTGGGTAAAGAATACCGTCATGTACGAAGCCTTGTAGATGAACACAGATTACACACCATATGTGAAAGTGGTAATTGTCCAAATATGGGAGAATGTTGGGGTGCGGGTACAGCTACCTTCATGATATTAGGTAATATTTGTACACGTTCTTGTTCATTCTGTGCAGTGGCAACCGGCCGTCCTTTGGCGGTAGATACAGACGAGCCGAATCGCGTAGCAAACTCAGTAAAGCTGATGCAAGTAAAACACTGTGTAATTACATCGGTAGATCGTGATGATTTAAAAGACGGCGGTTCGACAATATGGGCAGAAACCGTTAATGCCATTCGTAGGGAAAGTCCCGAAACTACCTTGGAGACGCTGATTCCAGATTTTAAGGGGCATTGGGATAATCTTGACCGGGTGTTAGCTGTACGTCCCGAAGTTGTTTCTCATAATTTAGAAACTGTACGGAGATTGACACGTGAAGTACGTATCCAAGCAAAATATGATCGTTCGTTGGAGTGCCTCCGCCGTATATCCGAAGCAGGTTTGCGTACGAAGTCTGGGATCATGTTAGGTTTTGGAGAAACGGAGGAAGATGTTATCGAAGCGATGCAAGATTTGTACAACGTAGGAGTACATATTCTCACATTGGGTCAATATCTACAACCCACAAAAGCACATCATCCGGTAGTAGAATGGATTACACCCGCCCAATTTGAAAAATATAAACAAATAGGCTTAGATATGGGCTTTAAGTATGTCGAATCCGGACCTTTAGTACGTTCATCCTATCACGCTGAAAAACATTTGTTCGATATGCAGTAAATTCGACGACTACTCTCTTAAAAATACGGTTTCTCCTGCAATTACTGTACGAAGCGTTTTTATATTACGTAACTGATTGTCGGGGGCCGTCATGATGTCTGCGTCCAATATAACAAAATCTGCATCTTTTCCACGTTCAATGCTACCGCGTTTTTTTTCTTGAAAACAGGAAAACGCTGACCATATAGTCATCCCCCGAAGCGCTTGTTCTCTTGTTATGGCGTTTTCCATTTGAAAGCCACCTGCTGGAAGTCCATTTTTGTCGACCCGGGCTACAGCGGCGTGAAAGCCAAATAATGGGTTGAAATGCTCTACAGGAAAATCACTACCTAACGCCAGTTTACCATATTGTTTCAGCAATGAATTATAAGCATAAGCACTTTTTACGCGGTCAATTCCTAGACGGCTTTCTGCCCAATACATGTCGGAAGTCGCGTGTGTGGGTTGAATGGATGGGATAATATGAAATTGGGCAAATTTCGACAAATCTGCAGGAGAGACGACTTGGGCGTGCTCTATTCTCCATCGCCTTTTTTTTCCATCCTTTGCATATTTACCATACGTGTTAAGTACGAGTCTATTTGCAGAATCTCCGATAGCGTGTGTGCTGATTTGGAAAGACGTTCTAGCGATTTTTCTGACAATGTCATCCAACTCTTTCTCACTTTGCAAAAGAAATCCTTGTGAAAGAGAATCATCGCTATATGGTTCTAGCAGAGACGCACCACGTGAACCCAACGCACCATCAGCCATTAGCTTCACAGAACGAATGGTTAAACGTTCGGACTCATAAATACCCTCCCGGGTATACCGTTCAATATCGCGAGCGCTTCCTGCGATCATCGCGTAGTTTCTTATTTTCAAAGAGTCTTGCTGATAGAATTTTTTAAGGTATTCTAACTCTTCCAAAGAAAGTCCCGCGTCCACGATAGAAGTTAGCCCGACGGAAAACAAAGAGTCTTGTGCTTTGCGTAGCCCCCAGAGTAAATGGTGTTCATCCAGTACTGGGATGTGACGGGAAACCAGCTCCATGGCATTATCTATTAATATGCCTGTAAAATTGCCTAAGCTGTCCACAGCCATGAGTCCGCCAGGAACGGGCCGGGTGGTATCCAATTGTGCCATATGCAATGCTTGGCTATTCACCAATGCAGTATGATAGTCGACACGTGAAAGAAAAACAGGCGTTTCTGGAAAATACTTATCTAGACTGTCTTTTGTAGGAAAGCTTTTGTCTACCCATAGATTCTGATCCCATCCACTTCCAATAATCCATCTTTTATCTGGGTTTTGTTGCTGGTAGACGATGAGTTTTTTGATGACTTCGTCATAAGATTTTGTGCCGTTAAGATTGACCTGTTCCAACATATCTGCCAACATTAAAAAATGCGCGTGGGCATCGTAAAAGCCCGGGTATATCGCTTTACCTCCCGCATCAATAACTTTTTTGGCCAGATATTTACCTTGAATTTCTTCCGAAGTACCCATGTCTATAAATATTCCTCCTTTTACCGCAAATGCTTCTTTTTTAGAAAATAGAGAATCTACTGTATACACTTTTGCATTATAAACAATAAGATCAACTTCTTTATTAGTCGTGCATTGAACTGTAAAGATAGCTAACGAAAGCAATATGATGACATGAAACAGTTTCATTTGGGCAATTAGTGGGTTTATTTATGTGGGAAAGAAAAAGCCCTCCGATGGAATATAGGAGAGCCTTTTCATTCAAAAATCAAAATGTAATGTCTAGCAATACTCGTCGAAAGCTGCTATGAGATTGTCTGCAATCATCTGGGCAGGTCGACCTTCGATCATGTGCCTTTCGATCATGTGTACCAATTTACCGTCTTTGAACAACGCCATAGCAGGCGAAGAAGGAGGGTATGGAAGCATATACTCCCGTGCTTTATCTACAGCATCTTTTTCCATTCCAGCAAAAACAGTCACTAATTTGCTCGGTTTCTTGCCGTTTTCTACAGCGTAGCGAGCGGCAGGACGTGCATTTGCTGCGGCGCAACCACAGACGGAGTTAACGACTACAAATACGGTTCCTTCTGCCGGAATGACCGTATCTACTTCTTCTCTTGTTTTTAATTCTTGAAATCCCGCGTCTACCAACTCTTGGCGCATCGGAGTTACTAAATATTCCGGATACATTCTCTCTTGTGTAAAAGTTATCAAAGATGAGCTCCTCATGAGCTCGGTTAAAAAATACAGGGCAAAAGATAAATATAATCTATTGCCGTTTAACAAAGATAGTGGATTCTCCATCGCCAATCAAGATCTTATCCTCAAGATAATGTCAGATTTAAGATAATAATATGCCGATGTTTTTGATTTGAGTTGGGTATCAGTTATTTTTGTATTTCCTTAAAAATTAGAATAATATGTCAACAACTGAAACAGTGTATGTTCCTTACAAAGTAAAAGATATTTCTTTGGCGGAGTGGGGAAGAAAAGAAATAGAATTGGCGGAAGCAGAAATGCCAGGATTAATGAGCTTGCGTCGAGAGTACGGGGCTTCTAAGCCATTAAAGGGCGCTCGAATTGCGGGTTGTTTGCACATGACGATACAAACAGCCGTATTAATAGAGACTTTAGTGGAATTAGGTGCGGACGTGAGTTGGTCGTCATGCAATATCTTTTCTACGCAGGATCATGCTGCCGCTGCTATTGCTGCTGTGGGCATCCCAGTATATGCATGGAAAGGATTGACAGAAGACGAATTTAATTGGTGTATTGAACAAACGTTATTCTTTGGAGAAGAGCGTAAACCGTTGAATATGATCTTAGACGATGGCGGAGATTTGACGAATATGGTATTCGATAAATTCCCCGAACTTATCGATGAAATCAAAGGGTTATCTGAAGAGACAACTACTGGCGTTCACCGACTTTATGAGCGATATAAAAAAGGTACGTTACATTTACCTGCTATTAATGTAAACGACTCTGTGACAAAATCTAAGTTTGATAATAAATATGGCTGTCGTGAGTCATTGGTGGATGCTATCCGTCGCGCGACTGACCTGATGTTGGCCGGAAAAGTTGCTGTTGTAGCGGGCTATGGAGACGTGGGGAAAGGATCAGCGGAATCGTTGCGTTCAGCAGGAGTGCGTGTTATCGTGACGGAAATTGATCCGATTTGTGCATTGCAAGCAGCAATGGAAGGCTATGAAGTGAAGAAAATGGCGGATGCGGTGAAAGAAGCTAATATTGTTGTGACGACAACTGGTAATAAAGACATCATCCGTTCCGAACATTTCAAAGCGATGAAAGACAAAATAGTGGTGTGTAATATCGGACACTTTGATAATGAAATTGATGTCGCTTGGTTGAATGACAACTATGGCAATACAAAAGTAGAGATAAAACCACAAGTGGATAAGTATACAGTAGATGGGAAAGACATTATCTTGCTGGCGGAAGGTCGTTTGGTAAATTTGGGATGCGCAACCGGTCACCCGTCTTTTGTGATGTCCAATTCATTCACAAACCAGACGTTAGCTCAGATTGAGCTGTGGACGAACAACGGTCAGTACGAAAATAAAGTGTATACGCTTCCGAAACATTTAGATGAAAAAGTAGCACATTTGCACTTGGCACATATCGGCGTGGAACTGGATACACTAACAGAAGAACAAGCCGATTATATCGGCGTGACGGTGGAGGGGCCATATAAACCCGAAGCGTACCGCTATTAAAGAGGGAGAGTGAAATAAAAAACCTGTCGAACATCCGACAGGTTTTTTTATCTTTAAAATATGAGAATGTGGAAAATTACTCTGCCTATAATGATGCTACTGGGTTTGGCATCCTGTTCTTTTCTATATCCGATTATACTTGTAAACCAAATGGATAGAGATCTCGTATTTGAAGCTACGTTCAAGGATATAGCTGATACTTCTCAATTGCATTTGACATATGTCCCGACAGCGGATTTAGATGATGAATACAAATATGCCGAACTTCGTAGCAGAGACCAGAAATTACCTTACCAACTAGTGGAGCATGATAAGATTCGGTTAATTATTCCTGCGGACTATACTGTACGCATTATTTCCAGAAGAAATGGAAGACCTGATTACTTTAAGGAATGTAAAATTACAGTTGATGGGAAGCAGTTGGTTTTGGATGGTGAGGCCCTACAAGGTATGCTAAAACGAAGGAGAAGCTTTGACATGATAGGGATGAAGAAGTATCTTAAAATAAATCGTGCATTATTTCGTTAGCGATATAAAATCAATAGCTTTTACACCGTTTTTTAACCGTTCATCACCAATCCCCGAAATAATTTTATACGAAGCATCCAATGCTTCCAATTCTTTTTTCCAAACATGCATAAAATGTTCTCGTTGTTGGGGGAAATCCCGAAGAGGGTCATCTTCCCATGGCAAATCGATATCCATGAGTAAATAAAAATCGTACTTCCTGGATTTGATTTCGTCGGTTACCTCTTTGGGTGTATCTCCAAAAAGGTGGTCACACCAGATTTTTACGGTCAGTATCGTGGTGTCGCAGACCAACACATTATTTTGGGCTAACGGAATCAATGTTTCTTCCAGCGCCACCTGCCCATAGAATATATTTACTTCGTCCTGTAGTGTATATTGTCGATTGAGGTTCTTGCAATAATACCGAGCGTACTCCGGCACACATATGGTATTAAGCGTTTGTGCAAGATGCTGCGCCATTGTTGATTTTCCGGTAGATTCTGGACCGACAATTGCAATTTTCTTAATATCAACCAAAGTATAATCGTTTTTACAATTATACTAAAACCTATCGAAACAATACCATTCGATTATAAAATCGATTATTGTACCATTTTATTGGCACAATTTGTACTGGCAAATGACTCTGGTTTGGCACGGAATTGAAATCCCATGCCCATGATATATCCCATTGCTTCTTTTAACGCGATATTGGACTCGAAACTGGGATTGGTATTAATGTCTGCGTGCACTTCAAGATCGATATGATATTGGTCAAGAAGAGGGCATAATTGGTAAGCGATATCGATAGATTTCTGGACTTCGGTAAGCATCCGCTCTTTAATGCTTAATCGACGGACGATTTTGTCGCGGTTAATGAACATAAACCCACCTTTGTGTTCTCGCAGGAAAACGATGACTGTGGCAAATTCAACTATTCCTCGCTTAACTTGCGAATCTGTACCTATGTAAACCTTTAGTTTATTGCCGAGGTAGGTTTCTTTTTGGATGATGTCTTCAACAGCATCGTTGATGCACGTGCGGATTTTCTCCCCATTGTATTTTTGCCAAACCATAGTTGATGATATTTTTGAATAAATCTAATGTTATGTTGTTCATTGTGTGTTAATTGCGTTTTACTTTTTTGTTATCAATTCTATTCTTTATTTCCATAGGCTAAATCGCCTGCGTCGCCTAGCCCCGGAACAATGTAAGATTTAGACGTGAGTTCGTTATCCACATCACCTACCCAAAGACGTGCTTCGGGAAGAAAAGCACGTACATGTTGAATTCCCTCTTCTGAGGCGATGGCAACCGCAATATGGAGTTCTTTGATGCTGTACTCAGCGAGTAAGTCTTTACAACAAAGGACCAAACTTTGCCCCGTCGCAAGCATAGGATCTGCCATGATTAGGATCCTTTCATCGAGATTGGGCGTGTTAACGTATTTTTTGTGTACCTCCATTTCGCCGCTTTTTTTAGTATGTCGGTAGGCAGCAAAAAAAGCACTGTCGGCATGATCAAACACATTTAGCATGCCTTGATGAAGAGGTAAACCGGCCCTTATAATAGTAGCCAATACCGGTTGTTCTTGTAAAACTTGGTGTGAGGCTGTTCCTAACGGTGTTTGCACAGCTATCGGTTCAAAATCCAACGTCTTGCTTATTTCATAGGCAATGATTTCTCCTAAACGCTCTAGATTTCTTCTAAAGCGCATTCTGTCTTGCTGTATACTAATATCCCGCAATTCCGCTAAATAGTGGTTAGCAATGCTATTTTCTTTGGTTAAGATTGTTACCATAGCGCTATATTTGATAGCAGCAATTTAGTAAATTAAGTCCCTTTTTCCTAACTTTATATTCCATAAACGGAAGATCTTTAATGAAATTCAAATTAACATCGGAATATAGTCCTACAGGAGACCAACCAGAAGCCATCAAGGAATTAGTCTTGGGACTAAAGCAACACGATCAATATCAGACCTTACTGGGAGTGACGGGCTCAGGGAAGACCTTTACGGTGGCTAACGTTATACAGGAGACACAGCGGCCTACACTTATTTTAAGTCATAATAAAACGTTGGCGGCGCAACTTTATGGAGAGTTTAAGCAGTTTTTCCCGGAAAATTCGGTTAACTATTTTGTGTCGTATTATGATTACTATCAACCTGAAGCTTTTATTGCCTCTTCGAATACTTATATTGAGAAAGACTTAGCGATTAATGAGGAAATCGAAAAATTACGGCTAGCAACGACTTCTGCACTGATGTCTGGGCGTCGGGATATCATTGTCGTATCTTCCGTGTCATGCATATATGGTATGGGAAACCCGGATGATTTTTCGCGTTCCATATTTCGTTTTTCGGTAGGGGTTACCATTAGTAGAAACGCATTTCTACATCGACTGGTGGAAATACTTTATGCTCGGACGACAAGCGATTTTAAACGTGGAACTTTTCGAGTGAAGGGAGATATCGTTGATGTTTATCCAGCTTATCTAGATCATGCTTTCCGCATATCGTTTTTTGGTGACGAAATTGACGAGCTAAGTGAAATTGATCCCGTTTCGGGGCAAACTATTTCTAGAATGGAAGACATCGCCTTGTTTCCAGCAAACCTATTTGTAACTCCGAAAGAGAAATTTACTCAATCTATTTGGGCTATACAAGAAGAGCTAGAACAACGTAAGACACAATTGGAGGAAGATGGAAAGTTGCTGGAGGCTAAGCGATTGGAAGAGCGCGTGAATTATGACTTGGAGATGATGCGGGAATTAGGATACTGTTCGGGGATTGAAAACTATTCCCGTTTTTTTGACGGACGTCAAGCCGGCATGCGACCATTCTGTTTGTTAGATTATTTTCCCGACGATTATCTTTTGGTTATTGATGAAAGCCATGTTACCTTACCTCAATTACGGGCGATGTATGGGGGAGACCGCTCGCGTAAAATTTCGTTGGTCGAGCATGGGTTTCGATTACCTGCTGCGCTTGATAATCGTCCGCTTAACTTTCCAGAGTTTGAGTCATTGACGAATCAAACGATTTATGTTTCGGCAACTCCAGGCGATTACGAATTACAACAAACGGAGGGTGTGGTCGTAGAACAAGTCATTCGTCCTACTGGCTTGTTAGATCCAATTATTGAAGTGCATCCCGCCATTAATCAGGTCGACGATTTATTGGAAGAGGTGGATAAGGCCATCAAGGAGGGGGGGCGTGTGTTAGCGACCACGTTGACAAAGCGCATGGCAGAGGAATTGACGAAGTATATGGGCCGGCTAAATATTAAAGTACGCTATATCCACTCGGAAATAAAAACGTTAGAACGTGTAGAAATCTTGCGGGGCTTACGACTAGGGGAATTTGACGTATTGGTAGGGGTGAATCTTCTGCGTGAAGGACTGGATTTGCCAGAGGTCACCTTAGTAGCGATTTTAGACGCGGATAAGGAAGGATTTCTACGGTCAGAACGGTCATTGATCCAAACGATCGGCCGTGCAGCTCGTAACGATAAGGGGCGTGTTATCATGTACGCCGATCAAATGACAGAGAGCATGCGCGTAACTATTGAAGAGACGAATAGACGGAGGGAAAAGCAAATTGCTTATAACGAGGAACATGGGATAGTGCCGCGGACAGTGGGTAAGACTAGAGATGAAATTTTGGAACAAACTTCGGTAGCGGACTTTAAACCAGGAGAGGCTAAAGCGTATGTAGAGCCAGACCCCGCAACACTCCTGGCCGCAGACCCAGTAATGGAATACTTAGGGGTTAAAGAAATGAAAAAAGCGATTGACAACGTACGGAAAAAAATGGAAAAAGCGGCAAAAGATCTAGATTTTCTAGAGGCAGCAAAGCTACGGGACGAAATGTTCGCCATGGAAAAACTGTATGAAAAACGTTTTGGAAAAGAATAATGTAAAATGCCTACTTTATTTCTTTTCCTCATAGAGCATGACTTCTTCATGAATTAGTGACCAACAATGATCTTTTTCAATTAATTGATAATCTTTGTTAGCGTATAAATGAGGAGCGAGGCTGTCCAATAATACGCTTTCATCTTCTTCTTTTATGAAAAGTTCGGCCTTTTGTTTAATGGAGTCTATTAAAACAAAAGCAGCGGTTTCAAAATTGGTAGACGTGTCTGTGATGTTCATCGTAATGGTACCCTCCCAAGGACGGACACATTCTTCTTTCAATTTTGACCAAGTGTAACCAGCCGAGACTAAACAGCCGTGTTTATCTTTCGATCCACCGATTGGGGGGAGGGAGGAGGAATTGTCATTAGACGTGTCTTTCTGCCCAGTATGCTGGCAAGAAAAAAGAAAAAATGAAATTAATGTTATTGCGAGGTACTTCATTATATCTGTTTTGAAAATAGATGTTCATAAACCATACCAAAGTCTGTTTTAAATAAATGGATATTTACTACATTTACATTTCATTAAACAAGTTATTTTGTTTTTCAAATTGCTAAAATAAATGAAGAAGCCTGTATTGGTTATAAAATTTGGATCCGCTGCGATTACCACTAAAGAGGGGGATATAGATGAGCGCATTGTATTGGAGATTGCGAGGCAAACCGCCCAATTGCAGTCGAAATATAACATCGTTTTGGTGTCATCTGGAGCTGTCGCAGCGGGGAAAAAATACTTAAAAAATTACGATGGAAGTTTATCGGCCAGAAAGGCCGCTGCAGCTATAGGAAATCCGCTACTCGTTCGCACATATAGCACCTACTTTAAACCGTTTAATATTGCGTTAGCACAAAGTTTATGTGAACGGCAACATTTTGCAAACAGGGCACAGTTTCTTCAGTTAAAAGATACATATCGAGAACTTTGGAAGAATAACATTATTCCTATCGCCAACGAAAACGATGTGGTGAGTAATAAAGAACTCAAATTCTCAGATAATGATGAATTGGCAACCTTAATAGCGGTAGGATTTGGTGCAGAACAATTGTTGTTTAGCACATCAGTCCCCGGAGTGTTAGATAGCAAAGGAAAGGTTATATCACAAATACCGATGATTGATAAAGACGTGTTTTCCGTGGTGAAGAAAGAAAAATCAGCAGTTGGTTTAGGAGGGATGACATCTAAACTCAATTTCGCTCGACTAGCGAATCAAATGGGGATACAGACCGTTATTTTTAGTATGCAAACCACCGATGGAATCTTAAAAGCGATAGCAGGAGAGACAGGAACCGTTTGTTTACCCCAGAAAAAAAGAGTATCTTCGAGAAACAAGTGGCTCGCAACTGGCAGTCTTATCAAAGCTTTGGTGCATGTGGATGAAGGTGCAGCGAACGCCATTCAGAGACGTAAAAGCCTGTTAGCTGTCGGTGTAGTGACCATAAATCAAGCCTTAGAAATGGGCGAGGTTTTCCAAATAGCCAATGAAAGCGGAGAAGTATTCGCTGTGGCAAAATCAAAAATTGATGTCATGGACGTAGAATCGATCCGTAAAAAAAAGAACGTTGCAATAGCACACGCTGATGACATTGTGTTATTGTGACTCGTATTTGTTTATAATAAAAAAAGGAAAGGGATTTTTTAGATGACGAAGGAAAGTATACAGGAAGAGTTAAAGGCAGCTCATGAAGCTACCTCGGCAGTTAAACGGTTGACCGATAACGCCAAACAAGAATTGTTAAAAGATATTGCCAGTGCACTTGAACAACGGGTAGATGACATTATTCGGGAAAACAAGAAGGATTTAGAGCGTATGGATAATGAAGATCCTCGGTATGATAGATTGCTGTTGGATAAAGACCGGATATTAGCGTTGTCAACTAGTCTAATCGATGTCGCGGGCCTACCTGATCCAACTGGGACGTTAATTTCGCGTAAGGAATTAGAAAATGGCTTATTAGTCGAGAAGAAAACTGTTCCCCTCGGCGTGGTGGGGGTTATTTACGAATCTAGGCCCAACGTTACGGTAGATGTGGCGGCGTTATGTATAAGGTCTGGGAATGTGTGTGTATTACGAGGGGGGTCGGATGCTTGGTATACAAATAGTATCTTGGTAGAGATTATTCAAGAAGTGTTGCAACACCATCAATTAGACGTACATATCGTACAGCTATTGCCAACAGATAGAACGTTTGTAAGCGAACTTCTTTCGGCCACACAATATGTGGACATCATTATCCCAAGAGGCTCACAGGCGCTTATCGATTTAGTGCGTGAACAGGCAAAAGTCCCGGTTATTGAAACGGGAGCAGGGGTATGTCATACGTATGTAGAGCAAACAGGCGACTTGGATAAGGCTGCGAAAATTATAGCGAATGCTAAAATACAGCGGCCATCAGTATGTAATGCGTTAGACACCGTTTTGGTCGACCGGGAAGTGGCGAAAGATCTCCTAGCTAAGGTTGTACCTTATTTTCAAGAAAGTAGTGTGAAAATTTATGCAGATGAAGCGGCTTTTTCTATTTTAAAAGCACTCGGTTACCCGTTGTTGGAATTAGCAAAGGAAGAAGACTTTGGACGAGAGTTTCTGTCGTTGCAGTGTTCGGTTAAGGTTGTTGATGGGTTTGAAGAAGCCTTAACGCACATCGCGCAGCATTCTTCTAAACACTCAGAATGCATTGTTTCAACAAATGCTGATCGCATCGATACCTATATGGATATGGTGGATGCCGCTGCCGTTTACACAAATGCCTCTACGCGCTTTACGGATGGTGGCGCTTTTGGGCTCGGAGCTGAGATAGGTATTTCTACCCAAAAGCTTCATGCCAGAGGGCCTTTCGCTTTAGAGAAATTGGTGACAGAGAAATGGTATATTACCGGTGATGGACAAACAAGGTAATGGCAATTAGATACGAGAAGGATACGATTCTGAATTGGATCAATGAGATGGGTAAGTTTTTACGATTACTTGTCGACAAATATGAGGCTTTTGATGAACCCGTAGAGTCTGTGGTTATAGAAGAAGGTTACCGTACATTTTTTGGAAAGGAAAGAGACTGGATGTTAGGACTCGCTGAACGAGACCTTTTTACCTATGTGGAAGAAGAGTTAGAAACGGAGCAAATTCGACCGTTGGCATTGCTTTTCTTGCGAGATGCGTTACTTTCTCTCGAAGATGAAAAGCAACAGACGCTTTTACGTCATTCGAAACTTCTTCTCGAATACGCGTCAAATAAACTGGGTAGCTTTTCATTTGAAGATTACGGAAATCTGACACTTATTGAGCAAAGATTGCAGAAATGAGATGGCATCGATTTTGAAAACTCAAATAATCTACTAAATTTGTAGAGAATAAAAATGTTTATTAAAATTTTAAAGATATGAGTTTACGATTAGGCGATGTTGCTCCAAACTTCCAGGCGGAGACATCCATAGGAAAAATTGACTTTTACGAATATATCGATGGCCAATGGGCAGTCTTGTATTCACATCCTTCAGATTACACACCCGTATGTACAACAGAGCTTGGACGTACCGCGCAGTTGAAATCAGAGTTTGAAAAAAGAAATACAAAAGTGTTAGCATTAAGTGTGGATTCCGTAGAAGATCATTTAGGTTGGATTAAGGATATTAACGAGACGCAGAACTGCGATGTCGATTTCCCAATTATTGCAGATAAGGATCGTAAGGTTTCCGAATTGTATGATATGATCCATCCTAACGCTTCGGCTACAGCAACAGTACGCTCCGTATTTGTTATTGGTCCGGATAAGAAGGTTAAATTGACATTAACTTATCCAGCTTCTACTGGCCGAAATTTCTTTGAGATTCTACGGGTGATCGACTCGCTTCAATTGACAGATGAATATTCTGTTGCAACACCCGCTGACTGGAAAGATGGTGAAGACGTAATTGTCGTTCCGGCGATAAAGACAGAAGATATTCCAGCTAAATTTCCAAAAGGTTATACAGAAGTAAAACCATATTTGCGGACCACCCCCCAACCAAACAAGTAAAAAAAGAAACGGGTAAATAATTATTTACCCGTTTCTTTTTTAGTAAACTTTCACGATATAAATATAATCCTGTAGTTTTTTTATCTGGTCTGTGCGGGATAGATTATGTAATAAATTTTTGTTGTTTAGAACGACATTTTTACCATTTAACGAGTCGGCCGGAATGCTGTTCAATGTTTCCATTAACGCTTTGGTCTTGATTGCAAATGCTGCACCATCTAATCCTTTCTGCTTTCCGCTGATAATCCCTATAACATTTCCTTCTTTGTCCAATAGCGGCCCTCCGCTGTTACCTGGATTTACTGGAATTGATATTTGATAGGCAAGTGTATCGCCGGCATAGCCGGTGGAGGAACTCAGGTAACCTTGTCCATAAACTGCTTCATCTCTAGGGAAACCAATAGTATAAACATCTTCACCCATATCAGAATCTTGTTTTTTAAAGGTATACGGTATACTCTTTATAGATTTAAAGGTAGAGTCGTTGATATGTAAGATAGCCAGATCTTTTTCTGGATTCGTAAAGACGATATTTGCTTTAAAGGACTCACCTTTATGGTTCTGTAAATGTACTGAATCGGCTCCAGTGATCACATGGTAGTTCGTGACAACATAGCCGTTTTTTGTAATCATAAACCCCGTTGCACCGTAATGCATAGTCTCCTTGGCGTTATCTTTTGTATTGTGGATATTTTGGATAGCCGCATTTTGTGCATTGACATTACGTTTTACCGTATTCATATCTCGGCGCAGCGCACTGTAATCGGATGTAGTTTTCTTGAGGTTTTTATAATACCCAGTCAGCCATAAAGTGGAGAAAACAGACACAATAGCAATAGCCGCGGCTACTGCTGCATTCAATTTCAATTTATCCCATAAGCTGATGACTTTTGTCGTCGATTTTGGTTGGTAACTTTTACCATAACCTTGTCCGATACGTATTAAGTCGCGTTTGAAGTTGGCCCGGGCGTCTGCCTTTTTTAAGTCCCCGACAAAAGTTCGATGCCATTCCAATAATTCTTTGTGCACAAGATTTGCCTCACAATACGCCTCAAACTGTCGTTTCTCCTCTTCGGACAGTTCTTCCCGGAGATAAGCATCTGCCCAATCTAAAAAATCCTGTTCGTTTAAGTCTTTCATCACTATTTAATAACTATTGACTACTTTAAAAAATACCTTTTTAAGTCGCTGAAGACACTTGTATTTTTGGGTTTTCGCGTTATCGGCATTTGTATAGCCAAACTTCTCGCAAATATCGGTCATGGATTTTCCTTGTATGTAGAAATCATATAAAATAGTTCTACAGGGCTCTCCCAGTCCGTTTAATGAACTTTCCACTAACAAAAGCCGTTCTTCGATAACCTCGTGATCTACTATAGCTTCCTCAGCAGCTAGCGACTCACCGTAATCATCTATTGGATCCTTATGATATTTCGCTTCGCCACGAGTAAGATGCTTAAGCCACAAACGTTTGGAAACCGAATACAAAAATGTTTGTAACTTGCTGCTCAGAACAAAATCGCCATCATTGATTTTACTGTAAAGCACCATCACGGTTTCTTGGAAAATATCCTGTGCTTCCTCTCTGCTGCCACGATTGTTGACGATCATCTGGGCAATAGGAGGAAAATGTATTTGATATAATTGCTCAATAGCAAGGTTGTCTCCCTCTCTGATGCCGTCAATGATTTCGGAATCAATCTGTATGTCGCTTTTTCCCTTACTCACTTATTAATACCTTTTTAGTCAAATAGTAACCTATTTATATCGCATTAATTTTTATTTTTTTTCATCAAGTAGATGACAAACCAAAAGTAGCAAATAAATTTTTGTATGTTCGCGTTGTTATGAAGATAAAAGTAGGTTTTGGTTTCGATGTCCATCAAATGACAGAAGGACATCCATTTGTAATAGGGGGGGTGCAACTCGAACATCATGCAGGTGCATTTGGACATTCGGATGCGGATGTTCTTGTTCATGCCATTTGTGATGCGATTTTAGGAGCAGCAAATTTAGAAGATATCGGGTATCACTTCCCAAATACAGATGCTAAATGGAAGGGAGTAAGCAGTCTTCTTTTGTTAGAAGAATGTGTGAAACTGTTAAAAGCAAATGGATTTTCTTTAGGGAATATCGATGGTATGCTGTGTTTAGAAGCTCCAAAGATTAAACCATATATTCCCAGCATGAAAGAGAATATTGCGAAAGCCGCGGGGATTGATATTACCGATATTTCTATTAAAGCGACGACTAATGAAACCATGGGGTTTATAGGTAGGGAAGAAGGTGTGGTCGCTTATGCAGTATGCCTTATCGAGAAGTTATAGGTTTTCGTTGAAAATAAATATGAAAGGTAAAGAATGCCCCGAGCGTCAATAGACCTCCCATAATAAAAGGCGCTCCGGGAAAATAAACAGATGTGTTTTCTTGCGTGAAAAACGAGAATAAGTTAGTCATCATTAAAGGTCCGAATATAGCGGTCAAGCTGATAACGGATGCGATTCCGCCTTGAACCTGCCCTTGCTCGTTATGAGGCGTCAGATTCGAAATAAGGCTTTGAAGAGCCGGGCCACCAATCCCCCCCTCACACATAGCGTACACGTGCTGCAAAAAGCATCCCGCTCGAAGAAACTAAACCGATTAATGGGAGAGCCAATGTCAAAAATAATAATCCGGTCAAAATGGATTTAGATAAGCCCAGTCTAGGAATAACGATACGTAATAACCCTGCATTGCTTTTTTTAGCATTAAATGTCATTCTAACGGATCAAATAATTTGCCTAAAGTAAAATTTTAATACGGAATCGTTCTAAACTTTTTAAAACTTATTACAGCGAGAATGTTAACTTTGTACTAAAATCGTATCATAGATGCTATGAAGAGAGAATCAAAGCAGAAATTGACAGACATCGATATCAAGCGATATACCCGAAATTTTTGGACTATATTGTGTAGTATCATTATTCTTGGTGCACTTTTCCTTGCCAGTGTCCGTTTAGGGGTATTTGGTAAATTACCATCTTTCGAAGAGCTGGAGAACCCGAAGAGTAATTTAGCTTCCGAGATATTAACAGATGACCTGCAGGTGTTGGGGAGGTATTACAAACATAACCGTTCCAATGTGAAATTCAGCGAATTATCGCCGCATTTGGTGCATGCCTTAGTTTCAACAGAAGACAAGCGCTTCTATGATCATGCAGGTATCGATTATTCTCGGACGATAACTTCCGCTATATACACCACTTTACTGAATCGAAAACAAGGGGGAAGTACGATCACGCAGCAATTGGCATTAAACCTCTTCTCCGAGCGTAGAGAGCGCAATACATTTAAGCGTATGATGCAGAAATTCCAGGAATGGATTACTGCGGTTCGTTTAGAAAGAAGTTATACCAAGGAAGAAATCATCATGATGTATTTCAATACAGTTGATTTTGGAGCTTATAACACTTTCGGTATCAAATCGGCTGCCCGAACTTATTTTGATACCACCCCTGATCAGCTGACTCCTGCACAGGCAGCTATGCTTGTCGGTATGTTGAAAGGTACCTATATCTATTCGCCAGTGAGATTTCCGGAAAATTCAATGAAGCGCCGAAACACGGTATTAAATAACATGATCGATCAGAATTTTCTGACGAAGGAAGAAGGGCAGAAAGCTAAAGAGCAGGAACTAGGTCTGAGGTTACGAATAGCGAATTATGGAGAAGGTATGGCACCTTATTTTCGAGCGGTATTGAAAGAGGAATTAAAAAAGGAGTTTAAACGCTTATCCATTACAAAGTCCGATGGCACGCCTTATGATTTGGATCGTGATGGGCTGAAAGTATATACGCCTATCAACTTTTCCATGCAGCAATATGCGGAAGAGGCGCAGCGAGAATGGATGGAAAAACTACAACGAGATTTTGATAGACAGTACCGGAATGCCGACCCATTTAAAGGTGCCAATGCCAACTTGTTGGTAACGGGGATGCGTCGCTCTGACCGTTATCGGGTATTGAAAGAAACCGGTATGTCAGAAGAGGAAATAAAGCGAGCGTTTAATGAGAAAGCACCGATGACACTATTTACATATAACGGGAATGTAGACACCGTTATGACACCAATGGACTCTATTCGTTATAATAAGCTTTTTCTTCAAAATGCGGTAATGTCCATGGAACCCAAAACAGGCCATATCAAGGCTTGGGTCGGGGGAATTAGTTTTGAGCATTTTAAATTTGATCACGTCAAGTTGGCTGAAAGACAGGTAGGTTCAACAGCGAAGCCCTTTACGTATGCCGCAGCAATTGATAATGGGTATTCGCCTTGTTTCCCCGTACCCAACCATTCTCGTACCTATGGCAACTGGACGCCTCGTGGAACAATTCAAGGGGGAGATCCTATTACATTGAAAAATGCGGTAAAATATTCCCAGAACTTTGCTTCTGCCTATGTTATCAACGAGATAGGAGCGGCCACGGTTGCTTCATTGACCAAGCGTATGGGGATTACCTCTAATGTACCCAACTATCCATCTATAGCATTGGGCGCGTATGAGGCTTCTGTATACGATATGGTAGGCGCCTACTCGGCGTTTGTCAATCACGGTACGTGGATTGAGCCGACATTGATTCTGCGTGTCGAGGATAAGAACGGAACACCAATTTATGAGAAAACTCCGACGGTCGTCAAAGCCTTAAACAGCGAGTCTGCCTATATTATGGTTGACATGTTAAAAGGTGTTATAGATGGCGGTACGGGTTCTCGTTTGCGGCGTGCACAGTATGGTGGGTTTAAAAATCCAATGGGAGGTAAAACTGGTACGACGAACGATAACTCCGATGCTTGGTTTATCGGTATTACCCCAGAGTTGGTCACTGGTGTGTGGACGGGAGCGGAGGACCGTGGTATTCGTTTCCACAGTATGGCATCCGGTCAGGGGGCACAAGCCGCTCTTCCCATCTTTGGACTGTATATGAAAAAGGTGTATGCTGACAAAGAACTACATTATACACAGGAAGATTTTCCGCTCCCGCCGGGTGGATTAACGCGTGAAATAGATTGTAGTCAGTATCAGGAATTTTTAGGTGCGCCATCGAGTGAAGGTTCGTTAAACGATGATCGGTTAGGGTTCTAATTTTCTTACATATTTAATTTAGATAGAATTTATCAACGCCGAACAGCAGATTTTAACGAAATTTGCTGTTCGGCACTTTTATGATATGAGCTTATTTGACTACAGAGAGGAATTAAAAAAGATTCCTCGTAAACCAGGAGTTTATCAATATTTTGATAAAAATAATGAACTCATTTATGTGGGTAAAGCGAAGGATTTGCGCAATCGTGTAAGCTCGTATTTCGTGAATGCACATCAGCTAAACAGTAAGACCCGGGTACTGGTACGAAAAATAAATCGCATAGCATTCACGATCGTTGATACGGAAATAGATGCCTGGCTTCTAGAAAACAATTTGATTAAGAAACATAAGCCTCGGTATAATGTCATGTTGAAAGATGACAAAACCTACCCTTGGATTGTGATTAAAAACGAACATTTTCCACGTGTTTTCTGGACAAGGAAATACATTCGGGATGGATCTCGTTATTACGGGCCTTATGCATCTGTCGGCATGATGCACATTATTTTGGATATGATCCGAGAGATTTTCCCTTTGCGTACTTGTAACCTGAATCTGTCTCCAGAAAATATAGCGAAAGGCAAGTATAGAATTTGTTTGGAATATCAGCTTGGCAATTGCAAAGGTCCCTGTGAGGGATATCAATCTGAAAAAGATTATAACCAAAATCTTGTAGATATAAAAGATATATTGAACGGAAAGATATCCGTCGTCACCAGTCGTCTAAAAAAACAAATGAACGATGCTGTGACGGCTTTAGATTTCGAAGGTGCACATAAAGTAAAAGCAAAACTAGAAAAGCTTGCCAATTATCAAAGTAAATCTACTGTCGTCAGTTCGTCGATTACGAATGTAGATGTATTTAATATAGCATCGGAGGATAACTATGCTTTTGTAAACTACTTAAAAGTCGCCCATGGCGTTGTTATCCAGACGCAAACGCTTGAAATGAAAAAGCGTTTAGACGAGTCTGAGGAAGAACTGTTGACTTTGGCGATTCCGGAGTTTAGAGAACGTTTCAAAAGCACATCTAAAGAAATCATCGTTCCCTTCGATATACATATCCAAGGAGATACAACTATAAAATTTACTGTACCCAAAGCAGGAGAGAAGAAAAACCTATTGGAATTATCTAGAAAAAACGTCGCTTACTTTAAGAAGGAGCGAATGCTGCAGTATGAGAGATTAAATCCCGAGGTAAAAACAGAACGTATTCTTAAACAAATGCAAAAAGATTTACGTTTGAATGTGCTTCCGCGACATATTGAATGCTTTGATAACTCCAATATACAGGGGAACTATCCGGTTTCGGCAATCGTTGTTTTCAAGGATGCGAAACCCTCAAAAAAGGATTATAGACATTTCAATGTAAAGACAGTTGTTGGCCCAAATGATTTTGCTACAATGGAGGAAGCCGTTTTTCGGCGTTATCGAAGATTATTGGACGAAGACGAACAACTCCCACAGCTAATCGTAATAGATGGTGGTAAGGGACAGCTGGGAGCCGCTATAAAAAGTCTAAAGTTATTGGGAATAGAAAAGAAAGTAACCGTCATCGGTATTGCGAAACGTTTAGAAGAATTATATTACCCTGGTGACCAGTATCCTCTGTATCTCGATAAGAAATCAGAAACATTAAAAATTATCCAGCATCTACGCGACGAAGCACACCGTTTTGGAATTACTTTTCACCGTAATCAGCGCAGCAAAAAAACATTTGTCTCTGAACTAGAAAATATTCCCGGGATCGGGAAAGTATCCGTAGAGAAATTATTGAAAACCTTTAAATCAGCTAAAAAAGTAAAAGATGCGTCCGATGAAGAATTGAGTAAAGTGCTTACCCGGAAACAAATTATAGCATTAAAGGAATATTTTCATGCCTAATCATCATAACCGAACTTTTTAAGGTAATTCTTTTTACGTCGCCAATCAGGAATTACCTTGACAAAAAGTTCCAAAAACACTTTTCCTCCAATAAATTCTTCTATATCCTGTCGAGCATATGTGCCCACTTTTTTAATCATTGCTCCTGCTTTTCCGATCAAAATATTTTTTTGGGAATCACGCTCGACTATAATTTCAGCAGCTATCCGTGTAATGGCTTCTTCCTCTTTATAAGATGTTACGATCACTTCCGTACTGTACGGAATTTCTTTGTCATACAGTTTAAAGATTTTCTCTCGAATCATTTCTGACACAAAGAAGCGCATACTTTTGTCCGTTAATTCGTCTTTTTCGTAGTAAGGCGGATGGATGGGGAGCTTCTCTTTAATATATCCCATAATCCCTGCCACACCATGATTTAGCAATGCTGAAATAGCAAAAATAACATCAGGATTCAGTTTCTCCTCCCAGAATGCTATTTTGTTCTTCACTTCTTCTTCTGACGATTTATCTATCTTATTAATAAGAACAGCTACCGGAGAATCGGTCTTCCGCAGTCTTTCGATAACGTCGTTCTCATCAAACTTCTCGTGGATATCTGTCACAAATAAAATGAGATCCGCATCAATCAGCGAACCCTGCACAAAATTCATCATGGATTCTTGTAAAGAATAGTTCGGTTTTATGACACCTGGTGTATCCGAGAATATGATCTGATGATCATCATCGTTTACAATCCCCATGATTCGATGTCGGGTTGTCTGGGCTTTCGGTGTAATGATGGACATTTTCTCACCTACCAATGCGTTCATTAAGGTAGATTTTCCTGCATTGGGTTTTCCGATGATACTGACGAATCCTGCTTTATGCGACATGAAATGTTGTTTTTATTTGATCGGTAAAGATACGAAATTTAGAAAGATACCTGCTACGAGAGTCTCCGAAGTGAAACTTCTTTTGTATTGGGGATGTTTAATGGCACACGTTCAAGCGTAACAAAGCTACTATCCAAGCCGAAACCTTTCTCCTCCGATAGACTGAATTTTTTCAAAGTTTTATATATTTCCAAGATTATTTTTTCATGCCATTTCAACGCATACGTTTTGGATATTATTTTCTCCAAGACTACAAAATTGAAGTCCCCCGCTATACCATGTTTCTTTAGCGTATTATAGTTACTTGTTATGTCAATCTCGCCTTTCTCTACCATATCTTCTACGACTTTTCGGAATAATAAGCTAATGCGTTGTTCTTCTCTAAACCCTAGTTTAAAGTCGATACGAATCAATTTTTGCGGTATGAGTTGCTCCACGATGTATTCCTTTGTGTGTGGATTATCCATGACATCCACATGAACAAGCCAATATACGTCTGCCCGTTTAGGTTTTTTATTCAAGAGTGAATAAATGATTTTGGACTCAATTTCGTTTTTATTATTTGCACTTGTTAAATACACAAGATGTGATGCAAATATTGGAACCGACTTATCTTCACTTAGCTCCGCGATAATAGGGAAATAAGGTTTGATATCCGTAAAGCGAACGAAGCTGTTCTTAATTTTGCGTGCCCCATACCACGTGAACATCACCACAAACAGACTACTTGCCAGCAACAGCGTTAACCATCCGCCGTGTGTTAGCTTCACGAGATTTCCTGTTAGAAATACCATTTCTATAGTAAAATAGAATATAGCAAAAATCACAATCCAGCCTTTCGGGACATGCACTCTCGAGAGAAAAACACACATTAAAATTGTTGTGGCAATGAATGTTAAGTTAATGGCCAACCCATAGGCAGCCTCCATCTGAGAGGAATGTTGAAATATGGCTATTATCAACATACAGCCGATATACAAAATCAAATTTATGGAGGGTACATATAGCTGTCCTTTATGTTCACTGGGATAACGGATAGAAACTTTTGGCCAGATATTTAAACGTACCGCTTCAGAGATTAAGGTGAACGATCCGGATATCATGGCTTGGCTAGCGATGATCGCGGCTACCGTGGCGATAACGACACCATAAGCGACGAACGCACCGGGCATGATCGCGTAAAAGGGGTTCGTATCCCCAATTTGCTTACCCGCATGCTCCATCAGCCATCCGCCCTGTCCGAAATAATTGAAGATGAGCATGAGCTTAACAAATATCCAGCTTATGCGAATGTTAGACTTCCCACAGTGTCCCATATCAGAATATAAAGCTTCTGCTCCTGTCGTACACAGAAATATAGCGCCGATTAAGAAAAGAGAGTTAGGGTGGTTAATAATCGTGGTTATAGCATAGTAAGGGTTTAAAGCATAAAATACTTCTGGAGTATGTACAATATATAGTAATCCTAAAATGCCGATCATACTAAACCAGATGAACATCAAGGGGCCGAAAATACGCCCTACGATCGAAGTTCCGAACCGTTGTATAAAAAATAATAAACTTATAATTGCGATGACGATGGGTACGGTCGGAATATCCGGGTTTCGTATCGCTAGGCCCTCGATGGCGGATGAAATAGTGATAGCTGGGGTAATCATACCATCCGCTAATAACGCGCTGGCACCGATAATGGCTGGGATAATGAGCCATTTGGCTTTTTTGCGGACTAAAGAATAAAGCGATAAAATGCCTCCTTCGCCTTTATTGTCTGCCTGTAGCGTAATCCAGACATATTTTATGGTGGTCTGTAAAGTCAGCGTCCAAAAAACACAGGACAGGCTACCTAAAATAAGGCTTTCTTCTATTATACCTTGGTTGAAAATCGCTTTCATTACATATAGGGGAGAGGTGCCAATATCCCCGAAAATGATGCCTAAACTAATTAATAAACCTGCTAGGCTAAGCTTATTCGTGTCAGAACGCTTATGGAATTTCATTCTTTAAAAATTATGTATGCAAACTTACATTAAAAACATCTGTATTTTTAGAACAAAGAAAAGAACAACGAATAATCTTGTTAAAAATTGTTAAAGACCGAAAAAAAAATAAATAAAGTATCCAATCATGAATCAAAACAAGTAACTTTGTTTTAGTATCAATTACGATAATCTACTTTTGCTGAGCAACTTTTAAGATGACAGGATTAAGGAAAAAAATAGCACTATTTACTCTCGCAAGCATAGCGATGCTAAGTGTAGGGAAAGCTATGCCTGTTCACGCTGTCTCTGAAAAAGTGTACCTAATGCCCGAAGCTTTTTATAAACCTATTACCGATCAGGAAAGCGAAAAGTTGATTAACAATGTAAAGGTATTTTATAACCCCGTCGCGGAGCAGATTACCTTAAATTTTACCTTAGGTCAACAAAATACAGTAGTTATCAAAGTAATGGATGCGTTGGGAAATGAGGCTTTAAACTTAATGAACGGACGTTTGGATGCCGGCCTACAAAGCCTATCTTTTGATACAGACGGAAAACTGTCCACCGGTTTTTATTTTGTACGCGTGTCGTCTGGTACTGAGACGGTTGTGAAGCGTATTTCCGTGCGGTAACGTTAGAGACTCTCGCTCGGATCTATCCATAAACCATCCTGTTTTATAATTTCGATCAACTCATCTAATGCATTGGCAGAGCTCACATTCCTTTTTACAATTTCTTTACCTCTATAGAGCGTTATTTTGTCGGGCCCGGCGCCCACATACCCATAATCTGCATCGGCCATTTCGCCAGGTCCGTTTACAATACATCCCATTATGCCGATTTTTAACCCCTTTAAATGGTTGGTACGACTTCTGACCATTTGTGTGGTTTCTTGTAAATCAAAGAGCGTTCTACCGCAGCTGGGGCAGGAAATATATTCTGTTTTCGAGATGCGAGATCGCGTTGCCTGTAAGATTCCAAAGGATAACGAAGCTAACTTACCTATAGGCGTAGCGGGGGAGTCTATCCATATTCCAGAGCCCAATCCGTCAACCAGCAGAGCTCCCATGTCCGTAGCAGCGTACAGCTGGATTTTTGAAATTGGTTCTTCGGGATGCATAATATCGCCAACAGGGCCTGAAAATTCTGTTACGGGATAACTTCGTTTAATAATCGTTGGACGGCTCACGCCTATGGCCTGCAAGTTATTGAAAAACTGCCGTTGGTCGGCCATACCGTGTGCTCGATCGGTCTCCAAAATAAAAACAACTGTGTTGTTAAGTTGTAGATTTGCAACGTATTCCTCGTTAAGCTCATCGTTTGAAATGGTTATCAAATTTAATGAAGGATCGTGTGTCAAGGCCTCCTGAAAGCTTTTTAATGAATAAACAGGATGCTTGTTAGCCTTATTTTCTAAGTTTTTCCAAGTATGATAATCGTACAGAACCTTAAGGTTACCTGGCAACGTAAAAGAGGGCAATTGCGAGCCAAGATAAACGAAATCTACCGACTGGTCGCCCATATGATATTTATCGTTGAGCAAATCATATCGATAACCGACAGCGGCAAGTACAAAGGGGTCTTTTAGATTTTCACGTGAGATATCTACAACCACCCGCGGAACCAAAGAACCTCCAACAAATGCATTAACTTCCGCCGCTTCATAAGGAACGGTATTTGTCTGTCCCGAGACGTTGATAATTTCTGGTTCAGAAATATGTTCGTGTTGCTTCTTTCTGTCTGTGTAACGATTAACTAAAGCTCGGGCGACAGGAATTTCATATTCAGGTTCTTCCGTTAACGAAACCCGGATAGTATCACCCAGTCCGTCTTCTAATAAGGTGCCAATACCTACAGCAGATTTTATCCGTCCATCCTCACCGTCTCCAGCTTCCGTAACACCTAAGTGAAGCGGGTAGTTCATGTTTTCCGTAACCATTTTTTCGACTAACAAACGATAGGCACGCACCATGACTTGTGGGTTCGAAGATTTCATAGATACAACAAGATTATAGTATCGCAAATCCTCACAAATCCGTATAAATTCAAGTGCAGACTCTACCATACCCTCGGGGGTATCACCGTATCGACTCATAATACGATCGGAAAGAGAACCGTGATTCGTACCAATTCGCATGGCCGTACCATACTCTTGACATATTTTTACTAAAGGAGCAAATTTTTTATAGATGCGCTCCAATTCACCTTGATAAGCGCTATCTGTATACTCTATTTCGTTAAATTTCTTTTTGTCAGCATAATTGCCAGGGTTAATACGTACTTTTTCTACAATGCGGGCTGCCACTTCAGCCGCGTTAGGTGTAAAATGTATATCGGCCACTAGTGGGACATTATAGCCGCGTATTTTCAATTCTTTCTTAATATTGGCTAAATTTTCAGCCTCCTTGATACTAGGGGCGGTAATCCGTACATATTCACATCCAGCATCTACCATTCGGATGGTTTGTTCAACAGACCCTAGCGTATCCATGGTGTCGACCGTCGTCATACTTTGGATGCGAATAGGGAAATTCCCGCCCATAGGAACATCGCCTACGGTTACTTCTCGCGTCAAAAACCGACTATAAGATGTTTTGGAATTACAGTATCCGCCGGGTAAAATGATTGTGTTCTTTGTGTCCATGACTAGGTACAAAGTTAACGTTTTTTATGTTCTTTTTCCCCGTGAAAAAGAACCAAAAACCTCGTCGCTGAAAAGCTTTGGCATCGGAGGTAATGCAAAATTGGTATTTCTACATTTGCCAAAACTTTTTAGGCGACATTCTGTGTTAATTGAGGGTAGTACAATCATGTATGGCGCGTTAATTTATCTTTATATAGATGAAAAAAATAGCGTTCATCCGTTTCGGAGATATCTATAATCAAGGATATAAGGATAGTCCGAATGTAGACACCTCTGCACGCGGCACGCGGGCAAAGACGGCCTAGCATTTTTCCGCGACTAGCTTTACGCAGGCTATTCCGTCAAAAATAGAATGCTGTTTGACCGAAGGGAGTTTCATTCTGTTTAGGAATAGGCAAGTACAGGTAGCGGAATAATGCAAGCCTTGGCTTTTTTGTTTCTTTTTTTGCTAAGAAAAAAAGAAAAGGGTTAATATCTAGATATCGTGAAATTATTGGCGGCTCCTTCCAACTCGATATCAAACTTGTTCTCCGCTTCGTCGTAATGTGCTGTTTTTGCAACACCGCGTTCGTTCGTCTCAAAACCTTCAAATGAATTTTTTGATAATATAGATGTATATTCCACTTTGACAGCCGCATCTTTTGGAACGCGTAGATGAATTTTTGATGCGGCGGTAGCAATTTCAATTTTGGAATTACGTATTTGCGGGAGTCCTAGCGTTAAACTCATGTTGCTGGCTCCTGTGTTGATTTCCAGTTTTTCGAATTTTAACATGGATAAATCGCCGCTAATATTAGCGGCACCATAGTTTAAATTTAGGTTCCAAAGTACATCGGGATGAAGATCAATTAGAACTGCGTCTGACTTTTTACTTTTTGAGGTTGGTTTCGCATTGATAACGACTTTTTGCCTACCTTCTTCGTGTACTGTTTTCATGTTCATGCCCATATCGTCCGTCTTAGACTGAGCAGATACGAGATTGATATTTTCCTTAACCCTCATCTCAAATTTTCCAGCTCCACCGTTAAACTCCAAAGTAGATGCTTTCATGGTCGAATCAAACGGGACCTGTACAACATCCGATAACGGGGCGCCGTTGTCAGTGTGTTCCACATGGATATATTTGCTGTTGTAAAGCTGTTCAGTCCAATCCGTATTGGAAGCGGTTGTCCCTATATACAATATCCACCCTAAAAATAGAATATTACAGCCAATCTTGATGTAACTACCATAGGCTTTGTTTTGGACAATTAAGTTAACTCCCGCAATTATAATAAGTAATGGCCAGTATTTAATTATGGCCCAAAAATTAAAATGTATAATGTCCAAGTTGTGCAATAAAAGAATCAGTCCTATAAAGACAAACCAAATGCCGGATGTTATCTTATTCTCCATACTCGCTATTTCCTCAGTAAACCTAAATAAAATGCTTCACAAAACTACAAGTTAAGATTTTTTTATAAAATCCTTTTTAGGTTATAGAAAGAATACTTTCGGTGAAATAATACATTCTATCGGTGAAATATCTTCCACGCAAATGTGTATATTGCAATAGTATTTAACGAAAGGTCGATAATTCTATGATATTTCATCATTTTGGTTCCTATATTTTATTGTTGAAGAAAGTCTTCAAAAAACCGGAAAAATGGAAAATATATTTAAAAGAAATTTTTCATGAGATGAATGAAATAGGAATAGGCTCCCTGAGTTTAATTTTGATAATTTCTACATTCATTGGTGCAGTTATGACATTGCAAATCGCCTTTCAGTTAGTGTCAGATCTTATTCCAACAGCAGTTATCGGACAAATCAATCGTGATTCTAATATATTAGAACTCGGACCTACCATCTCAGGTTTGGTGTTGATGGGTAAGGTAGGATCTGCTATTTCCTCTCAGATCGGTTCTATGCGTGTGACAGAGCAAATTGATGCCTTGGAGATCATGGGGATCAATGCGCCAGGTTTTTTAATCTTGCCCAAGATTATTGCGGGGGTTATTATGGTGCCTGTATTAGTTATTATAGCAATCTTCTGTGCGATTACGGGTGGCTTAATAGGCGGTAGTTTGTCGGGCGCAGTTGCCCCATCGGATTATATACAGGGCATACAAGAAGGTTTCAATGGTTTTACGGTGACGGTTGCTATCGTGAAAGCCATTATTTACGGGTTTATTATAACGTCGGTTCCAGCATATAAAGGATTTTATGTCCGAGGTGGCGCATTGGAAGTGGGGCAGGCGGGCACCCAAGCAGTCGTCATTGGTTGTATTTCGATCTTAGCCTGTGATTATATCATTACCGCGTTAATGTTGTAGGAAAAATTTATGATTGAAGTTCAAAATATATACAAATCATTTGGAGATAATGAGGTTTTGAAAGGGATCGATGCCATTTTTGAACCCGGTAAAGTGAATCTAATTATCGGCGGGTCCGGCTCAGGCAAAAGTACATTGTTAAAGTGCATTGTCGGACTTCACGATCCCGACCAAGGGGAGGTCTTTTTCGATCAGCAGGAATTTACGGGAATGGACTTTGAAGAGCGTATACCCATTCGACGGAATCTAGGGATGTTATTTCAGAACTCTGCTCTGTTTGACTCCATGACCGTGGAACAGAATATTATTTTCGCATTAAGTATGTTTACCGATATGAGCCAAGCCGAGAAAATAGAGCGAGCCAATTTTTGTCTAGATCGCGTGAATTTGAAAAACGTCAATAAATTATACCCATCCGAGCTTTCGGGAGGGATGAAAAAACGGGTTGGTATCGCGCGTGCCATCAGTATGAGTCCGAAATATCTATTTTGTGACGAGCCGAATTCCGGTCTTGATCCTGCTACTTCCATATTAATTGACGAGTTGATTCAGGAATTGACGGAAGAATATCAATGTACTACCCTAGTCGTAACCCACGATATGAATTCTGTAATGGGTATCGGCGATTATATCTTATTTTTATATAACGGCCAGAAGTTTTGGGAAGGATCCAATGAGGAGATGCTCCGCTCGGATGTACAGGAACTGAATGATTTTGTATTCGCAAGTCCGTTAATGAAGGCCGCGAGAGATTCTATAAAATAGTATAACATCTCCAAGCTAATGGCTATCTTTGCCGCGTCTAATAATTGACATCTAAATAGCTGAAAGTGACTTCAACGACAAATATACAACTGCTTACACCACAATATTGGAAAGACTACGAACTAATTGATTGCGGTGATTTTGAAAAGCTGGAACGTTTCGGTGATGTGGTATTGGTCCGTCCTGAACCGCAGGCGGTTTGGCCGAAAGCACTGCCCGAGACGGAATGGACGAAAAGGCATCATATCCGATTTAAGGGACGTTCTGCCACGTCGGGAGATTGGTTAAAGAAGAATCCTAACATCCGGGATCGTTGGCATATCGAATACAAAAATAACGATGTAGCCATTAAATTTCGACTCGGGTTGACTTCCTTTAAACATGTAGGCATATTTCCTGAGCAAGCGGTGAACTGGGATTATATATCAGAGTCTGTCAAGTCTTTTAAAACCCCTCATCCTAAGGTATTGAATTTGTTTGCTTATACAGGAGGGGCTTCGTTAATTGCGAAAGCTGCTGGGGCAGATACAACCCATGTGGATTCTATTAAACAGGTTGTAACCTGGGCAAACGAAAATCAAGAGTTATCCGGACTAGATAATATCCGTTGGGTGGTGGAAGATGCACTTAAATTTGTAAAAAGAGAATTGAAACGGGGCAATAAATACCAAGGTATTATCTTGGATCCACCGGCATACGGACACGGACCTAAAGGGGAGAAGTGGAAGCTCGAAGATCATATTACCGAGATGATGCGAGACGTTGTACAGCTTTTAGATCCTCAAGAACATTTCCTTATTTTGAACACCTATTCCCTAGGATTTTCTTCTGTTATCGTAGAAAATCTAATACGTACGGCATTCCCCAAGGTAGAAAACCTGGAGATAGGAGAACTTTATTTGCAAGCAACTGCAGGTTCCAAACTTCCGTTAGGAGTTTTTGGGAAATTTAGAAAGATAAAATAGAAGGTTTTTCTTATGTCTGTCCTTTCAATTCAGCCTCGTGATTGCTTAGAATCGATAAAAAACTTCGTGTATCTTTAAAACCAAAATTCTCCATTTCGTTGGTGATTGTACGATAGTAGGCTATACCCTGCAGTAGCTGCTCCTGAAATCTCGAGATACCTTTTTGTTTCTTTACATCGCCAACACCATTTTTTATCAAGTTTTTAAGGTAATCTATATAGAGCTGCAATTCGTTTAGAAAAATATGCGGTCTATTTTTTAATGCGAATATACGGCGGCCATATATATGATCCACCATTTCCTTTAACGTGTACGTGTCTTTAAAATAAGCTGTATTTGGGCCCGGGCAGATAGATACCGCGGCGCTTTCCTTTGGTTTTTTTATGTTATATTTTAGATAGGCAGATATGGCAAGCCCCTCACATAAGCAGGTTTTTGCCGTAATTTGGTCAAACTGTTTCTGAAACGCTGCTTTCGGAAGTTCCAGACTTTTTAATTCTTTAATCTTAGCATGTTGATAAACGCGAGAAGCCGTACATATGGGCTCTGTTGAAAATTCCGTATTGTTAACCAGGTATCTCTTGGTACAAGGGCTTCCCGGAATGCCCTTTATGATACGTTCTATCCGTCTTTGCTCCGCCGTACTGCCTCTAAAATTATGGAAAGGAACACCCAGCGGAGAAGAATCACTGAGATAAAAATCTGTTTCGTCCGCTTGTGCCAATAGTGCCAAGGTATTGTTGTCTACTGTTGTAGCTTCTGGAACTAATAAAAAGGGAGAACCCCATCCTGCGCTGTCAAAACCATAATAAGTTAAGAGAAATACCTGTTCCTCTGCTGTTCCTATTCCACCTTGTACTGCGAATTTAGTCGGCAGAATGTGTACGTTTGATATCCCTTTTTCAAGAAGTGTAGCTTTATAAATATAGGAGAGCTCACGAAGAAGTTCCTCTTTCTTTTGTTTAAACTCTTCCAGAATAGGACCAAGTAAGTACCCTTCTGTCGCGAATGCATGTCCTCCACAATTTAGACCAGACTCGATACGGAATTCCGAGACCCATAATCCTTTTTTTGCAAGATATTTTGCCTGAATGTAAGCTGAGCGATAATCTGACACCTTCAAGATAATTTTCTTTTCCAATACCCCATAACGATTTGGGAAGAAGGACTGTAGTTCGGTGAGATAATTATACAGTCTGGGATTCATCCCGGCGGATAACACAACAGACGAACGCAAATTAGATTGTGCAAACCCTCGTAATGCCGCTAACGCATCTGAATATTTTTCGTCCAACATATTTCCTTTTGCATCCACGTTGAGCTTGTCGACCTTTGCCATTATATTGACGTCAATTTCTCCGGGGACAACCATCGCTTTTAGTTCTTCCTCCAAAGTTGCTTTTTCAACTCCATCATCGGTAGCTAACATTTTTTTATAACGTCGTTTGCTTAAATCGGAATCTGGCAATAGCTCGAAATATTTTGTCAAATCGGAATCTGGTAAGAACTCCTCGTTCTTGATATGAAAAATCTGTGTATCAATAATCTGCTGTACTAAATTGAGATAAGCGGTGATTCGCTTAGCGCGATAATCTTCCTCCGTTTTCTTTATAGGAACATAATAAAGCTGGTTTTCGTGCGCATGGAATGCTCGTATACGTTCGATAAGCTCATCGTCTACGATAGACATAACTGAGGAGATACCAAATTTTGCAACTTTTAATGGAGAGTCAATGGAGAAAGCTAACCCCAATACGGGGATGTGGAACGCGTGTTTCATGTGTATAGTGTATCATTACAAAATACGCGAATTCGAGGCGGGGATAAAATAACAGGTGCGTTATATAAAAATGATTTAGGTCATTTTTAAAAAGACAACATTTGAATCCTCTTTTCAGGAGATAGAGTTTCAAATGTTATCTTCTTTTGCGACTTTATAATGAAGCCGGTTCTAAGGTAACCGTACCGATGTCCTTGACAACGCCAGCTTCTACGACAACGTTTTCAATTACCTCGTTCGCGAACGCTTCGTTTTCCGGTTCAATGACGATGGTGTACATTCCGTCTTCAATACCCGGAAAATAGAACTTACCTTCGGCATTTGTTACGGCGCCGATACGTTCGTCACCTATTTCAATATAAATTTTTGGTGCAGCTTCCAGTGGTAACACCACCCCATAGATAACACCAGAGACAGCTTCTGGTATGGCGCGAATAACAGGTTTTAGGCTGTATCCACCATTGCCTTGCTGTACAATTGAACTGGCGGCGTCAAAGTCCAATAAAAGAGTATATGCTACATTTGGAATCAACTCATCATGTACTTTAATTTTAACACCAGAACTCTGTCCGCTTGGTGTAGTGAGCGGATGGCGTTCACCATCAACAATGATCTCGTTGCCTTCATCATCTAATATCAGCCTCACTTCTTGTAAGCGTCCCGAAGCTACCGTTTCCGTAGCCAACAAGGTGTCTTTACCCATAGAAAATTCCAGAATATCGAAAGGTTCATTATCATCCACGTCAAGTATAGTACGGCCATTACTTGTTAATATTTCAATCTCATCGATATTGAGCAGTACTGCATCATATCGCCCCGGCGCATCCGTTATCTTTATAGATATCGGTGTTTTGTTTTGTGTGGAATCGTTATCGCTTTCGCAGGCGTTTAAAAAAAGGAGCGCTGCTAACCCGGTACAGAATATTGTTTTCATATTAAATTAACTTATTATGTAGACAGGAGACAAAACAAATGCCAAACTAAAATATAGTTACTCAAAAACAATCGTCTTATTTCCTTGCAACATAACCCGGTCTTCTGTTAGCAGTTGAATAGCTTGGCTTAATACTGCTTTTTCAATTTCCTTTCCCGCGGTCACTAGGTCAGGAACATCATGGCTATGATTGATCGATTTGGTTCGTTGTACAATAATCGGTCCTTCATCCAGGTCGTTGGTGACGTAATGTGCCGTTGCACCGATAATTTTTACGCCACGTTTATAGGCCTGTCGATACGGGTTTGCACCGATAAATGCAGGGAGAAAAGAATGATGAATATTAATAAGTTTATTCTCAAACTTCGCGACGAAAGTAGGAGAGAGGATACGCATAAACTTTGCTAGCACGATATAATCCGGTTGATAAGACGTAATGGTTTCGGCTAACTCCTGCTCAAACGCTTCCCTGCTTTTGTTTTCATGAGATATGCAATGATATGGAATATCAAATTTCTCGGTAAATTCTTTCAGTGTATCGTAGTTTCCGACTATTGCTTTTATCGATGCGTTCAACGTTTTGAAGAAATGACGAACCAGTATGTCTGCCAGACAATGATGTTCTTTCGTAACCAAAATGACGATTTTTTTTTCACGAGCAGGATTGATAACTACCTGTGCTTTGGCGGGTAGGTTGTTTTCCAGATCCTGTTGCAAGAGCGAAGTTGTGGCCGGTATCCCACTGCATACAACGCGGACAAAGAATTTGTGATTTTCCTCGTCTACAAATTCCCGCATCGTGACGATATTTAAATGATGCCTAGCGATAACATGGGCTACACTAGCAACTAGGCCCACTGCATCTTGGCATTGGATTAGTATTAAGGTTTGGTTGTTCATTACTTTTTTTGTGATAAAAGCTGTTACTTTTTTAAGAAGCAACGGCGGCTTTAGCAAGTTCTTCTTCCAGATCGATTTCAATACGTAGGTTTTCCACAATATGTTTTTGTCTGTCCGGCGTATTTTTACCCATATAGTATTCCAATAGTTGGGGTAGTTTGTTCTCTTTGGATAGAATAACCGGATCTAACCGCATATCTTTTCCGATAAAGAGTCCAAATTCAGAAGGAGAGATTTCACCCAGACCCTTAAAGCGGGTGATTTCCGGTTTTGCGCCTAATTTCGTGATAGCACGTTGGCGTTCCTCATCTGAATAGCAGTAAATAGTTTCCTTTTTATTCCGCACGCGGAATAATGGTGTTTGCAAAATAGATACGTGTCCGGCTTTCACCAAATCGGGAAAGAATTGTAAAAAGAACGTAAGCAACAGCAAACGGATGTGCATACCATCCACATCTGCGTCCGTCGCGATGACGATATTGTTATAGCGTAGGCCATCAAGCCCATCTTCAATATTTAAGGCATGTTGTAGTAAATTAAACTCTTCGTTCTCATAGACGATCTTCTTTGACATGCCATAGGAGTTCAAGGGTTTACCTTTCAAGCTGAATACTGCTTGGGTCTGCACATCTCTCGATTTTGTGATAGAACCACTCGCCGAGTCTCCCTCTGTGATGAATAGTGTAGTTTCGAGGTTACGCTCATTTTTATCGTTGAAATGAATTTTACAGTCACGCAGTTTCCGGTTGTGTAAAGATGCTTTCTTAGCGCGTTCATTCGCCAGCTTCTTAATGCCCGCAATATCTTTACGCTCCCGTTCCGATTGGAGGATGCGTTTGAGCAAAGCATCTGCAGCGGCCGGGTTTTTATGTAAATAATCGTCTAACGCCTTTTTGACGAAATCGTTGATAAATGTGCGCACAGTCGGACCTTCGGGGCCAATGCTTTGCGATCCCAGTTTCGTTTTGGTTTGTGATTCAAAAACCGGTTCCTGTACTTTGATGGCAATTGCCGCGATGACGGATGAGCGTATATCCGCCGCGTCAAACTCCTTTTTATAAAACTCCCGAATGGTTTTTACAACAGCTTCGCGGAACGCGGCCTGATGTGTACCGCCTTGCGTCGTATGCTGCCCATTTACAAATGAGTAGTATTCCTCTCCATATTGCTGACCATGGGTAAGGGCTATTTCAATATCATCTCCCCTTAAATGGATAATCGGGTAACGCATGGATTCGGCATCGATATTACGCTCAAGCAAGTCTTTCAGGCCATGTTCGGAAATAAATTTTTGTCCATTGAAACTGATGGTCAGTCCGGCGTTAAGGAACACATAGTTCCAAATCATGTTTTCGACAAACTCCATGCGGAATTTATAATTCCGGAAAATTGTTTCGTCTGGATAGAAACTCGTCGCAGTACCGTTACGCTGCGTTGTTTCTTTTTGCTCATCATTCATTAATTCGCCTCGTTGGAACTGGGCGATACGGGTTACCCCTTGACGATACGATTGTACAGTAAATTGATCAGAAAGCGCATTGACAGCTTTCGTACCCACACCGTTTAGACCAACAGACTTTTGAAACGCCTTGCTATCATATTTACCGCCGGTGTTGATTTTAGAAACTACATCCACAACGGAACCGATAGGGATGCCACGGCCGTAATCGCGTACGGCCACTTTATTGTCGTGTACGGTTATGTCAATTGTTTTGCCGGCACCCATCACAAATTCGTCTATGGAGTTGTCGACAATCTCTTTTAACAATACGTAGATCCCATCATCATAAGCGGAGCCGTCTCCGAGTTTCCCAATATACATACCGGGGCGCAGACGGATGTGCTCTTTCCAATCTAGGGAACGTATACTGTCTTCGTTATATGTCGTCATACGGTTGTTTAAGTTTTCTTTGCTAACAAAAATAGGGAAAAGATCTTTCATCTTCTTTTTTTCCACGAAAAAGAAGCAAAAAGCTCATGTTTCGGATGTTTGAGAGTGCGGATCGTGCTCCCCAGACAATTTACTAGTCCAGACAAAAAATCGGCAAGCTCTTTGCCATAAAGTTAGGTGCAGAGAACATTATGAAAGGCAGAATCATCGTAAGTAAATTTTGGACAAATGTTTTTTCGGGGAAAAAAGCAATTGCGATCGTTATTTTTCCTTTCATCTTTTTGTTAGACAGACGCTATCGACAAGATAAATATTTGTTAAACCATGAAAATATACACATCAAACAGGCCGCGGAAATGTTGGTTATTCCTTTCTATGTATGGTATGTAGTCGAATTTTTGATACGCTATTTGCAATATAAAAAAATTCGGCAAGCTTATCTTAATATCTCCTTTGAGCGGGAAGCTTACCGAAATGAACAAAATCTATACTATTTAAAGCGTCGTAAATTATGGGCTTTTAGAAAATATATTTAGCTGTACGTTATTTTACTAATCGTAAATAGCTTGCTACTTTGTTTTTAAGGTTCCTTCTGTCCACAATAAAATCCAAGAAACCATGTTCCAAAACAAATTCCGAGGTCTGAAAGCCCTTCGGTAAATCTTTCTTGATCGTTTCTTTAATTACACGGGGACCTGCGAATCCGATCAGTGCACCTGGCTCGGCGATATTGATGTCGCCCAACATGGCATAAGAAGCGGTCACGCCGCCTGTCGTTGGATCGGTCAATAAACAAACATACGGTATTTTAGCTTGTGCTAGAAGCGCCAGTTTCGCGGATGTTTTGGCCATTTGCATCAACGAAAAAGCAGCTTCCATCATGCGTGCTCCACCAGACTTGGAAATTAACATGAAAGGAATTTTGTTCGCGATAGAATAATCGATAGAGCGAGCGATTTTTTCGCCGACAACGGACCCCATGGAGCCTCCGATAAAAGTAAAGTCCATGCAGGCAATCACGATATCTTCCCCTTCCATTTTTCCATGCGCACAGCGGATAGCATCCGTTAGCCCAGTTTTTGCTTGGCTGTCCGCTAGTCGAACAGGATAAGGTTTCGTGTCGGAAAATTGAAGTGGATCACCCGACGTTAGGGTTTCAAATAGCTCTGTGTAGTTGTTATCATCAAAAAGAATGGAAAAATAAGCAGCTGAACCGATACGGATATGGTAGTCGCAGTATTGGCAAACATATTGATTTTCAATTTGCTCACTGTTTAATAACGGCTTTTTGCAATTTGGACATTTATTCCACATGCCGTCAGGGGCTTCCTTTTTATTCTCGGTTGCAGTATTAATACCTGCTTTGTTTCTTTTAAACCAGCTCATAAGTTCACGATGATTCGGACTACAAAGAAACGAAACCATCATGATTTATGCAAACGCTATAGTGGAAGAGTAAACCGAGTGTAATGAGCTCATCTATACAATCGGGATTTAACACCAAGATATAATCTATGTTAATGAAAAATATTGAAAGAAGGAAGAAAGTGATATCGAGTTAAGGAAATAAAAATAGGCAAGCTACTCCTATCGCACCGCTCAACCTAATACCCTTGCTTTGTTCCCAACCTGGGGGAGTCAAAGGGAGCTGGTCGTAGGAGACTTGCCTGCCACAAAAGTAGCAAAAAAATAGTTCTTTGGAAAATTTTTTATGCTACTTCGCTTAGCGGCTTGATTGTCAGTTGAAAATAATCATGTTTGGCCGTCAGGGGCTTCCCGATATCTTGTAGACTTTCCCCGGTAAAGAGAGGAGTAAGCTTTTCATTTCCATTTCTAAAAGTATCATTGCTAATTTGCTTGTGGGCCATCCGACGTAGAGCGCAATTTCATCAACTCCGGCTTGCCCCCGTTCAAGTAAAAAATTGTACACCCGTTGTTCATCCTTACCAAGGCTATCTGTTGGTAGCCGAAGTTGCGGTGCCCTTTGCTTAGGCTTGGGACGCTCCCATCCCATCAAATATACTAAGTCGTCCGCATGACGAATGAGATGCGCCCGATGTGTTTTAATCAAATAGTTGCAACCAGCAGAATATTCTTGATCTATCCCTCCCGGATAAGCACATACATCCCTGTTATAACTGTTTGCAATTTCTGCGGTGATGAGTGCTCCCCCTTTTTTCGCTGCCTCTACAACAATGGTTACATCTGCTAGACCAGCAATAATACGGTTTCTTGCTGGAAAGTTGTTCCGGTCGGGTATAGTTTCTGAGGGGTATTCGGTAAGCAAGCCCCCATTTTTGAGCATACGAGAGGCAACATCCCGATGCGCGGACGGATATATCCTGTCCAGTCCATGACCTAAAACGCCGATAGTAGGGATCCGGTGCCGAAGAGCCAAGCGATGCGCCTGTGCATCGATGCCATAAGCAAGTCCACTTACAATCTGTATATCGTACTCCTGTAAGCTGGAGATCAGCTCTTCACAAAGACGTTTCCCGTATGACGTCGCGTTTCTGGTTCCCACAATACTGACACAGCGCTGTGGGTTTACATCCGCAGCTCCCTTGTAATAAAGTAATACCGGAGCATCTTCGCATTGTTTTAAACGATGCGGGTAATTGCTGTCTTCGATCCAAAGTGTTTGGATGCGGTGCTTTTCGATAAAGGCTATTTCTCGTTCTGCATCATGCAGATATTTTTTGGAAAAGATCGATTCCACCAGCGTATTCCCAATACGCGGAATAGATAATAACTCTTGTTTACTGGCGTCGAAAATATTATTAACGGAGCCAAAATGGGCGAGTAAGGTACGTGCTGTCTTGGAGCCAACACCTTTTATCTTTGTAAGTGCAATTTGTTTGAGCATGTTTATAAGTTGGAAACTTAAAGTTAAGAACTTTATATAAAAATCCTAACTTTGACTTAAATTAAACCCCTCATGAATCCTCGTGGAGCAATAGAACAACTTCGGAAGATTCTTGCTGATAACTTAAAACACATAAAATTCAGAAAAAGCTATGGAATTACAAGGAGCCCAAGAACCATTTGATATTGAGATCGGAAACATTGTATATTCCGTTTTTCCAGAAGAGAAAGATGTTTATCTTGTTTTCAAGGATGGTAAGGAATACGTTAAAATCATAAAAGATACCGATACCTCCTGGCTAAAATTGAATCCAGAGACAGAATTACCAATGTTTGGAATGGATGAGGAAGTACATTTTATAGGGCAGAAGATAGACGACGAATTACGTGGATAATTGTAGAAACCGATCACATCGCCACATACACGATATATTTTGTGTCAAAGAAATCTTCTTTAAAATAGGAGGATAGCGGATGCAATTCCGCTTTGAGGCGTGATTCTTTAATTTCCTGTCGAAGATCCCCTCCCTTCAGATAGAGGATTCCGTTGGGAATACCGTTTCGATCCTGTTTCTCAAATTTGTTTCGAATCCAAGACGTAAATTCGGCCAAACGCGTTACCGCGCGCGATACCACAAAATCATATTTGTAATCCAATTGTTCTGCACGGATATGGTCAGCTTCTACATTTTCTAAACCAAGCGCCTTGGCCACTTCTCGCACTACCTTGATTTTCTTTCCGATAGAATCAACTAAGTGGAATTGGACCTCTGGAAAGAGAATTGCCAACGGTATACCTGGAAACCCGCCTCCTGTTCCCACGTCCAAGATTCGTGTGCCAGGTGTGAATTCTGTAATAAACTTGGCGATACCGAGTGCATGTAAGACATGACGTAAATAGAGACTATCCATGTCTTTTCTAGAAATGACGTTGATCTGGTTATTCCAGAATGGATATAGCTCAGCCAATTGTGCAAATTGTTGTTTTTGTCTTTCCGTTAAACCAGGAAAATATTTGTAGATAATATCAACAGTTGGATTCATGTTATTTATCACCATGATGTTTGTTTTTTGCCGCGGTTAAACAAACCGTTGATGCAAATATAAAAATAATACAAAACGTCAAGCAGAGGAAGCCAGATAAGCAAGTCCCGAATAGCTAGTTTCGTGTATATACGGTTAAAAATCAAAAGTTGGCTAAACAAACGCACACCGTATATCCCCAGCGGGATGTACCATAGGTTAGGATATAGCACGAAGCATACCGCCAGCATCAGATAAAACAATAAAGCAGATAACAATTGTGTCGCAAGCATACGTTTATGTTTGCTTTGATATAGCGTAGAAGCACCGGAATGACGTGCTTTCTGTTTATAATAGCTTTTCCAAGTCTCTTTTGGAACAGAGTGGACGTGGGAATCGGGGTGTATGGCGATGTTTACGTTTGTGCGCGTTGCATTGTGATTGACAAACAAATCATCATCTCCAGATTTGATATGCATGTGCTTGTTAAAGCCTTTGCCCTTGTAAAAAAGAGACTTGGTGTATGCTAAATTACGGCCGACACCCATGTAGGCGTTCCGTTTTAACGCATAAGACAAATAGCTCATTGCCGTATGCGTTGTTTCAAATCGAATTAATTTATTCAGAAACCCGTTTTGTCTGAAATAAGGAGAGTAGCCCAGCACAATTTCTTTTTCCGGCGAGAAAGCGCCCGCCATTTCCGCTAGCCAGAAAGAACCTGCCGGTTGGCAGTCGGCATCCGTGAAAACAAGATGTTCATATTTCGCAGCCTTGATACCCATGGTGAGCGCAAATTTTTTGGTGTGTTTTAAACGGATATGTTCTTTGATTTCTACGATCTTTAACCGTTCAGGATATCTGGATGAAAATTCTTTCAGTATCCATTTTGTGTCGTCATCCGAGCAATCATCAACTAATATTACTTCGAATAAGGGATAATCTTGCTCCAATATCTGCGGAAGGAACGCTTTTAAGTTTTCCTCCTCATTGTGTGCACATATAATAACACTTATTGGAGGCTGCTGCGGAGTTTCCCGGAAAGACTTTATCGGATAAAAGGCTAATTTTCCGTAAAGAAAATAGATATAGTAGAGTTGGATAAGCAGCAAAATACCCAGAACGCCTAACGGTACATATGGAAGATAAGATAAGGGTTGTTCCAATAGTGTCATATGAAACAGCAAAGATACAGTGTCTGCTTTGATAAACGGGCGTAAAAGTTAAGTTTTATTAAGATTTTGGTACGTACTCGTTTCCTCAAGATTTTTGTTTTACTTTTGCATTGATTTTGCCCTAAAAGGGCACGGGGATATATAGTATATGAAATTTACACTTCAGGCACAGGATGGAGCATCTAAGGCGCGTGCCGGCGTCTTGGAGACCGCACACGGAAATATTCAGACACCTATTTTCATGCCTGTTGGTACGGCAGGGACAGTCAAGGCTGTCCATCAGCACGAATTAGTACAGGATATCCAAGCGCAGATTATTCTAGGCAATACGTACCACTTGTACTTACGTCCGGGTTTGGATGTGCTGCATAAAGCAGGTGGCCTGCATAAATTTAATCATTGGGACGGCCCCATATTGACGGATTCCGGCGGATATCAAGTGTATTCATTGACAGAAGTACGTAAGATCAGAGAAGAAGGGGTAACTTTCCGTTCACATATCGATGGGTCGAAGCACCTTTTTACACCGGAAAATGTGATGGATACGCAACGCATCATCGGAGCTGATATCATTATGGCTTTTGACGAATGCACACCTTATCCCTGTGAATACAGCTATGCTCGGAAATCGTTGGACATGACCCATCGTTGGTTAAAACGCTGTGTAGATCGGTTCGACAGTACCGAGTCGTTGTATGGATATGAACAAACGCTCTTTCCAATCGTTCAGGGGTCGGTCTATAAAGACTTACGGGAGAAATCGGCAGAAGTGATAGCGTCCTTCAATCGAGATGGTAACGCTATTGGCGGGCTTTCCGTAGGCGAACCTGCAGAGGAGATGTACGCTATGACGGAAGTCGTGACCAACATCTTGCCACAGGACAAACCCCGTTACCTTATGGGCGTTGGCACGCCGATTAATATTCTCGAAAATATTGCGCTGGGTATCGATATGTTCGATTGCGTCATGCCAACACGGAATGCGCGCAACGGCATGTTATTCACGCAGAATGGTATTATCAATATTAAGAATGAAAAATGGAAGGCCGACTTTTCGCCTATTGAAGCCGAAAGCGATTTGTTGGTCGATCAAATACATACCAAAGCTTATCTCCGTCATTTAATTAGATCACAAGAGATTTTGGGTGCACAGATCGCGTCACTGCATAACCTTCATTTTTATTTATGGTTGGTAAAACAGGCTAGAGAGAGAATCATCGAAGGGACGTTTTATGACTGGAAAGAGAAGATGGTAAAAGTTTTAGGCCAAAGGTTATAAAGAGGATGAACATCATTGACCGTTATATCATTAAAAAATACCTGAGCACATTCTTGTTCACGGTGGGTATTTTTGTTGTGGTGATTGTTGTCTTTGATGTTTCTGAAAAACTGGATGACTTCCTAAAGTATAAGGCACCTATGTCGAAGGTATTTCTGGAATACTACGCATTGGGTAGCATCCCTTTTTTCTTGAATATGTTGACGCCGCTGATCAATTTCATCGCCGTAATTTTCTTTACGTCCAAGATGGCCGACCAAACGGAAGTAGTCCCTATTTTGAGTGGCGGGATGAGTTTCAACCGTTTTCTACGACCTTATATGATTGCGGCGAGTATTATCTTTTTATTTACACTGGTGTCCAATATCTGGATTATTCCCTATACCAATAAGATCAAAGTAAATTTCGAGAATGTCTATGTAAAACCACATAAGATCAGTACTTCAACGATGTCTACCCACATGCAGATTGACTCCAATACCTATGTGTATATCGATAATTTTGATACGAAACGTAATATAGGTTATAATTTTTCTCTGGAGAAATTTGATGGTGATCAGCTGATCGAGAAGCTAATGGCGCAAAGCATTACCTGGGATTCCGTTGCCACGAAATGGAAAATAAAAGACTATACCGTTCGGATGATTGATGGTTTGACCGAAACGATGGAAAAAGGAGTGGATAGGGATACAACATTAGATATGTTGCCTAGAGACTTCGAAACCTACGACAACGTCTTTACCGCCATGGACACCAAAGAACTGAACCAGCGTATAGCAAAAGAAGAAACCCGTGGAACAGGTATGATGACTGATTTGCTACTGGAAAAATACAAGCGCTATATCGGCCCGTTTTCTGCCTACATTCTAACGTTAATGGGGGTGTCGCTATCGTCTAAAAAAGTTCGGGGCGGTATCGGTTTGAGTCTTGGAATCGGTATCGCATTGAGTTTTACTTTCCTCGTCTTGGTCCAGTTTTCGACCATGTTCTCTTTAAAAGGAGGACTGCCGCCTTTGATTGCGATCCTGATTCCCAATATCTTGTTCTTGATTCTGGCACTCTGGCTAAAATATAAAGCACCGAAATAGTGAAAAATAAAAATGTCCTTATCCTGCATTTCACGGTGTTGATTTGGGGATTTACAGGGGTGTTAGGCGGTTTGTTGTCGATATCGGCGGTCCATCTGGTCTGGTATCGTGTTTTGATCGCTGCACTTTCCCTTTTTATTTATTTTATCTTTATGGGTAAATCGATACACGTCTCTAAAGAAAAGCTAATCCAGTTTTTTCTTGTAGGAGGGATTGTCGGTGTACATTGGGTACTGTTTTTCCATTCCATTAAGATTTCTACCGTGTCCGTCACATTGGTGACCTTGTCCTCGCTGACACTGTTTACCTCCATCTTGGAACCTATTATCAATAAAACCAAAATCTCGAAAGCCGATGTCGCCATAGGGCTAATTATCATCTTCGGGATCTACCTCATCTTTAAATTTGAATTTCAATACCTATGGGGAATAATATTTGGCCTTGCAGCAGCTTTGTGTGCGAGTGTTTTTTCTATCTTCAATGCGCGGATGGTGAAAAAAACCAATCCCACGGTCATTACTTTTTACGAAATGTTAGGGGCGTTTTTTGCGGTATCCCTGATCATGGTGTTTATGGGGGATTTCAATGCAGAGATGTGGTTGCAAGACGCAGATTGGGCTTACATTTTGTTACTGGGCGTTGTCTGTACCGCAATAGCTTATGTATTAGGCGTTGCGGTGATGAAAGAATTGAGTGCTTTTACGGTTGCACTGACGACGAATATGGAACCTATATACGGTATTCTTTTGGCGATGCTCATTTTTGGGAAACAGGAAACGATGAGTTTGGGCTTCTATAGCGGAGCAGTTATTATTTTGGGAGCGGTATTCTTGTATCCTTACGTAAAAGTAAAAATAGAAAACAGAGAGAGAAGGTTAATTAACCGGAAGTTGCACTAAAAAGGGGCTGTAACATGTATTTATGATACAGCCCCTTTTCTCTGTATTATAAAACCTAAGCGTATGAAACGGCTTGATCTTTACATTCCAATTCCGAATATCCCATGAGAAACTCATCTACTTTTCGAGCACATTCGCGGCCTTCGGATATCGCCCAAACAACAAGAGATTGACCTCTGCGCATATCGCCTGCTACAAATACTTTGTCGGCAGAAGCTTTATATTGGCCTTCCCGAGCTTCCACATTGCCACGTCCGTCAAGCTTTACACCGAGCTGTTGTAACAGACCTTCGTGTTGCGGATGTAAGAAGCCCATCGCCAACGTCACCAATTCACAGGGGATTTCCCGCTCCGACCCTTCGACTTCCTTGAATTTCGTAGGTCTTCCGAATGCATCGGTTTCCCATTCCAAATCAACGATTAAAGCAGCACGTAAGTGTCCTTTATCGTCTCCCAAGAATGCTTTGGTACTCACACTCCAATTACGCTGACAACCCTCCTCATGTGATGTGGTTGTTTTTAACAGCATTGGATAAGTTGGCCAAGGCATTGCAGCCGTACGCTCCTGTGGTGGTTGTGGCATCAATTCAAATTGTGTAACGCTTTTTGCTCCGTGACGATTAGATGTTCCTACACAGTCGGAACCGGTATCACCACCACCGATAACCAATACGTTTTTATCAGTTGCTAAAATTTCTTCCACCTCAATAGGGGAGTTGCCTACTCGTTTGTTTTGCTGTTTCAAAAATTCCATCGCGTAGTGGACACCTTTCAGCTCGCGGCCCGGAATTGGTAGATTCCGGGGAATCGTTGATCCTCCAGCCAATACCACTGCATCGTAATCCTGTAATTCGCTGGCAGGAACATTCACACCTACTTCCGCATTTGTTTTAAATACGACGCCTGATTGTTCCATCACTTCCACCCGACGGTCGATCACGGATTTATCCAGTTTAAAATCCGGAATACCGTAACGAAGCAAGCCACCTACTTTATCATCACGCTCGTATACAACCACATCATGACCCGCTTTGTTCAATTGCGCAGCGGCGGCAAGACCGGCAGGGCCAGAACCCACTACTGCTACACGCTTGCCTGTCTTGATATAGCTTTTATTCGGCTGCACGTAGTTTTTCTTGAAGGCGATTTCAATAATATGCTTCTCAATCTCTTCGATAGCGACCGGTGGTTTGTTGATACCTAACACACAAGCGGCTTCGCAGGGTGCCGGACAAATTCTTCCCGTAAACTCCGGGAAATTATTGGTCGATACCAAGATGTTATACGCCTCTTCCCAGCGGGCATCGTAAACGGCGTCGTTAAATTCGGGAATTACATTTCCCAATGGACATCCCGAGTGGCAAAAGGGAATGCCACAATTCATACAGCGTGCTGCTTGATGATTCAGTTGATCGTCGGTATAGCTGTGTACAAATTCCTGATAATTTTGTTTTCTGCTTTCTACAGATTCTTTCTGCGGAAGCGCTCTTTCAAATTCTAAAAATCCTGTTGGTTTTCCCATGACTACTTTTCCTCCGCTAATTAAGCTTCCACTAATTTTTTACGTAACACATTTTTGTATTCACGTGGGAATACTTTGATAAATTTACCTTTTTCGCTTGCCCAGTTTTGCAAGATGAAGTTGGCCCGCTCGCTGTTGGTGAGGTGTATATGGCGCTTCAATAAAGCGATAATCTCGTTTTCATCTTCGGTGTCGAGCGGATCAAGGTCTACCATTTCCTGATTGCAATTGTCGCGGAAGTTGCCCGCTATATCGTAAATCCAAGCGATACCGCCACTCATACCCGCAGCAAAGTTACGTCCTGTTTCACCTAGAATCAGTGCACGTCCTCCGGTCATGTACTCACAACCGTGGTCACCGATACCTTCCACAATGGCCGTAGCTCCGGAGTTTCTTACTGCAAAACGTTCGCCCGCCATACCGTTGATAAAGAGATGACCCGATGTTGCGCCATACAGGGCAACGTTACCAATGATAATATTCTCATGTGCTACTAGCGGACTGTCATCTGTCGGGTAAATAGCAAGCTGTGCACCCGAAAGTCCTTTACCCACATAATCATTTGCTTCACCTTCCAACTCAAACGAAAGTCCTTTGACAGCAAATGCACCGAACGACTGACCGGCCGATCCTTCAAACTTAAAGTTGACGGTATTATCCGGTAATCCATCTGCGCCGTGCACTTTGGATACTTCATTTGATAGCAGTGTACCGATCGTACGGTATGTATTTTTCACTTTAAATGTGCCAAAGACCGGTGTCTTCGTATCGATAGCAGATTTCGCTTGATTCAACAATCCCCAATCTAAAATCATGCTCATACCGTGATCCTGCTCTTGCGTATTGTATAAACTCTCCGATGGAGCATTGCGTGCAACGTACAATATCTGGGAGAAGTCTATTTTTGTCGCTTTCCAGTGATCGACGTTTTCCCGTTTCTTCAGGAACTGTGCACGACCGACCATTTCGTTTATGGTACGGAAACCTAGCTGAGCCATCGTTTCCCGTATTTCCTCTGCGAGGAAGCGGAATAAGTTGACGATGTCTTCTGGTTTTCCGGAGAATAACTTCCGCAATTCGGGGTCTTGTGTAGCGACACCTACAGGGCATGTGTTCAGATGGCATTTACGCATCATGATACAACCGCCTGCAATCAATGCGGCAGTGGCAACGCCCCACTCTTCGGCACCTAATAAGGTCGCAATAACGATATCGCGTCCAGTTTTCATCTGTCCGTCGGCCTGCAAGACCACACGACTACGAAGTTTATTCTGTACGAGCGTCTGGTGTGCCTCAGCTAACCCTAACTCCCACGGTAAGCCCGCATGCTTAACGGAACTCAACGGAGAAGCACCTGTACCACCATCGAATCCGGCGATTAGAATCACATCAGCATGCGCTTTTGCTACACCTGCAGCTATGGTGCCTACCCCAGCTTTTGAAACCAGTTTCACATTGATTCTCGCTTGGCGATTGGCATTTTTCAAATCAAAAATCAACTGAGCGAGGTCTTCGATAGAGTAAATATCATGATGTGGCGGAGGAGAAATCAATCCGACACCTGGTGTTGCGTGACGTAAACGGGCAATAAAATCATCCACTTTATGTCCTGGTAACTGACCACCCTCACCTGGTTTTGCCCCTTGGGCCATCTTAATCTGAATCTCGTCTGCTTCTGTTAGGTAATGCGAGGTTACACCAAACCGGGCCGAAGCCACCTGTTTGATAGCGGAACGCATTAAGTCCCCATTAGGCAATCTTTTAAAACGAACAGCATCCTCACCGCCCTCTCCCGTATTGCTTTTTGCGCCAATACGGTTCATCGCAATAGCGAGTGTACTATGTGCTTCCGTAGAAATAGAACCCATAGACATTGCGCCTGTGGCGAAACGTTTCATGATATTTTCGGCAGGCTCGACCTCTTCCAGCGGAACCGGTGTTCTATGTTTTGCAAAATCAAGTAATCCCCGCAGCGTATACATCCGTTCTTTTTGGTTGTTGATTATGGCCGCGTATTGTTTGTAAGATTCGTAATCAGTCGTACGACAAGCTTTTTGTAGAAGGTGTACCGTTTCGGGACTCCACAAATGGCGCTCACCACGTCGTTTCCATTGGTAAATACCACCTTCCGGTAGCAGTTTCTGCTCTACACGCGCCCGACCAAAAGCTAGCCAATGTTTGGATAGAGCTTCTGTTGCGATATCGTCTAATGTCAATCCTCCGATTCGAGAAACCGACCCGCAGAAATAAGTGTCGACGACCGATTTGTCAATACCGAGCACCTCAAAAATCTGGGCACCATGGTAAGACTGTAGGGTCGATATACCCATTTTGGAGAATATCTTTAATAACCCAGCACAGATCGCTTTTACGTAATTTTTACGTAAATCCTCCCATGCGAGCTCTGTCTCGATCTGACCCAGTTCTTTCATCGTACGAATCGACGCCAATGCCATATAAGGGTTGACAGCTGTGGCTCCAAAAGCTAACAAACAGGCAAAATGATGTACTTCCCAAACATCGCCTGCCTCTATCACTAACCCCACGGCACCTCTGTTTCCTGTTTTTATCAAATGATGGTGCACAGCAGATATGGCCAGGATAGACGGAATCGCACAATGTTGTGAATCGATGGCACGATCAGAAAGAATGATGACCTCAAAACCGTCACGAACCGCGTCATCGGCATATCTGCATAACCTTTCCAACCCAGCTTCTAATGAACCAGACTTACCATCGGCTTTGAAGTACGTTTGTAACGTTTTCGCTTGGAATATCCCCGTATCAATGGATCGAAGTTTCTCGAGTTCACTTGAGGTCAGAATAGGGTGTTCTAATTTAACACTATGACAGAATTTTTTGTCTTCTACTAAAATATTGCCTGCATTGCCAATGAATGTTGCTAAACTCATCACCAAACGTTCTCGAATCGGATCAATAGGTGGGTTGGTGACTTGGGCGAAGAACTGTTTGAAATAGCTGGATAGATGCTGTGGTTGGTCAGAAAGAATAGCCAATGGAACATCCGTACCCATGGAGCCAATCGGTTCATAACCTGTTAACGCCATTGGTGTAATGATGCTTTCTAAATCTTCGCGTGAGTAGCCAAAAGCTTGTTGATATTTGAATACAGATTCTTTTTTAAGATAAGTATAGGTAACCCGAGGCGCCTCCAATTCCGCCATACGGATTTTGTAACTATCCAACCATTCGCCGTACGGCTGCTGACGGATAAGCTCGCCTTTGACTTCATCGTCGGAGCGAATACACCCTTTTTCCATGTCCACGACGAAAATCTTACCCGGTTGCTGACGACCTTTCTTAATGATGAGGCTTTCCGGTACCGGCAATGCACCTGCTTCAGAAGCCACGACCACACGATCGTCCGAGGTAACAGCAAAACGTAATGGTCTCAAACCATTGCGGTCTAATGTCGCTCCAATGGTATTACCGTCGGTAAAGCATAAGGCGGCCGGACCATCCCATGGTTCCATTAGTGTCGCGTGATATTCATAGAACGCTTGTTTGAGCGGATCCATTTGTGTATTACCGTCCCAAGCCTCCGGCACGAGCATCAGCATAACGTGTGGCAAGCTTCTTCCACTATGTAAAAGTAGTTCTACCACATTATCTAAGCAGGCTGAATCCGATTGTCCGCGATCCACTACTGGAAGCAGGATCTGCATCTCCTCTTCCGTAAAATAAGGTGAAGAAAGTGCTCGCGCTCCAGCATAGAACCAATTTAAGTTTCCGGTCAAGGTATTAATTTCACCATTGTGCGCGATATTACGGAACGGCTGTGCCAAAGACCAAGAAGGGAAAGTATTGGTGGAAAAACGAGAATGCACCAATCCGAATGCTGATACGACACGCGGGTCTTTTAGATCTTCGAAATAAGAACCGACTTGATAGGTCGTTAACTGTCCTTTATATATGATTGTTTTACAAGACAGCGAAGCAATATATAAAGGCAATGGATATGCCTGGTGTCCTTTGATTTTTTGGATGATTAGACGTCTCAGCACGAAAAGCTTCCGTTCGAAATCTGCTGTAGTGGATACGCCATCAGGACGAGAAACAAAAAACTGGATAATCTCGGGTTCTGCACCTAGCGCAGTGGGTCCGATGCCTTCCCGATTGACAGGAACGTCGCGAAAGCCTAAAAACTTCATACCGCGCTCTTCCGTTGCTTCGATGACCGTATCGCGACAAATTTGGTTTAACTCCTCCTCTTTTGGAAGAAAGACCATGCCCGTGCCATAATAACCTGGCTCTTCTAATTGGATGCCGAGGTTTATACATTCTTCCCACAAAAATTCATGGGGTACCTGAATCATAATCCCAGCCCCATCTCCACTTTCCGGGTCACAGCCACATGCTCCTCGGTGTTCCATGTTCTCTAACATCGTTAAAGCATCCTGTACTTGCTGATGCGACTTCTTACCTTTGATGTGTGCGACGAAACCAACGCCGCACGCATCATGCTCAAAGTCAGGGTTATACAGTCCTTGTTCCGGTAATCTTTCGTTTGTCATTTCTCTCCTCAAAATATTTGGTTGCTAATATATGAATAAAAAATGATTTTTATTGGTAATTTTTTAAAAAAAATGATTTTACTTTGAGTTATTTGTAATTTAATATGCTTTTATTGCGGAATTCGTATTTGTTATTTAGATTATGTCTAGATTTTTTAAGGAAGCTATCTTACAGGAATATCGTGTTTGACGAAGGAAAAGTCTGCAATTGGGCGTGGTAATTAAACCAAGTCAAATGCCATAGCGAACCGCAATAATTCGGCGAAAGAATGGCATTTTATTTTCTGTATGAGGTTTTTACGATGTGTGGATACAGTATGAGGAGATAAAAAAAGTTGTTCGGCAATGTCTTTGGTAGACCGTCCGTTTGCGAGTAAGGAGATAATTTCTTTCTCCCGATTCGTCAGCAGGGCGAATTTTCGGTAATTCGTACGAATATAAGTATCTTGATTCAGCGTTTTATTTACACGGGCAACCAAATTATCCAAGCCCATCACTGGAGAAGAGAGCAACACCAGTTTCTCGGTAAACCCCGCATCTGTTTTTATCTTCAATAATTTGCAAACGGTATAAAACCAAGTGTAGTTTGTGTGACTATAGAGTTTAACCCGCTGGAAGAAATTGTACTGCTTGTCAAAATCGCCTGCTGCTAGATAGTTTCCTATGCCCTCAAAACTGGCTGCTTTCTCTTCTTTTACAAAGTATTGGTCGTAGTATGTGTCGCCAAGCTCATTTATCTCCTCAACGCAAGTACCTAAACGTTCACAGCCCCATTTGTTCATATAGCTGCAGCCAATAGGCTGAAGTCCTTTCAATTCTTGAAGCATCAGGGCTGCTGGTACGACATCTCCGATATCTGGGATGTTGAAATCCCCCTGTTTAATGCCTTTCGCAATACCGAATAGCTGGGTGTCAAATGTTTCCATAAAATGAGATAATAATGGTAACTGTAAGTTAGTCAGTTGAAATTAAAGAGTATTTATGGGTTTTCCAAATTTTGGAAGGCTAAAATACCTAACCTTAGGTATTTATGTGATTTAGATGAGTATATATCTTTGATAAAGTTGTGAACAAAATAAATTAGAAATGAGCAAAGAGTGTATCAATCCATACACCGTTAGCAACAGTGACTTTACACGTCATATTGATGTAATCTGTCCACGTTGCGAGAAGAAAGCAATCGTCATCGGGACAAGTCTTTATGTGCCTATGGTTGAGCATGAAGAAAAAGTACGCTTCGCCTGTGTGAGTTGTGGTTATGCCATCAAATATGCAAATACGCCAAAGATGATCGTCTATGTGAACAGCCGTGGTAAACCGAAATATAGCCGGATGGTCTACCAGAATGCACCTATCGATCCTTTCTTTGGTTTTTCGGTATGGTACAAAATGGAGACTAACCATGGGTTGCTTTGGGCTTATAATCTAGCACATCTGTTGGTTATCGAGGCATATGTTGCGAGCCCCTTACGGGAGCGAAATGAGATAGAGAATAAAAATAGTAGTCTTGCAAGTCGCCTGCCAAAATGGGTGAGTGCTGCCAAAAATCGTTCGTATCTGCTGCGGTTGATTGCACGCGTGAAACTTTCATAACATCCCGCCTTTGATGATAGACCAAAGTTCGGTTGGAATGATAGCACAAACAGGGCAAAGTCAATTTTTTTGTATCGAAAATGGCCGATCTGTGCTATGCTATTGACCAGTCAGCATATATTTGTTATGCGGTGGATTACTTTTCTCGGGAAAAGTTTGTGGTTTTTGAGCAAATTTGTCATAATGGTTTTAATTTGATGTTTTTCAAGAATATGAAAAAAATATTAAACTAATATAATAAAAATATCTTATAACCAACTCTTATCCACCGCGAGCGCAATCAATTCTACAATGTTTTTGCATTTGGTCTTTTGGATGATTTTTTTACGATGAGTAGCTACAGTTTGAGGGCTGATACAGAGGATATCGGCGATCTCGCTGGTGGTTTTTCCTTGAGAAATTAGTTGTACAACCTCTATTTCTCTCGCACTTAGGGAGATGTCCTTATTGCTGCCTTGAGAAGCCATCGACGACGGTAGAACCTTTTTTCGTGCGTGAGCCATGGAAAGGTTGATGGTAAGCAGTAATTGTTCTTTGTGAAACGGTTTGAGAAGATAGGCATAAGGCATAACGAGCTCTGCTTTCTGTAGCGTTTGGAGATCAGAATAGGCGGTGAGAAACACAACCGGGGTGCGCTCTGGAACAAACTGCTGTGCGAAGCTAATACCATCAATGGTATGTCGAAGATTGATGTCACTTAGTAATAAATCAAAAGACTGTTGCTCCAGTAGCCGTATAGCTTCTTCTGGGCTGGTGGCGATTTCAGCAGAATAACCATTTGTTTCTAAATGAAGTTTGATGCTTTTCGCAATGATGATTTCATCTTCCAGTATCAATATGCTGGTTTTCATGTTTTAGTTAGTTATAGGTAGTTTGACGGTGAATATTGTGCCGCCGTTGATTTCTATATCGATCATACCCTTTAATTCCCCTATGAGTAAATACATAAGATTCATTCCCTGATGGCTCGCACCCCACAACTTATCCTTGTTAAAGCCGACTCCATTATCTTGATACTGCAGCGTCATTTCGCTCCCACGGATGTCGAGGCGTATAGCTATCGTTTTATTTATTTGTTGATCTTGAAAAGCATGCTTTACGGAGTTTGTGATCATCTCATTGATGATAAGCCCGATATAGGTTAACCTATTTGATGGTAGTATGACCTGTTCCATCTCGGAGTGAAAGGCGATCTCCTGTCCCGAAAAAATAATCAGATCTTGCGCAAGGTTATCGATAAAGGTGTTGATATATGCACCTTGCTCCGAGTCGCGGATATTCAGAAGATCATGTATTTTAGAAACGGTAAAAATACGCGACTGCAACGTGCGTAATTTATCCTGAATACGTTGGTCGCTTATTTCGAAACTTTGTATATCGATAAGACTGGTGATCAGCTGCAGATTATTCTTGACACGATGATTGAGTTCCTGCATTAAGAAAGAGATGTTTTCTTTTTGTTCTTGTGTCAACTTCAACGACTGGTGTAGGGCTTTGTTGGCTTGTGACAGTTCCTCGGTACGCGCATTGACCATACGCAGCAGTCGGCGGTTGGTAAGACGTTGCTGATAGGTTTTGTAGAAAACCCCACCAGCGATGAGTGCTAATAGAAACAAAACCAATCCGATCCGAAAAACGATGGTGGCATACCAAGGCGAACGGATAATAATTGTTATTTCATCGATATCGCCCCATAATAATTCATTGTTGCTTCCCCGCACCTTAAAGGTATAAGTTCCCGGAGAAAGGTTAGTATATGTGGTGGATCGGTCACGTGTCACGGGACGCCATTCTTTATCGAATCCTTCCAACATAAATTGATACCTGTTCTTTTTGCTCCATAGATAATTTAAATTCACATAGTCAAAAGTGATCACGTTCTGATCGTGTGAAAACACCAGGGTATCCGTGTAAAGAATATTCTCTGCTATGGACCTTCCGAACAGGAGCACATTTTCGATATGTGTTTTTCCTGTATGCGTGTTGATTGGGATACTATCCGGGTGAAAAATGTTAAATCCATTCATTCCGCCGAAATAGAGATACCCTAAACTGTCTTGATATGCCGCTTTGCCATTGAACTCGTTGTTTTGTAGACCATCATCCTCTGTGTAATTTTTAAATGTTTCGGTATACTGATCCAATACGGAGATGCCGTAATTGGTCGATACCCAGACATTATTTTTATCATCCACCTGCACACCGTAGATGAAATCGTTCGGAAGCCCTGTCTGTTTTGTATAGTGGGTTATTTTTCCTGTTTCGGGATGAAGCTTGTTCAGTCCTTTTGCTGTACCGACCCAAAAATGCTGTCGGTCCTCTGCGATTGCAAACACGCGTTCGTTGGATAAAGAGTCGTAATGGATAACTTTTTTGTTTTTTTTAATTTGATAGAGACCGTTCTCACTCCCGATCCATATATTACCTTTACGGTCTACGTAACTGGTTCTAGAACCTAGAATGGGCTTGTCCCAAAGCCCCACAGGATTCGCTTTTAGATTATGAATGTTGAGCGCATAAATTCCGCTGGCTAACGTGTGGACCCATATGGTATCTGAAGAGATAGGGGTTATCTGGATAATATCACGATCCACCATGGGTAAAGGGATACGATCGAATTTGTCGGTCTGTGTGTTGTAGCGTAAAAGACCTTGGTCATAGCCACCCGCCCAAAGTGTGCCTTGGGTATCCTTAGCGAGTGTGTAACCCACATAATCTGTCCGGTAGAGTTTGTAATCAGCAGATTTTAACGGATGTTTTACAAACCCAAATTCGGTTGCCATCCATAAGGTGTTTGCAGATCGCAAAAAATTGAATACGCTGATAAAATCCTTTTTGGGAGCATTTCTTGCCTGGATACGTTGCGGTTTGAATTTGGTTTGATAAGGGTGATAATAAAATAACCCCCGCGTTTCCGTACCCAACCATTTTCCTCCTTGTGTGTCTTGCTCATAGGCTAAAATAACGGCTTCTAATTCTTTTCCCTGATGATCTACGAACGTTAATTTTTGCCATTTCCAATCTTCCGTTACTAGAAAATTTGTACTGGAACCACTCATCAATAGACAGGTGTCGTCCCAAGGATAAATACCGCGGATAACCTGCTCACTTTCTTGCTTCAGTTCTTTTGCGTCTGGTGCCCATGTATATAAACCTTTATCCGTTCCGATGAGTATATTGCCGCTCAGTTGTTTATACAGGACGTTTATCTGTCTCCTTTGTAAAGTCTTTAAATAATCGGTGGCATACAACGATTTTGACCGAAGGTCTAGTAGATACAAGCCGCTGGCATTTGTGCCTATTAAGTAGTAACGTTCGTCAAGCGATGCGATACAGGTGACGAAATCATGTTTGAGTAATTGTGGAATCGGTAAGATTTCATAGGTTAATGTGTGCCGGTCGAAGAGCAAACAATGGCCGGCTGTACCAATTATTAATTGATTGCCAGACGCGGGATGTAATGCTAGACTCTGTTTGAGGGATGGTGTGTTTTCAAAATCAAGTTGGTCGGAAAAATGAATAAACTTGTTTTCTGCCAAGAGATAGGCACAGAGTGCATTCGTATGAGTGGTCATCCAGAGGGTGTCGTTCTCATAATACGTCGCCCGGATCAGATCATTCGGAAAATTATTGATTTTTTCCTCGGCAAGCCAGACTTTCATTTGGTAACCGTTGAAACGGTTCAAGCCATTTTGCGTGCCGATCCACAAGTAGCCTTTTTTATCAAATTGCAGTGATGTGGCCCCTAACTGGGAGAGCCCTTCCTCCTGTGCGATTTGAAGGACAGCAAGTGTATCGCCCCGCATCGTTTGTGCGTTGCTCGACAACCATGCCGTGACCACCATAAGATACAGGAGGAATCGTTTTCTCATTTCTTTTGCGAAAGGTTAATAATTCTTTCGGATGCTATCCAAAGTTAGGGAAACCATTTTTTGTTGCCAATACCCGTTGGTGGGTATTTTTTTGTTTGCAAATTCAGACAGGTTTTTCTAAGTTTATCCAAAACCAAGTGTTTCTTATGGAGCAAGAATTAGAAGAAAAATACAAAATCGGAGCGCCGGAGGCATGGGCAGCCCCATTATCGGAAGAAGAATTGCTCTCCAACATGGTAGAAAGTGATTTTTCCCAACAACAATATGATGAAGGAAAGGATTATTGTTATTTTCTACGTAAAATCCAATATACCGACGATACACAGAATGCAGAATACAATTGTATGGCTTATAGTGTACAACAACCGGGTACACTGGAGTTTGCGTCGGTCAATGAGTTTGTCCTTTATCCATCCGAACATATGGTTTTCCATCGCATTGCCATACTCCGCGATGGTGTGTTGATCGATAAATTGCCAGACACGACGTTTAAGGTGTTGGATAACGAAGGGGAGAGTTTGGATGGCGTCATCAATAGCTCGAAGAAAATCAATATCAACATTAAGGATGTACGTCTTTATGATATCATTTTGGTGGAAGATACACGTGTGTTGACCTTCTCTGATAAAGATTTTTTGCGTAAAGAATTGATAAAGTATGTCTGGTCCAGCCCAGATGTTTATTGGGCCTATGGAAGTTACACATTTGACTTTATGAACAAGCGGTCAAAACCGGTGGCCTATAAAAAGCAGTTTTTCCGGGATGAGCAGGCGGACCTCGTGCCTATAGAAGAAGGCGTGATCGCACCTGGCGAAACCTTTTCGCTGCGGTATGCAGATTATCTTAATCCGGTCGACGTCAATCGAGAGCTTTTTCCGTTTATTGATTTTAGCACGCAATATACCTACGAAGAACTGCTTCTTCTCGTTCTCCCTTACTATGAGGTGACCCTGTCATCCAAACCACTTTTGGAATATGCCCCCGACCTGGTTGCTCAATTGGATGCACTGAACGACGATATCGAAGCAAAGATCCAGTTGGCGATTGAATTTGTTCAGAATCATGTCCGTTATATTTATAACGAGGAAGAAATGCATGGGCATAAACCACAAGACCCGTGGATAACCTATGAGTTTAAACAGGGAGATTGTAAAGCAAAGACGGTGTTGCTGAAGTGCGTGCTAGATTATATAGGTGTGGCATCGTCTATTGCCTTGGTGAATTACCAAGCGGATTATTATTTGAGACATTATCTGCCATCGTTGTTTAATTTTAACCACGTAATCGTAAAGATACATCATAACGAGCAGGATTATTTTGTAGATGCCACTTATCGCGACGAATACGGTACGCTCGAAAACCGAACATTTATCAGCTTCCTGAATTATATGGAAATCAAGCCGAATAATGTTCTACAGCAGCGCGAATCTTATACAAGCCCAAATTTTTCTATTTTCGACGAAATTACGCTGGATGTAAAGGATGAGGTGGGAACCATCTCTATAAAAACGACCCACCGTTACGGCCGGGCGAATGGGATGCGCCGCTATGTGAAAATGACGAATAAAAAAGCCGTGATCGACAATACGAATAATTTTGTTTTCAATTGTATGGATTTTTCAGAAGGGGAAAATGGGAACGACAAACGCGAGCTGTTTAAAAACGCTTCACTGACGGTCTTAAGCGACGATAAAGTAAATAATATCTTTGTGACGCTATACACGGCTACCATTAATAAACCTTATTACGTAGGAAATAACGGCCGAAAATACGTGAAATTCTATGACGGCAACATCTTGAAAAACCATTTAAAGGATTATGTGCTGAAAGATGTGAGTTTCTGGCACACATATGACCGTGAACGCTATTCAATAACGATCCGTTCGGATAAGCCGATCGATACAGAAGACCACTATACCAATCGGCAAATGGACGTGCACTATGTACTGTTTAAGTATAGCTTGAAGAAAAAAATCGATAAGTACGGTGCTACGGCAGAGATTGAATATACCCCACTGTCTAATGTAGAGGTGCCTATAGAAGATATTGCCGATTTGCGTGACAAGTACGCTGCAATAGGTAAGGAAAGCGCTTTTGGATTAGGAGTGGCAATGGCCAAGCCCAGTTTTTTTGATTCGGTTAGAGCATTGTTTGGCGGTAAGTAGGGTGGCCGCTATATATAAGTAATAAACCGATCTGCTTTTACGTAGCGGATCGGTTTATTTATGGTGTGCGATTATCTTCCAAAATCATCTTCTACCCGAACGATGTCCGTTTCATCAGATGGATTGTCGGCATCGGTGTGCTGCCATATCTCTGCGACCACGCCGTAGGTTTTCAAACCAATCAATCGGTGACGTTCACCTTGAGAGAGACGGATAATATCGCCCTCCTTTAGTTTTTTTAGTTCGTTTTGCTCGTCCGTAGCGCTGGTAATAATGCCGACTTCGCCCTGTGTGACACGCCATATCTCCGCACGACGGTGGTGATATTGCCAGGATAACCTTTTTTCCGGAGCAACGACCAATACTTTAGGACTTAATTTACCGGCTATTTTAAGATTTTGTATATCCATTCCGTCAAAATAGGTGTTGGCAAATTGCTGTGCTTGTTCTTCCGCAATAACAAAGAAACCTCCCCAAGGACGAGTTTGGTCTATGTGGTCAATAATGAAACCTTGTGCTTTTAGTTGCTCTTCTATTTGACTAAATAATTCACTTTTATTAACGTATTCTTCTGACATGTCTTTACTTGTTTGTTAGTAATTGGTGAAGTTAGCTGTTTTCTGGAAATTAAACAATACATGTTTTTAAGCTCCCTAACTTTTCTTACATTTCCTCGATAGCATGTTTTCAATGGCCGAGGAGAGCAAAATCATTTCATTTAATGCTAAATTAAATTGCATATAAAAATGAAATTATTTAGGTTTGAAACTCGGCAACATGCTTAACAATCCAAAAAAGAAAATCAATGACACAGTTAAAATTTGATAAACAAAACAACGCGTTTTTGCAGGCGGTTTCTTTTGTGAATCAAACCAACCAACATTTGTTCCTAACGGGTAAAGCAGGTACCGGTAAAACCACCTTTTTAAAATACATTCGGGAAAATTCTCATAAAAAGATGGCTATTACAGCTCCTACGGGTGTAGCAGCAATGAATGCGGGAGGAACTACGCTGCATGCGCTTTTCTGGTTGCCGTTTGGCACGTTTATCGAAGATTATCCTTTGCAGTGGAATGAACAGGATAGCCACATATATAATAAGAATCGGTTATTTTCGACTATTAAACTTACGCGGCAGCGGCGTGCCATATTGCAGGAGTTAGAGCTATTGGTCATTGACGAAGTCTCCATGGTACGTGCCGACACATTGGATGCTATCGATGTTATTTTGAAGTCTGTGCGCCGTGATATGCGACCATTTGGAGGTGTGCAGATGCTCTTTATTGGCGATTTGTACCAGCTGCCGCCCGTCGTTCGGGAACACGAGTGGCAAGTGTTGCGTGATCAATACCGTAGCGCGTTCTTTTTTGATGCAAAAGTATTGCGGGAGCATCCGCCGGTTATATTAGAACTTAGCAAGATATACCGACAGAATGATCGTGATTTTATCGATCTGTTAAACAATATCCGGAATAATAACTGTTCCGCAGATGATCTGGATAAATTGAACGAGCATTACCAGCCCGCGTTTTCTCCGGATGAAGAGGAGCAATACATTACCTTGACCTCGCACAACAAATTGGCAGATGCTATTAACCAAGAACAGCTAGCAAGATTGAAAGGCACGATGCATAATGTTCGGGCTGTTGTAAGGGATGAGTTTCAGCAAGGTTCTTTTCCTGCAGACGAAATGCTCCCGTTAAAGATCGGTGCGCAGGTCATGTTTATTAAAAATGATAGCGGAGAAGATCGGAAATTTTTTAATGGGAAAATAGGAACAGTTAAGGAGCTGAATTTGGATCGTCATCAGGTAGTCGTCGGCTTTAATGACGACTCGGACGATGTGGTGGTACGACGCGAAACCTGGGAAAATATAAGATACAAATACAATAAGGGTGAAGATAAGGTCGAGGAAGAAGTGATGGGGACATTTTCCCAATTCCCCCTACGATTAGCTTGGGCGATTACGATTCATAAGAGCCAGGGGCTTACGTTTGAAAAGGCCGTTATTGATGCGGGAACTTCCTTTGCCGCCGGACAAGTATATGTTGCATTGAGTAGACTGACCGGACTGGAAGGGCTTGTGTTAAAATCTAAAATTCCGATGCACTCCATACGTACGGACGTGCAAGTGGTGGACTTTATGCAACGGATGATCCCGAACGAGGAGGTAGCGAAAATACTGGAAACGTGCCAGCGCAACTATCTGGGACAGATCGTTCTACAAAGTTTCCGCTGGGGTGCCTTGGCTGAAAATGTCGATGAACTTATAACATCTTTAGGAAAACGGAATATCGATAGCAAAGAGGCAGCACTCGACTATCTAGGTAATCTTGCGGTAACATTAAAGGAGCAGGAGAAAGTGGCAAATAAGTTCGTTACCTTATTATATACGATGTTGCGTGATAAAGAAACGTTGGATTATGCTAAGATTTGCGAACGTACAAAAGCGGCTGTAGCTTGGTTCTTGCCTCGCCTTGACGAAAAAGTGTTGCTCCCGATGCAGGAACATATTGAAACATGGACGATAAAAAAACGTACCAAAAAATATGTACAAGAGTTACGTTCGATATTGTTGGATTTCAGGCGTAAGAAAGAACAGTTAGCGCATTGCCTCACGATTGCGGATATATTGACGCAGGAAGGTGATCTGTCTGTACAGGTGCAAAAGCTCAGCCAAAGAGAAAGAACCAAAGATCGTGACGTTAAGGAAGTCGAGGAGGAGGGTGTGGAAAAAGACACGAAAGCAATTTCATTAGATTTATTTCTCGATGGATTAAGCGTAGACGATATTGCCCAGAAACGTGGTATGGTTGTGGGTACCATATACGGACACCTTATACATTTTGTTGGCAATGAAGTAGAAGCGGAAGATTTAATAGAAGGTACTAAATTGGCCGTGCTGTTAAATGTATTGCGTAAGCATGAGGGCAAGTCTTCGTCGGAGATCAAGATGATACTGGGGGACGATTATTCTTATCCGGATATCAAGTTGGGACAAAAGGTGCTGGAGGTGGAAGGTGTCGATAGGGTTTAATGTGTTGATACAATGGAAAAATCAAATCGTAAAAAAATGGCCGCATGGATTGGTGTCCCGTTCCAGATGCTGGTGACCATCTTTGCGGGTTATTGGCTCGGAAGCTGGTTGGACGAGAAGTATGCTGTAGAGAAAAAGTGGTGGACTATTGGGTTGACATTGTCTGCCGTGCTGATGTCCTTATATCAGTTGATTGTGCAGGTGCAGCGCTTAAACAGGAAGTGATGAATGATGAATTAAGAAGGATAACAAATTGGAAATTATCAAACCCATCGGGCAATTTGCTTGGAAGCTATTGTTGGGAAGCATAATCGTTTTCGGAGGTGCTTATTTTATACAGGCGTCGGTAGGCTTCCGTTTTTTAGATAGCAGCTTTGTGCCGCTTTGTATATTATTATATATCGTAACCCTATTTGCCTACGGAATATCGCATCTGGGAATCCATAGTAATCCCGAGCTTGGAGTGTATGCTATTTTGGGTGGCGTTATGATAAAAATGCTGGTATCTCTCGGTATTTTTATGTTTTTTTTGTACGGTTTTGAAGTTGAAAATAAGAGGCTTTTAGGCCTGAATTTTTTTTGTATATATTTATTAATGTCATGCTTTGAAGTTACCATTTTGTTGCGTAACTTGCGGCGCAAAATAAAATAGCTAAAAATATTGTATAGATGGAAATAAGCCACTTTTTAACTTCAGCCAAAATCAGAACTCTGCTGGTTTTGGGCGTTTTTCTAGCTTCTTTCTCTTCGTTTGCTACCTCTTTAACGACTACATCTGCACCGGAACAGCATGCCGAAAAAGCGGATGACCATGCACACGAGAAGAAAGGTTTTGACATTACATCATTTATTTTCCATCACATTGGCGACTCGCATGAATTTACTTTTTTTGGTGGTGATCCAGCCGGTAAATCAAAGTGGGTGGGTATTTATTTGCCGGTTATTTTGTATACCGAGAATGGTCTGGTGGTGTTTAGTTCAAGTGAATTTGAACGGAACGACGATGGTACCAAAATCGTGGAGAAAAAGGGACAGTCTTTTGTTAAGTACCACGGAAAAATATACTACGCTGCAGATCAAGTGAATGATCACGGTTCTTATGTCGTGTATGACGAAGAACACCATGCGACGAATAAACGTCCGTTGGATTTCTCCATTACGAAAAATGTATTTAGTATCTTTTTTGCGTTCGCAGTGTTGATTTTACTGTTTTTTGCCGTAGCAAGAGGGTATAAGAAAAACGCAGGAAAAGCACCAAAAGGAATACAATCTTTTATGGAGCCTATTATTCTTTTTGTACGAGATGAAATTGCGATTCCAAACCTAGGGCACCGATATGAACGCTTTATGCCTTATTTATTAACGGTATTCTTTTTTATATGGTTTATGAATGTGTTGGGCTTGGTGCCATTCTTTCCAGGTTCTGCCAACGTAACAGGGAATATCGCGGTGACGATGGTGTTGGCAGCGATTACATTACTGATTATCTTATTTAATGGGAACAAATATTATTGGGGGCATATTTTCAACCCTCCGGTGCCTTGGTGGTTGAAGCCGCTGATGATTCCTGTGGAGATTATCGGTGTATTTACCAAGCCTTTTGCATTAATGATTCGTTTGTTTGCGAACATTACGGCAGGCCACATTTTAGTGTTGTCCTTGTTGTGTTTGCCATTTATTTTTAACGTAAGCGCAGTTGCAGGAGGTTCCGTTATATTTACTATCTTTATCAGCTTGATTGAATTGTTAGTGGCTTTTATACAGGCGTTTATCTTTACAATTCTCTCGGCGTTGTTCATCGGTATGGCGATTGAAGAACATCACGAACATTAATAATAACAGATTAAGGAAATAATTTTTAACTAATATATTTTAAAACTATGACAGGTACATTAGCCGCAATTGGAGCAGGTTTAGCTGCTATCGGAGCTGGATTGGGAATTGGTAAAATCGGTGGTTCTGCAATGGAATCTATCGCTCGCCAACCTGAGGCTGCTTCAAAAATCCAGACTGCCATGTTGATCGCTGCTGCCTTTATCGAGGCGGTTGCTCTATTCGCAGTGGTTGTTTCTTTGATTGCTTAATAAATAGCTTCAAAAAACACAAAGGATTAAAAGAACCTGTCTTGGGGTTGCCACTTCGGGTTCTTTTATTTATCCAAAAAACAATAGTTAAAAAGAAAAACTTTAAACGTCGTACATAAGTATAATATGGATTTATTAATTCCCGAAATTGGTCTGATTTTTTGGCACACCGTTAGTTTCTTAATCCTGTTATTTTTGTTAGGGAAATTTGCTTGGAAGCCTGTGCTAAAAGCAATTAAGGAAAGAGAAGAAAATATTCAAAATGCGTTGGACTCGGCAGAGAAAGCAAAATTGGAGATGACTCGCCTGACCAACGAAAATGAACAATTATTGAAAGAGGCACGTGTGGAACGGGATAATATCTTAAAAGAAGCAAAGGAGCTTAAAGATAAAATCGTTGCCGAAGCAAAAACGGAAGCACAGCAGTCCGGTAAAAAGATTTTGGAGCAAGCCAAAAAAGAAATCGAGGAACAGAAAAACAGAGCTTTGGCCGATGTTAAGAATCAAGTTTCTTCCTTATCTTTGGATATTGCCCGTAAAGTTTTAACAAAAGAATTTGAAGATCAGGCTAAACAAGATGCTTTTGTAAGTGACTTGTTGAAAGATGTGAAATTAAACTAACTGGTTGTTCAGGTTTTAAATAAAGAATATGTCAATTTTTACAGTTGCATCCAGATACGCGAAATCCTTATTGGATCTGGCGGAGGAACAAGGACAATTAGATGCCGTGAAAAAGGATATCGAAGGGGTGATTTCAATATTGAAGTCTAACACGGAGTTGTTGGCCATCCTTAAAAATCCGATTATTAGTGGCGATAAGAAGCGCAATATTTTGACTGCGATTTTCGAGGGGAAAATCAACCCCGTCATTCTTTCTTTTTTCTACATATTGGTGAACAAAGGACGTGCGGCCATCCTACTGGATATTGCCCAAGAATTTGTTCGTGAATATAACGAAGCAAAAGGCGTTGTCAAGGCATCTGTTACATCAGCTGTAGCGCTTTCTGATGCCAACCTGAAGGAACTTCAGAAGATTATTACCGAGGAAATTAATGCTGTGGTTGTCCTTAAAAATGTTATAGATACATCTTTAATCGGCGGCTTTATAGTACGTGTAGGCGATAGACAGATTGATGCAAGTATTGCTGGTAAATTGAACAAATTAGATAAGCATTTTGCAGCACAAGGCGTATAGCCTTTGGTATTGAATTGAAAATAGAATCAAAAACCCCTTATAATAATAACAATGATAGAGGTAAGACCAGATGAAGTTTCGGCAATTCTTAGAGAGCAATTGTCGGGCTTTAAATCAGAAGCCGAGCTAGAAGAAGTGGGTACCGTACTCACCATTGGTGACGGTATTGCTCGTATATACGGCTTAACTAAAGTTCAGTCCGGTGAGTTGGTTGAATTTGATAATGGATTAGAAGGTATCGTATTAAACTTGGAAGAAGATAACGTGGGTGTCGTTCTTTTGGGTTCTTCCGATGAAATTAAAGAGGGAGATACCGCAAAACGTACGAAGCGTATCGCATCTATTCAGGTAGGTGAGGGCATGTTAGGCCGTGTTGTAAATACATTAGGCCAGCCGATTGATGGTAAGGGGCCGATAGCAGGTGAAACCTACGAAATGCCCATTGAGCGTAAAGCACCAGGTGTAATCTACCGTCAACCTGTAACAGAGCCATTGCAAACAGGTATCAAAGCGATTGATGCGATGATCCCCGTTGGCCGGGGTCAACGGGAATTGGTTATTGGTGATCGCCAGACAGGTAAGACTGCTGTGTGTATCGATACGATCTTAAACCAGAAAGAGTTTTACGATGCAGGTCAGCCTGTATTTTGTATATATGTTGCCGTTGGACAGAAAAATTCTACCGTAGCGAATATTGTACGTGTACTGGAAGAAAATGGTGCGATGGCGTATACGGTTGTTGTTGCTGCATCTGCAGCAGATCCAGCTCCAATGCAGTTCTATGCGCCAATGGCGGGTGCCGCTATCGGAGAGTTTTTCCGTGATACCGGTCGTCCGGCATTGATTGTATATGATGATTTATCTAAACAAGCGGTAGCGTATCGCGAAGTATCGTTGTTATTGCGTCGTCCACCGGGCCGTGAGGCGTATCCGGGTGACGTATTCTATTTACACTCCCGTTTATTGGAGCGAGCTGCGAAGATCAATGCATCGGATGATATTGCCCGTAATATGAACGATTTACCGGAGTCTATCAAACACCTCGTAAAAGGCGGCGGTTCGTTAACGGCGCTTCCGATTATTGAAACCCAAGCGGGTGATGTTTCCGCGTATATTCCGACAAACGTTATTTCGATTACCGACGGTCAGATTTTCTTGGAATCTAACTTGTTCAACGCAGGTATCCGCCCAGCGATCAACGTAGGTATCTCGGTATCGCGTGTGGGCGGTAATGCACAGATTAAGCCCATGAAAAAAGTATCTGGTACGTTGAAATTGGATCAGGCACAGTTCCGCGAATTGGAAGCTTTTGCCAAATTTGGCTCAGATTTGGATGCGGCTACGAAAGCGGTATTGGACAAAGGTATCCGTAACGTGGAAATCTTAAAGCAAGGACAGTATTCGCCAGTGTCTGTGGAGAAGCAAGTAGCGATTATTTATGCCGGTACAAAGGGATTACTTCGTTCGGTTCCTGTAGATAAAGTTCGTCAGTTTGAGGAAGAATATTTGACACAATTAGAGCAACGTCATCCAGAAGTTTTAGCAGGTTTCAAAGCCGGTAAATTTACAGATGAGTTAACAGATGTGTTGGAGAAAGTAGCTAGCGAGTTAGCAGCAAAATATTAGTAAACACGCACAATACGTACTACTAAAGAGAAATGGCAAATTTAAAAGAAGTAAGAAGCAGGATTAGTTCGGTAACATCGACGCAACAGATTACCAAAGCCATGAAAATGGTGGCTGCGGCGAAATTGAAGCGTGCTACAAACGCTATCGTACAGTTACGTCCTTATGCCAATAAATTAAGGGATATTCTGGCGCAAGTTTCTGCTTCTGTCGAAGGGAATGATTCACCCTATACTCAAGATCGTCTTCCTACAAGGATATTGGTCATCGTATTGACATCCAATAGAGGTTTGGCTGGTGCATTTAATGCGAATGCCATTAAGACGGCGAATAATTTGATTTTCGATAAATATGCGGAACAACACGCTCGAGGTAACGTAAGCGTTATTGCTATCGGTAAACGTGGACATGATTTCTTTCAGAAGCGTGGTTTTAACGTTATAGGTAACTATAATGAGCTGTACAGTGATCTTAATTTCTTAAATGTATCTCAAGTGACGGATTATGCGATGAGCGAATTCAGACTGGGGAACATAGATAGGGTGGAGGTTGTGTATAATGAGTTTCGCAATGCAGCGGTTCAAATATTGACGACAGAACAACTATTGCCACTGGTGCCTCAAGATAAGTCGGAAACAGCGGTAGCGTCAGAAACGGACTATATTATAGAACCCTCTAAAGAAAAAATTATTGAAGAACTCATTCCTAAAGCTATCAAAACGCAACTTTATAAGGCGGTTTTAGACTCTAATGCTTCCGAGCATGGCGCGCGTATGACAGCGATGGACAAAGCAACTGAAAACGCAGGTGAACTCTTGAAACAATTGAAATTGTCTTACAATCAAGCAAGACAAGCAGCGATTACGACGGAGTTGACGGAGATTGTCTCCGGTGCCGCCGCTTTATCAAATGGATAAGGTATAAAATACTATCATTAATGAAGGGAATCTTTGCGGGTTCCCTTTTTTGGTATTAGCTTATATGCCATCTATTTTATGTAACTTTGTGACCTCATAAATAAGAACAGATTGAAATGCGGACTAAGAAATCCCCATTGATGTATAAAATATAATATGGCAAATATAGTGGCAATTGTTGGTCGCCCGAATGTAGGGAAATCGACGTTATTTAACCGTTTAACAGAGAGCAGAAAAGCGATCGTTGACGATTTTAGTGGTGTGACGCGTGATCGCCATTATGAAATGGCGGAATGGATAGGAAAGAAATTTACGGTTATTGATACAGGTGGCTTTGTACACGGCTCAGACGATATTTTTGAAGAGGCTATTCGTGAGCAAGTCCACATTGCTATAGAAGAAGCTTCTGTTATTCTATTTATGGTAGATGTGACTACTGGTATTACGGATTTGGATGATGAAATCGCCGATTTACTTCGTCGTACGTCGAAACCCGTTTATGTCGTTGCAAATAAAGTCGATCATGCTAGAAGAACGCACGACTCCGCGGAATTTTATGCTTTTGGGTTGGGCGAAGTGTATAATGTATCGTCTATCACGGGTTCGGGCACAGGCGAATTACTGGATGAGGTGGTCTCTCATTTTCCAGAAGAGAAAGAGGAAGAGGAGATATCTCTGCCGAAGATCACTATTGTCGGACGACCCAATGTAGGAAAATCCTCCTTGACAAATGCGCTGCTTGGGAAGGATAGAAATATCGTGACAGATATTGCTGGTACGACTCGTGATTCTATCCGTATCCATTATAATCAATTTGGTAATGAATTTTTATTGATCGACACGGCAGGGCTCCGCCGCAAAAATAAAGTGAACGAAGATATCGAATTCTACTCTGTTATGCGTACGATCAAAGCATTGGAGGATTCGGATGTCGTTATTTTGATGTTGGATGCCAATGACGGGATTGAATCACAAGATATTAATATATTCCATTTGGCAGAAAAGAATAAGAAAGGAGTTGTGATTGTCGTTAACAAGTGGGATACGATTGAAAAGGATCACAAGACAACCAAAGAATTCGAAACGCGAATTCGCGAGAAGATAGCGCCATTCACGGATGTTCCGATTATTTTTACTTCGGTCACAGAAAAACAGCGTATTTACAAAGTGGTGGAAAAAGCTATGGAGGTGTATGCTAATAAAATGAAAAAGATACCGACGTCTAAACTGAATGACACCATGTTGGAGATTATTCAAAATTATCCTCCCCCGGCTATCAAAGGAAAATACATAAAGGTCAAGTATATTACACAACTGACTGGGCGCTCTCCTATGTTTGCTTTTTTCTGTAACCTCCCGCAATATATCAAAGATCCGTATAAGCGTTTTATTGAGAATAAATTGCGCGATCATTTTAACTTTACCGGAGTACCTATTCAAATATTTTTTAGACAAAAGTAAGCTGATTATAGATGGAAAAACAACTTGTTCTTTATAATACCCTTACCCGAAAAAAAGAAAAGTTTGCCCCCCTTAATTCACCGTTTGTAGGCATGTATGTATGCGGGCCAACGGTATACAGTGATGTTCATTTGGGAAATTGCCGGACGTTTGTGTCTTTCGACATGATCTTCCGATATCTATTGCACTTGGGCTATAAGGTAAGATATGTTCGAAATATAACGGATGCGGGACATCTGGAGGGCGATAGGGACGAAGGAGATGATAAATTTTCTAAAAAGGCAAAGTTAGAGCAGTTGGAGCCGATGGAAATTGTGCAGAAGTACACGCTTGGTTTTCATGAAGTTTTACGACTTTTCAATACGTTGCCACCCAGCATCGAACCTACCGCAACAGGGCATATTCTTGAACAAATTGAAATGGTACAACGTATTATAGACAATGGTTATGCCTACGAGGTTAACGGTACGGTGTATTTTGATGTGGAGAAATATATAAAAGAACATGATTATACGGTTTTAACGAATCGTAAACTGGAAGATCTTTTGAATAATACCCGGGAACTGGGCGGACAGGACGAAAAGCGTGGACGATTGGACTTCGCTCTTTGGATAAAGGCAAAGCCGGAACACATAATGCGCTGGCCAGCTCCTTGGAGTGTGGGGTTTCCGGGCTGGCATATCGAATGTTCAGCGATGAGCAGTAAGTACCTCGGAGCACAATTTGATATACACGGAGGAGGAATGGATCTCGCCGCGACACATCATACCAACGAGATTGCTCAATCGGAGGCTTGTCATCATGTGCAACCTGCAAAGTACTGGATGCATACCAATATGCTAACCGTGAACGGTGCACGGATGTCGAAATCAGCCGGAAATGGCTTTTTACCGCATGAATTGTTTACCGGTAATCATCCGTTGTTAAAAAAAGGATATTCCCCCATGTCCGTTCGTTTTTTCATGATGCAAGCCCATTACCGTAGTACATTGGACTTTTCGAATGATGCATTAGAAGCAGCAGATAAAGGGTATAAACGGTTGATGAATGCCATTACGTTGTTAGACAAAATTAAGCCTTCCAATAAAAATATCCATGATTTTGATTTAACCGATCTGAAAAAGCGTTGTTATAAGGCAATGGATGACGATTTCAATACGCCGGTGCTTATCGCCGAATTGTTTGAAGCTGTTCGTTTTATCAATGCGGCCTACGATGGGAAAGCGACGGTAAACCAGACAATACTAGACGAACTCAAATCGTTTGTGAAAATTTTCGTGGTGGACATACTAGGGTTAAAAAATGACAATTTAGGTGCGGATACGGATGATGCGGAGGCCTTAATGCAACTTATTATCAAACTGCGTAATGAGGCGAAGAAAAATAAAGATTTTACGACATCAGATCGTATTCGTGAAGATCTCCAGTCTATTGGTATCCAATTAAAAGATAGTAAAGATGGAACGCTTTGGAATAAGATTTGATTGTATAGGACGAAAATAATAATTGGATGAAACTAATAAAGGTCTATTCGTTACTAGCCGTCGTCATATGTAGCGGTGTGTTTTCTGATGTATATGCACAATTGCCCGATAAAGTGGGTAGTTTGATCAACGCAGATCGGACAGCATCTAATGTGGCGAAAAGGGAAAACCCGCATGAAGCGTTGATGTCGATTGTAGATAAAGAATCTACATTATATGTTCCTTCGCCAGTTAATGCATTAAATTATCTAAATAACCGACCAAACATACCGGATGTTATGTCGTGGAACCCTAATTTTGCCTTGGTTTCTAAAAGCCTAGATTGGGGAGTGACATCAGGACGTATGGAGTTTCAAAAAGTAGGAGCCATCAAACGATACGGACAATATCTCACGGTATGGCGTCGTGATAGACGTGGTGACTGGAAAGTGCATATACGGGCAGAAGTAGAAAATTTTGGGAAAGGCCCCAAATCGGATTTGGTGTATTACGAACCTGATGATTCCTGGTATTTGAAGCATCGATCGAAAGTTCGTTTGCAGCAGCGAGAGGAAGTCGTAACGCAAAGTGACGAACTCTTTTCTACCATTCTGAAAGCAAACAATGAGGCTGCATTCAATGAATTTCTTGCCGACGATGTACGCTATTATTATCCTTGGGAAGCAGAAATAGAAGGGAAGAAAGATGTGCTGGCTTTTTTGAAGAAAAAAAGAATAGAGATTGTTACGGACCCGTCGGGGGTAGGTCGCGCTTATAGTGGAGAATATGCATATACGTCTGGGACAGCAACCGTACGATCCAAAGAAAAAGTGATTAAATTCAACTATATCCGCATTTGGCAGTTGAAAGATGATTATCAATGGCGGGTGATTATCGAGATGATGTTTGAGAGATAAAAAAAGAGGCCCAAGCCTCTTTTTTTATTTTTTCGCTAAAACTTCTTTGGTTTCATCGACCCATGGTTTCAATACATCGCATGCTAGGAAATCTTCATTGATGTCAATAAACGTGTTTTCCTTACGTTGTTCGAACCATTCACTAAGTTCTCTATTTACCTTATCTTGACTAGCCGCTTCTTGTATTTTCGCGAAATCTTGTTCTAAGTTTGCCTTGTGCGGCGCTATGCGAGATTTAAGATAAACGAATTTATAGACCTGTTCTCCGGTTTGATCTGTGGAGAGGAAGGATTTAGAATATTGGCCAATCTCTAATGGGTCGATCGCCGTAAATGTTTCCTTGTCTAATCTGTTGATGGGAATCAAGGGCGAATTATCCTCCGGATTTGTAATCATTCCGCCTGCATATTTCGTTTCATTGGCATCAGAATGTAGCGATGCAGCTGTATGGAAAGCCAATTTGCCTTCCGATACTTTCTCGTAGATACTGTCTATTTTTGCTTTTGTACGCTGTAAACTAGCAGAAGTAGCTTTCTTTTTTATCAGCACGTGGCGTACGTTGACTTCTTCTCCTCGTCGTTGTAAGACTTGTAAAAAGTGGAACCCAAACTGTGTCTCGAATACAGGTGAAACTTCTCCTTCTTTGAGTTTAAAAGCCATCGCAGAAAATTCTTTTACATAGTGCTCCCGTGTGGCAAAACCAAGCTCACCACCATAGGGTGCCGAGCCGTCTTCAGAGTAAAGACGAGCTACCGTGCCAAAGTCAGAACCATTTAATACTTGTTGCCTATACCCCTCCGCTTTCGTTCTGAATTGTTCTTTTTCTTCTTTCGTCAATTCTGGTTTGATAACAACCTCGCCAATCTCTACTTCCGTATCAAAATAGGGGAGGCTATCTTGGTCTAAACTTTCAAAATATTGTTTTACTTCGGCTGGTGTAATATTAATAGTGGAAACAATACTATGGCGCATCCTATCAGCCTTCAGTTGTTCTGCTACATTGGAACGCATTTCTTCTTTATATTGCAGAAGCGAGCGGTTTAAAAACTCTTCCAAGCGTTCCTTTCCGCCAGCTTGTCTGACCATCATTTGCATCCGTCTGTTTAGATTATCGTCAACCTCCGACTCGGATACTTCTATGGAGTCAATCGCCGCCTGTTGTGATAATAACTTTTGGGTGAGAAGTTGCTGTAAGACGAAGCACTTCATATCTTCATTCGGTTTTTCGCCTTGCGCTAAATACTGTGCATATTGCATTTCCACATCGGATTGCAAGATAATACTGGACCCCACGGTGGCGACTACCCGGTCTACCAGTCTCCCTTGACTATATGCGGACTGCAAACAGACGATAGACACGATCACCATTCCTAATAAAGTTATATATTTCTTCATCATAAATATTACCTCAATACCCTGCAAAATTACCATAAATAACGGGATTTTCGGCGGTACTTTGCGTTTAAAACTGTTAAAAATGTTAAAAAGTCCGCGTCAATTTCTCCTTATCGAATTCAAAAATATGTAATTTCGTACCAGTTACCAATAAATGCAGCAATATGAGAGCTTCAATGTTAGTTGTTTTAGGTTGTTTAATTCAATATACGATGGCACAGGAAATCCCTTTGTTTATTGGCACGTACACACATACCGGGAGCCAAGGAATCTATTTATACATGTTTGACAAGAAAAGCGGAGATGCGACAATGTATTCTTCGACCGTGAGCGAGCACCCTTCTTTTTTGGCAAGATCTCCGGAGGGAAACATACTGTATGCGGTAAATGAAACGGCCGATAGTACGGCTGCATTGTCGTCCTTTACTTTCGACGGTGACGCACTGTCTTTTGTAGACGCCATTCCCACCCATGGTAGTTATCCATGTCATGTTGCTGTAAGTAAACAGCATCCTATTGCCATTGTCTCTAATTATGGCGGTGGATCTTTAACAGTATATCGATTGGAAGAGAATGGTGGTTTAGCGGAGCAGATACAGCATATCCAACAGGAAGGATCGGGACCCAACAAGGATAGACAGGAGGCCTCACATGTGCATTCCGCTTTCTTCAGTCCAGATGAAAAGCAAGTGTATGTGCAAAACCTCGGTACGGATAAGATTACCATTTATCGAATAGATAGGCAGCAGGATAGTTATAGCTTGGTGGAAGAAACTCAATTATCAACGCCGCCGGGAGGTGGTCCGCGTCATTTGGTGTTTGACGAACAAGGAAACAATATGTATGTGTTGTTGGAAATGACTGCTGAGATTGCGCACTATAAAAAAGATAACGAAAGTTGGATCTTACAACATACGATTTCTATCAACGACGACGGGTTTCAGGGAGATAATGGTGCCGCGGAGATAAAGCGTTCTACGGATGGTAAATTTATTTATGCAACGAACCGGGGCGATGCGAATACGATTACGCTATTTGCTGTGGATAAATCGGGCAATCTGGAACGTAGAAAAGTATATCCTACCAAAGGGGAGGGGCCTAGGAACTTCAACCTAACTCCTGATGGATATTTTTTGCTTGTAGCCAATCAGAAAACAAATAACATCACGGTTTTCGAGCGTAATCAGGAGACTGGAGAGTTGAAAGATACGAGGAAACAGATTGAGGTGTCCACACCGGTTTGTATCGTCTTTTAACCCCTACTTTGTTTCTTCGTCCGTTTCAGCGATATTAGGCGCGTCACCTTTGTCTCGTTCCTCTTCTTCGCTTTCTAAGGTATGCGTTTCTTCGTCGTACATCCCGGTTAGCTCATCTGCAATGGTGCCTTTCCAAAGTGGTGTGCCCGTGAAATAGGCCGCTCTGCCAATCATGTGTGCACCAATAGGGGCGGTAATTATCAAAAAGAAAACAATAGCGATAGCTTTGGTGGTTACCGAGACATCGGGGAACATAATAGCAGCGCAAATAAGTAATAAACCTACACCTAGCGTCGAAGCTTTAACGGTTACGGATAGACGTAAATAAAAATCAGGCATCCGTAGTATACCAATAGATGCGAATAAAATAGAAAGCGCACCCGCTGTACTCAAAAGAGCTAATACGATATCAATCATCTTTTTGTTTTTCTATATAGTAAGCAAAGGCCACTGTGCCAAGGAAAGCAATCAGGGCGAGAATAATCGCAACATCCAAAAAAACCTGTTGATCCGACCGGATACTATACACGGTTATAATACCGATACCGATGGTGATAATTAAATCTAGTGCTACGACCCGATCCACTACTGCAGGCCCCTTGAACAATCGGATAAATACCAACATCACAGAGATGGATAATATCGGGAGGATAACATAGTCGAAATAGGCTTCTAGTGTAATCATCTTAAAATCGCTAATAGTCTTCTCTCCAAACCGGTTTGCGTCTGTCTGACGAATGTCTCTGGGTCTGTCAAGTACATGACGTGAATATAAATTGTTTTTTTATCGTCACTAATGTCCACAATTAATGTGCCTGGTGTTAGTGAGATCATGGTACTCAATAATTGGATCTCAAAATCTGTTTTGGCAGCCATTGTATATTTGACAATCCCAGGTTTGAAAAAATATTTGGGTGTAATCACGTCAAAGGCCACCTGGACATTTGCTTTTATGATTTCATAAAGAAAATAGAAAGCAAAACTGATGATTTTTGGAACTCTAAAAAAATACCGTTGATCCGTCTCGTTACGATTCATGATCCATAACACGAAGAAACCGAGCATAAATCCAAACAAAAAATTGGTGTAATAAAGAGAGCCTGTAAGCGCTACCCATATGGCCGCGAGTAGCAGGTTCATTAAAAAATTCTTGATCATATCTTAATCCGTTTTATTTCCCAAAACAGCATCAATATATGCTGAAGGATCCATTAATTGTGTCGATATTATATCTGTTACGTTAACAATTGCTTCTGCGTTTAACCCTATGTAGAGCGTTACTAATGTCATGAGCCCAATAGGTAGTACCATGAGTATCTTTTTATAGGGGGGCATAGGAGCGAAGCGATTTTCGAGTTCCTCGGAAGCCGGCGGGTTTTTCCAAAAAACTTGTGCCCACATGTTGGCAATAACATATAATGTTACGAAGCTACCGATGATCAGGGCGGCGACATAAAAGTATTGATGCTGGTTGAAAGCTTCTTGAAAAAGAAAGATTTTTGGCCAAAATCCTGATAGCGGTGGTATCCCTACCAACGAGAATAAAACGAGGGCGATGAGGAGTGATATTTTTGGATAGTCGCGATATAAACCACCCAGTTTGTTCATGTCCATTGTACCGCCCAGCTGACGAATAACGCCAGCCACGAGAAACATATTGGTTTTGACCATAATATCGTGTATTAAATAAAAAACGGCTCCCATGAGGGCGACCTTGCTAAACATCGCAATACCGCCCACCATAAAACCGATATGGCATACGATGAGGTAAGAGAACAAACGCCGTATATTCGTCTTGATGAGGGCGCCAAAGGCTCCCGTTAAGATTGTTAGCACAGCGATGACCATCAAAAGTGTGCGTGTAAATTCGTCTGGGACAAAAATTAAACTGAACACCCGGAGCATAGCATAGATTCCAACTTTTGTTAATAAGCCTCCAAAAGTGGCTGCAACCGCAGAAGGAGGTGTGTGATAGGAAGACGGTAACCAATAATATAAAGGAAATACAGCAGACTTGATGCCAAACCCAATAATAAAAAAGCAGGCCGTAATACCGACGAGCGCCGTATTTTGTACCTCTTGGATTCGAATGGATAAGTCGGCCATGTTGAGTGAGCCCGTAATGCCGTAGAGAATGCCAATTCCAGTCAAAAAGAACATGGACGCCAAAATATTCATTGCCATATATTTGACAGCGCCCTCCAGCTGTGCTTTTCTTCCACCTAAAGTCATCAATACAAATGACGAAATAATAATGACTTCAAAAAAGACATATAAGTTAAAGATGTCTCCCGTTAGGAACGCACCGTGAAGTCCCATAATAAGAAAGTGGAAAATAGGAAAATAACCATAGAGCATCCTTTGTCTGCTCAGGCCAACAGATGAAAAAATCGACACGGCAAAACAGGCGATAGACGTGAGCAACACCAAAGTGACGCTCAGCAGATCTGCTACAAACACGATCCCAAAAGGAGCGTCCCAGTTGGCTGCATTCATAGTTAGAATACCACTTTCGTGTACACGTCCGAACAGACGGAAAGCGACCATCAAACCGATCAAACTCCCGCCGACGCTTAAATAACGCTGCGTGAGTGTCTTTCGCCAAAACGCGAGTTGGATAATGGCCGTGAATAACTGCACAAGAATAGGTGCTAAAATATGGTTGTCGATCATATATCTTCTTCTTCTGGGGTATTTAAATCATCCAAATCATCGGAGTCTACTAATGCATATACGCGCTTTAATAACACGATCGCAAAGGATGTTAATCCAAAGCTAATAACGATCGCGGTCAAGATAAGTGCCTGTGGTATCGGATCGGCATAAATATCCTGAAAGACCTTGTAGGCTTCGTCGATCACCGGCGGACTCCCTTTTGTGATTTTTCCGAGCACAAAAATCAAAATATTTGCACCGTTGCCCCATAGTATGATGCCCAATAGAAGCTTTACCATACTGCGTCGGAGGATAAGATAAACGCCGCCGGCAAATAATAAGCCCAATATTAAAATCAGTAATAATTCCATATTAATCGTTCAGGGCTATAGTAAACAGAATAGTTAAAACGACTCCGATCACAACTAAATAGACGCCAATGTCGAAAAACAGTGCGGAGCCTATCATCCCAATTACCGGGATCGGTTCTTCAAGCCATAAGCCTGTCATAGGCGGTAGGCCGAACAGTAACGGGAGAGTAGCACTGACGGTTAAAATCGCTAAACCAATGGGTATCAACGATAGTGGTTTGTACCGAAGTATCTTCATGGTGTTTTCCGTGCCATTAGCGAAGCTATGTAGGACAAATGCGATAGAAGCGACTAATCCGCCAACAAAGCCACCCCCGGGATAATAATGTCCACGAAGGAGCAAGAAGAATGAAAATAACAGCAATATAGGTAGTAAATACCGGGTGGCTGTTTGTAAAATTGCACTTTTCATATTTTTTGTTTTTTGTGATCACGACACATCATGTGTAACGCATCACTTCTTTTTATTCTTTCTCAGAGGATTTTAACCGTAACTTAATCAAACTATACACACCTAAAGCCGCGATGGCTAAAACTACCGTTTCAAACATCGTGTCGATACCGCGGAAATCAACTAATATTGTGTTGACAACGTTTTTTCCCTTTGCCAATAAGTACACGTTCTCGCCGTAGAAGTCACTGATTTCTGTCTTGTTTGGCTCGTATAGCACACGTAGCGCTATCAGTGAAATGATAATTCCAAATAGTAACGCTACAATAGCGTCGCGTATCAATATCTCACGGCGTACGAAATTGATAAAAGGAGGAAGTTTATACAATACCAATACAAACAATACGGTGGTTAATGTATCAATGGTGAACTGTGTCATCGCCAAATCGGGAGCACTGTAGAAAACGAAAAGCAAACAAATGCAATACCCGATGACACTTGTCGATACGACAGAAGTAAGACGGGATTTTGTCGTGACGACGATATACAATGCGCCAATTAGGATCGCTACAATACCGACCTCGTACCACGATAGCGGAGTGAGATTTTCATAATCAATTTGAATCGGACCCCCGAGCCAAAGCTTATAGGCTAGCAGCAGTTCCGCGAAGAGAATAATCTTTAGATGGTAGGAGCGTAGGTATCCGTTGTGGATGTTGTTCGTATACAGGCCAGAAAAACGTTTGATACCTTGACCAAAGCTCATCATAATACGTTCTGGCGAAATTTTGTTAAACCGCTCAATGGCTTTTAATTTAGCTTCACTTGGTTTATTGAGCAAGTATACTGCCGTGCCGATTGCTAATGTCGCCAAGCTTAAAATGAACACCGTATTAAACCCATGCCATATTTTAAGATGCATGCCCGTATTTTCGCCCGCGATAGCATTGGCGGTCTGATGATTGAAATAATCGCCCGTAATTCCTGGAAATATACCGAAAATGAAGCCAAGCGTTGCCAGGATAAGTGGTGGAATCCACATGGATTTGTAAGGAAGATGAACTTGCTCGAATTTTTGTGGTAATTTCCCGGTAAAAGGCTTTATTCCCGCCATGAACCCTGCTGCTACCAATCCAACGTTAGTTATGACGGCCAGTGTGGTCAACCATAACGCCCAATTTTCTTCGTAATGCAGGGTAGCCTCATAGATAAGATCCTTTCCGATAAAGCCAAAACTTAAAGGGAGTCCCGCACTGGATAATGCGGCCAATAATGCAGCGATAAAAACCGGCATCAGTACGTTACGTAACCCGCTCAATTTTGTGATGTCGCGGGTATGCGTTTCGTGGTCGATGATTCCCGTTACCATAAAAAGCGTCGCTTTATATAGTGCATGAACGAGAATGAATACGCTGGTTGCAATAATAGCTTCTCGGGTGCCGACACCCAGCAAAAAGGTTAGAATACCGAGCGCAGAAATGGTAGAATAGGCTAAAATACTTTTAAGGTCGGTACGAAACAGCGCGTGTATGGCCGCATATACCATCGTGACTCCACCAACAATCATAAGGGTCGTATTCCATAAGTCGGTACTGCCTAGTACCGGCGTGAAGCGCGCTAATAAATAAATGCCCGCTTTGACCATGGTGGCAGAGTGAAGATATGCAGATACAGGAGTAGGTGCTTTCATTGCGCCAGGTAGCCAAAAATGGAACGGAAACTGCGCCGATTTGGTAAAAGCGCCTATAAAAACAAGCCCAACGATTAAAGGGTACAATGGATGACTCACGAGCTTGTCATGCTGCGCAAACAGCTCGCTGATGATGAATGTATTTGCGATATTTCCGGCTAATACCAATCCTGCCAATAAGAAAAAGCCACCTAGCCCCGTAATACTAAGTGCGGTAATAGCGCTTTTTCTGGACTCCTTGCTGTCATTATTGAAGCCTATGAGAAAAAAGGAACTGATACTGGTCAGTTCCCAGAAAACGAATAGCGTGAGGATATTGTTTGCGAGTACTAAACCTAACATAGCGCTCATAAAAAGGAGCAGATAGGCAAAAAAACGGTCAAAATAAACATGTCCTTTCAAATAGCTACGGCCGTAAAAGAAAATAGCTGTTCCGATACCCGTAATCAACAGCGCAAAAAGGAGGGACAAACCATCCAGCCGGAAGTCAAAGTTAACACCTAGAGTAGGAACCCACGGAAGGTGTTGGATAACATTCGTTCCGTTCGCTACGACGGGGACATGCCATAAAAAGAATAAAAAGAGGATGATAGGTATAACGGGGAGTAAAATACTCCATTTCGTCTTCATAATCTTGCCAAAAGGAACGAGAAGGCTTGATGTTATTAACCCTGTTAAAACAGTAAATAGCATGCAGTCTTTATGTTTAAGTAATGTTGGAAACGTTATAAAATTACAAAAAATCCGCAATTTGTAAGGCGGTTTTTTGAAATATTGTTATTTTAGTGCATGAAGAGAATAAGCCTATTGATCCCCCTGTTAGCTTTTTTATGCTATTTCCAGGTGGTCGCACAGTACCAAAAGCCGGCACTTACCGATGATGAATCGTGGTCCTTGATCTTGATGCCGGATCCGCAAACCTATACACGTTTTCATAAAAACATCGGGATACTAAACTTGATGACAGGATGGATATACGAAAACGTGGACGAACTGAATACGCAGTTTGTATTGTGTACCGGTGATTTGGTGGAACATAATGATTTGATTCATTTGAAAGGGAACGATGGCACCGCGAATAGTTTGCGACAATGGGAAAATGTTAGAAATGCATTTGCTACGTTAGATAACCGCGTGCCTTATGTGTTGGCTACTGGAAACCATGATTTTGGTTACCGGAGCGCAGAATATCGTTCTACCAATTATGATCGCTATTTTAATGTGAACCAAAATGGATTCAACCAACGTGCACTGAGAGAGATTGGACCCCAACTGAACGGGCAGTCCAGTGCGGTGAACGCACTATATGAATTTCATACACCACACGGTAAAGATTGGCTGGTCATGGTCTTGGAATTTGCGCCGCGTGACACGGTGGTCAGTTGGGCAAAGCAAGTATTGGAAGCAAAGCCCTACGTAGAGAAAGATGTAATCCTGTTAACGCATACGTATCTCAACAGCAAGAGTGAACACATCAAAAAAGAAGGTTATAAAATGATAGATGTGAATTATGGGGCAGCTTTATTTGAAAAGTTGGTGAAGCCATCGAAGAATATCCGTTTGGTCTTTTCGGGACATATTGGTGCTCCAGATAATTTTGATGCGCACCTAGGTTTTAGACGTGATAAGAATGCCGCAGGAAACACCGTGTCACAAATGACATTCAATGCGCAAGCGATGGGAGGGGGATGGCATGGTAATGGTGGAGACGGCTGGCTGCGTTATCTAGAATTTATGCCGGACGGCAATACGGTAAAGGTGAAGACTTTTTCCCCTTTATTTGCTATTTCACCCGCGACGCAGGATTTGGCCTATAAAACAGAAACGAACCAGGAGTTTATCTTTACACTGGATGAGTAAAAAAATGCCTCCCGTTTTTGCGAGAGGCATTTTTCTGGGTGTTATTTGACCCTATTTCTTCATGTCGCCTGCTCCCTTGATGATCGCTTCGACTACGGTTGGGTCTTGCAGTGTGGATGTATCACCTAATTTATGGATTTCACCCTCTGCAATCTTACGTAAAATACGTCGCATAATCTTTCCCGAACGTGTTTTTGGCAAATCTGTCACAAACTGGATAATATCGGGTTTTGCAATAGCACCGATCAAACGGGTAATGGTCTGTAGAATATCCTTACGGGTGCTCTCTTCATCAATATGGTGATTTGCGATTACAAAAGCATAGATACCTTGCCCTTTAACCGGATGTGGATAACCGACAATGGCAGATTCGACGACATCCGAGTGCATGTTGATGGCATTCTCCACTTCGGCGGTGCCAATACGGTGGCCGGAAACATTCAATACATCGTCCACACGACCAGTAATTTTGTAGTATCCTTCGGGACTTCTGTAGCAACCGTCGCCCGTGAAATATTTATCTGGATAGGTGGAAAAATAGGTTTGGCGGCATCGCTCGTGATCTCCCCACGTGGTGCGCAGCATACCCGGCCAAGGGAATTTAATACATAGATTTCCAGTTACATCATTTCCTTCTAGTTCGTTGCCATGATCATCCATCAGACAAGGCTGTACGCCAGGGAGTGGAAGCATGGCATAACTTGGAATAGTAGGTGTAATGCCAGCCAGCGGGGCTATCAATATACCGCCGTTCTCGGTTTGCCACCAAGTATCCGTAATAGGAAGTTTTCCTTTCCCGATCTTCTCATTGTACCAGTTCCAGGCCTCTTCGTTAATAGGTTCTCCTACGGAACCTAATCTTTTGAGGCTGCTTAAGTCCTTACCTTCTAGGTACTGATCACCGAAAGCCATTAGTGAACGAATAGCCGTTGGTGCCGTGTATAGAATATTCACTTTGTACTTGTCGACAATATCCCATAAACGTCCGGCATCTGGGTAGGTTGGCGTCCCTTCAAACATTAACGAAGTTGCACCTTGTGATAGCGGACCATATATAATATAGCTGTGTCCGGTAATCCATCCGATATCGGCCGTACAGAAATAGACCTCACTAGGTTGGTACTGGAACACATTGGAAAAGGTATAACCCGTATAAACCATATACCCCCCAGTAGTATGTACTACACCTTTAGGTTTGCCAGTCGAACCCGATGTGTAGAGTACAAATAATGGATCTTCTGCGTCCATTTCTTCTGCAGGACACGGCGGATTTCCCTGTGTTTCTACTTTTTTAATTTCGTCTTCCCACCACACATCACGACCTTTTATCATCGATATCGGTGTGCGTGTACGCGTTAACACAATGACGCGCTCTATAGAATCACATTGCATAAGTGCATCATCCACGATAGATTTTAATTCCAACACTTTTCCGGCGCGGAATCCACCATCGGCGGTAACCACTAATTTACATTCCGCGTCGTTGATGCGGTCAGCTATGGAACGAGCGGAGAAACCACCAAAAACCACAGAATGGATCGCACCGATACGAGCACATGCCAAAACGGCGATAACTAACTCAGGTACCATCGGAAGATATATGCATACGCGGTCTCCCTTCACGACGTTGTTATTTTTCAATACGTTGGCGAAGCCTTCTACTTTCTCTAAAAGTTGTTTGTAAGTGAGGATTCGGTGTGCCTCGTTTGGATCGTTAGGCTCCCATATAATGGCAGGTTTATCCCCTAATTTGTAGATGTGGCGATCTAAGCAGTTTTCTGTAATATTAAGTTTTCCTCCTTCAAACCATTTGATATTCGGTTCGGTAAAATTCCAGTTTAATACATTTGTCCATTTTCGTTTCCAAAAGAAGTTTTCTGCAATTTCTCCCCAAAATGCTTCCGGGTTTTCGACGCTATGTTTATACGCCCCTTGATACTCCTCAAAACTCTTAATCTGTAGGTTCATTTTTTCTATTTCTGTACCAAAATTTATGTTTATACTATTTTTTTATCCAATACGGACAATTATTTATTAAGATTTGTCTGTATTGGATATGCAAGCACTAATTTAGTTTTTTTTGCCATTAATGGCAATTTTTTATCTTTAAGTATTCTTATTTTTATTTTGATTTTTTATTTCGATGAAGCTGTTAAAGCACTTATACTATTTCCTCATCTATACGAATCTACTGATTGCAGGTGCTGCAATAGCGCAATCAGCAGTCACCTATCTATTCTTTGAAACGCCGTTTGATTATCCGATTATGATGATAGAAGGAGCAGCAACGTTGCTTTTATATAATTTTAGTATGATGCTGTCCAAACCTGAGGATCCTCAGAAATCAGCATATAAACGTACGCGTTGGATATTTAAGAATGAATGGTTATTGTGGTTAAATAGCGGGATAGGGAGCATCTTGTTGGCGTATGCAGTCTCCCATATTCATCTATATAGTTTACTTTTTCTAGCGGGGATAGGTGCTATGAGTGTCGCATATTCTATTCCAATGATTCCATATAAAGGAAAATGGGTTGGTTTTCGTCAATTGCCAGGCACGAAGATTTTTCATATAGCCTTGGTTTGGACACTAAGTTCGGTCTGCTTGCCAGTTTGTGAAATGTATATGGATGGGCTAGCGATTAATATACACCTCTTCCAAACACTTTTCATACTAAAGTTTATTTTCTTGCTTATTTGCACTTTACCTTTTGATATTCGAGATATCCAACAGGATTCCTATTATCATCTAAAAACCATCCCGAATATGATTGGGGCAAATAGAGCGATTATATTATGCTACGTTCTTATCATTGTCCATAGCGCCATCGTTCTGTTGTCGGCTATTCAGCTAGAGGTACAGATGGGCGTATTGGCAACGAACTTATTAATCGCAGTCGTGCTTAGGCGAGTGGTGTTCCGAAATGCAAATCGCTACCATTACGCATTCTTATTAGACTTTGCGTTGATAGCGCAGTTCCTAGTTATTTATCTTTTTTTATAAAAATCAATAACCTTATCGGCAATAATATCCGACAATTTATAATAGCTTTCGAATGTCCATCCTGCGACATGTGGGCTTAGCATCACATTATCCCTTGAAATGAGGTCACGGTACCAGTCTGTTTCGCTGAGCGCCGGAAATTTTTCGATCGGTAATACATCAAATGCTGCCCCCAAAATTTTACCTTCATCCATGTACTTTAAGACCGATGGGATATGCGTTATAGCCCCTCTGGCGCCCATCAGGAAAAAGATGGGTTTGCGGAAATGAAACAGATATTCATCGTCTACCATGCCTCTGGTTTCACGTGTCAAGGGGATATGGAAGCTCAAGACATCCGCTTGGCGGACGACCTCTTCCATTGAAGCCTCTTTGGCGTAAGTATCAGAAAACCCAGTCTTGTATTTGTCATAGGCAATGACATTAACCTCAAAGCCCGATAATTTTTTCGCCATCGCCTGCCCATTATGACCATATCCAATAAGAGCTACCGTTTGTCCTTTTAACTCATATCCTCTATTTTCTTCCCTAAGCCATTGCCCGTTGCACACTTCTCGATGCCCGCGGTTTAGGTTGTTCATGAGTACCAACAGCATCCCGATCATGTGTTCACCAACTGCGTCCTTATTACCATCGTTCGCCGAGAAGAGACGAATACCTTTTGAGGTGGCATATTCCTCATCGATGTTATCCATCCCTGCGCCCGGTCGGGCAATAAACTGTAAGTTGGCCGCGAGATTAAGAAAGGATTCGTCGACCTGAAACTTGGAACGGATAACCAGCCCCGTATATCGTTGGATGACGTTTTCGGCATCCGCTCTGTTGAAGGCAGGTCGATAATCGTACGAAATTCCCGCTTCATCCAGCTTGTCTAATAGTATATGGTGTATGTCGTCTACAATAAGAATATTCATTTTTAGCTAATATTTCATAAAATCCACAGATAATAATTTGTCCAGGTTCCTTTGAGCCAATCTGGCAGGCATAATTTTCATGAGTATATTACGCATATGGATTAACATGCTATTGTCCCATTGCGCGATTTCTCCAATCCGTTTGGACGTATCTGTAATGTATGCGGTCCGAGACAACCTTCTCTTTTCAAACGAAGAGAATGCCTTCTTGACGTCGTTTTCTAATCCCAGTTCGTCTAATAGAACGGCTACATCCTCTAAAGCTTGGCAAGCACCCTGTCCCATATTCGGAGTTGTAGCATGTCCGGCGTCGCCAATGAGTAGAATGTTGTGATAAGCCAAACGTTTGAGCGGCTTGATGTCCATAATATCACCCCAAATCAGGTCGCTATCTTTCGTCTGTACTAAAATAGCGGGAATAGGATCGTGGTAGGATTGAAAATGTTTTAATAAATCGTTGACTTTATAATTTCGGTATATCGGATCGTTAGATGTAGCATTTATACATGCATACCAATAGATGCGATTATTGGATAACGGTGTCATCCCAAATCTTCCCAATTTTCCCCAGGTTTCTGTCCCCCTATCTAATGTTATCTTGGTATTGTCAATAGTCGCGCGCCAGCATGTATATCCTGAATAACGAGGTATAGATGATGGTATGAGCTGTTGCCGGAGTGGAGATTTTACGCCGTCAGCAATAATTAAAAAACGTGACGTATGTTGTGTGCCGTCTTCAAAAAATAAAGTAACCGCATCTACATGTTGTTCTAATCGGATAGCTTTTTTACCTAACTTTAGTTTTTGAGTGTTGATTTTAGACAACAAGAATAGGTGTAAATCTGCACGATGAATGGCGAAATTTTGTTGTTGATACTTTTTACGGATCGCGTGGACGTCCGGAGCTGCTAACAGCTGCCCCTTATCGTCTAAAATATGGTAGCTATCCAGATAATAGCCTATTTTTTCTACGTCAGTTCTCAAACCAAGTAAGTCTAAAGCACGCATTGCATTTGCTGCCAGACCAAATCCTGCTCCTATTCCTTTTAGTTCTTTCGCTTGCTCAAAAAGCATAAAGTCCTTATTGGCTTGTTGGAAAGCTATGGCCGTGGCAAGTCCTGCTACGCCACCACCCACTATGGCAAATTCACTATTTATCGTTTTGGTGTATGGCATGGGTGATTTCACTTGTTAAGATGACAAAATCTTCAACCGACAACCGCTCCGCACGAAGTTCGTACAATGGATTGTCGCTCATCCTATCTTTCGGAACAACGGCAGACAAGGCGTTTCTTAACGTTTTGCGCCGTTGATTGAAAGCAGCTTTTACGACACGCCAAAATAGTTTTTCGTCACAATCGAGCGTGTCGCGGTCGTTCCTCGTCATTTTAATGACACCCGAAAGAACTTTAGGAGGCGGACTAAATGCCCCGGCTTTGACCGTAAAAAGGTACTGTAGATCATAATAAGCTTGTAAGAATACGCTCAGGATGCCATATTCTTTACTACCTGGTTTTGCCACACAACGCTCGGCCACCTCTTTTTGAAACATCCCAACCATCTGTACCACCCGCCCGCGCTCCTCTAAAACTTTAAAAAGAATCTGGGAAGAGATGTTGTACGGGAAATTGCCAATAACGGCCACTTTATCGCCAAAAAATTGATTAAAATCTAGCGCAAGAAAGTCGCCGTGAATAAGCCTGTTGTCCAGCTGTGGGTATTTGTCGGCCAAAAATGTGATGGATTCATCGTCTACATCAATCAACCAAGTCTCATAGGTGTCTTTTTGGAGTAAAAAATCGGATAACACCCCCATGCCGGGGCCAACTTCCAATACCTGTTTAAAACCCAAAGCAGGTTCAAGAGCGTCTACAATCCTCTGTGCAGCATGCTTATCGTTTAGAAAGTGTTGCCCTAAGTGTTTCTTTGCGCGTACGGTATTCATTCGTTGACGGGATGTTGAGTTACAAAAATAAAAATTATTCCGCTACATCCTACATACGTATGCTATACTTTCTTAACATCAGATTCGCATGCTGTTCGGACATGTACCGGGAATTTACCGTGTAGCCAACGTGTATTTACCGGGGTTTACTCGGTAAATACTCGGTAAAATGTCGTAAAAAGTACGTTAACAGGGCGAAGAAGGTATGAAGAAGGTATGAAGAAGGTATGAAGAAAGTATAGAAAAAATAGAAGCATAGTTACTGCTATATATAGCGTTATAAAGCTTTTTATTTACCTTAAATTTTGTAATTTTGATTCAAAGCTTTCGGAAATGAGTGAAAAACTAAAAATAGGTATTACCGTAGGAGATGTAAACGGCATCGGATTAGAAGTGATTATTAAATCGTTGATGGATAATCGGGTGTTAGATTACTTTACACCGATTGTGTATGGTAATACCAAAGTTGCTTCATTTCACCGAAAAGCGGTTGGCGTACAGGATTTCAGTTTCAATGTGATTCATCATCCCGACCAAGCAAATCCTAAACGTGCTAACATGATTAATTGCTGGCAAGAAGACGTAAAAATTACATTGGGTGAGCAGAACGAAATCGGAGGTAAATATGCTTTTCTTTCTTTGGATAGAGCAGTGGAGGACCTTCGTAACGGTAAACTCGATGCTTTGGTTACTGCGCCTATCAATAAGCACAATATACAACAGGACGGTTTTTATTTTCCGGGGCATACGGAATATCTGCAATCGAAAATGGAAGCATCCGATGTTTTGATGTTTATGATTGCAGACGAGCTGCGGATAGGGGTTGTTACCGGGCATATTCCTGTCAAGGAAATTGCGGGAGCAATAACAGCGGATGCTATTTTACAGAAATTGCGGATGATGAACGAAAGCCTTAAAAAAGACTTTTGGATTGAAAAGCCTAGAATAGCGGTGATGGGATTGAATCCCCATGCGGGAGATAACGGATTAATCGGTACAGAAGATGAAGAGATTATTGCGCCGACTATCCAAAAAGCGAAGGAGGAAGGGATTTTCTGTTTCGGACCTTATCCGGCCGATGGTTTTTTTGCTAGCGACACATATACTGAATTTGATGGAATTTTGGCGATGTATCACGATCAGGGGCTGATTCCTTTTAAACATATTGCTTCTCGTAAAGGAGTCAACTATACCGCAGGACTACCCATCGTCCGGACTTCTCCAGATCATGGAACGGGGTATGACATTGCTGGGAAAAATATCGCCTCGCATGAATCTTTCCTAGAGGCGATTTTTGCTGCTGTTCATATCGTAAAACGCCGTCGGGAGCAGGAAGAACTGGTCGCTAATCCGCTGCCGTTCCGTCGCCTGTCGAAAGATAGGGATTAGTCGAAGGTATTTTCTACGAAATAAACTGTATTTTTGCCCGCTATCGGCATTGAGCCCCGAGAAGAAGTTATGCGAGAGAATTTACAACATCTTATTTTTCAAATCATCAGAGATTTAGCGGATAAAGAAGAGGTCGAATGTTATGTTGTTGGCGGTTATGTTCGGGACTGCCTCATGAAGCGTCCTTTTAAAAACGACGTTGATTTGGTTGTCATTGGAAGTGGGATTGATTTTGCTTGCAAGCTTGGCGAAATTCTACATACGAAGGTTTCGGTATATAAGAGTTTCGGAACAGCGATGTTGGTGCATGATGGTATCAACTTAGAGTTCGTCGGTGCCCGCAAAGAATCCTACCGCTCTAATTCCAGAAAACCCATCGTCGAGGATGGTACGCTTGAAGATGATCAGAACCGCCGGGATTTTACGATTAATGCTATGGCCTATTGTTTAAATACTGACCGCTTTGGGGAACTTGTGGACCCTTTTGGCGGGGTGGAAGATATTCAAAACCGCATTATTCGGACACCACTTGACCCAGATATCACCTTTTCTGACGACCCGCTTCGCATGATGCGTGCTATTCGCTTCGCTACACAACTTAACTTTAAGATCGATGTGAAAGCAGTGAAAGCTATCGCCGAAAATGCAGAACGCATTAAAATTATTTCTAAGGAGCGCGTTATAGATGAGTTAAATAAAATTGTGATGGCGGCCAAACCATCTGTTGGCTTCCGATATTTATTTGACACCGAATTGCTGAAGATTATTTTTCCTGCTATGTATAATTTACACGGGGTAGATATAATAGATGGAAGAGGACACAAGGATAATTTTTATCATACATTGGAAGTTCTGGATAATGTCGCGGCCAATTCAGATAATTTATGGTTACGATGGGCGGCCATTATGCATGATATAGCGAAGCCTGCAACAAAACGATACGATAAGAGGATAGGGTGGACTTTTCATGGCCATGAAGATCGCGGTGCTCGGATGGTGCCGAAACTTTTTGCTGAACTGAAGCTTCCTCTAAATGATAAAATGAAGTTTGTCCAGAAGTTGGTGCAACTACATCTGCGACCTATCGTGTTGGCACAAGATATTGTAACAGACTCTGCGGTACGTCGGTTGCTGTATGAAGCCGGTGATGATATTGATGCGTTGATGCTTTTGTGCCATGCTGACGTGACAACCAAGAATGAATACAAGAAGAAAAAATACCGTAATAATTTTGAGCTGGTTGAGCAGAAATTAAAGGATGTCGAAGAGCGTGATAAAATACGCAATTGGCAACCTCCTGTATCGGGCGCGGATATTATGGCACTTTTTGAAATAGAACCGAGCCCCCTCGTCGGTACGATAAAAAATGCGGTGAGAGAAGCTATCTTGGAGGGAGAGATCATGAATGTACGTCAGGAGGCATTGTCTTTTGTTTTGAAAAAAGGAGAGGAATTGGGGTTGAAGCCCAAAACGAAGACAATCCTTTAATTTTTTAAAAATTGTTGTAATTTTAACCTTTGTATAAACTATACGATTAAGAATGGCTATTTACAGATTTCGAGCAACTTTTGAAGATTATGAGGACGTATATCGCGAAATAGATATGCCCTCGAAAGCAACATTTTTAGAATTGCATCAAGCTATCCATAAAGCTACTGGCTACACACCCGATGTCTCTTCTTCTTTTTATGTGAGTAACGATCAATGGAAAAAAGGAACAGAAATTGCATTCTTGCCATCAGAGCGGAAGTTAACGGGTGGTGTGCTAAAAATGGAAGATATTCGCTTGAGTAAGTTTATCGATGATCCACATCAAAAGTTTTATTACATATATAATTTTGATCGTCCTTACGACTTTCATGTTGAGCTGATAAAAATTTTGAAAGAGGAGGACGGTAAAGACTACCCGTTCATATTTAAGTCAATCGGGACGGTACCTAAGCAACTTGCCGCAGCAAATTTTCCATTATCGACAGCGGAAGACGAGGACGAAGAGGAGGAGGATGTACCGACAGATGAAACTGAATACGGTGTTGATGAAGATGAAGACTTCGATTTGTTTGACGGTGAAGAAGAAGGAGGAGGAGAAGAGGGAACGAATGGCGTGGAAGATGAATATTGATGATAGGTGGGGATAAAAAAAAAATAATTATCGTTGTCGGACCAACCGCAGTAGGGAAGACGGCAATGGGTATTGCTCTGGCCAAACATTTTAAAACCGAAATTATATCGGCTGATTCCAGGCAGTTTTATAAGGAGATGTCTATCGGTACAGCAAAGCCGGATATAGACGAACTTAAGGAAGTAAAACACCACTTTATTGATTCCCATACCATTGAGGACGAATATTCGGCTGGCGATTTTGAGAGAGATACGCTGTCGCTGTTGAAGTTGCTATTCGAAAATCATGATGTTGTTGTTATGGTCGGTGGGTCGGGACTCTTTGTACGTGCGGTGTGTGAAGGGTTGGACAACCTACCCAAAGCCCCCATTGCCGTACGTGAACATTTGAACGGTATTTTTGATCGGGAGGGGTTAGAACCACTGCAGCAGAAACTGAGAGAAGTCGATCCCGATTATTATTTCGAAGCTGACATACACAACCCGCAGCGTGTCATCCGGGCGCTAGAAGTTTATGAAACTACAGGACAACCTTTTTCATCCTATCATGTACAAGAAATGGTTAAGCGTCCATTCGAGATCGTAACCATCGGATTGAATATGGAACGACAAAGACTATACGATCGTATAAATTTGCGTGTGGATAAGATGATCGAAAAGGGATTGGTAAATGAAGTACGCTCATTGTTGCCCTATCGGAACAAACCAGCGTTATTAACCGTAGGTTATGCCGAGATATTTGATTTTATCGATGGGAAGACTTCCCTGGAGGAAGCTATTTCTCGCATTAAGCAGAATTCACGACGTTATGCAAAAAGGCAAATTACCTGGTTCAAAAAATATGGGAATACGGTGTGGTTTGAGCCGGATGATTGGGAGGCGGTATTAAGGTTTGTGAGTAAAGAATAGAATTAGTCGATATAGATTTTAATAATTTTGGTCAAACGTTTGCGTACTTTTATTCTATTTTTTCTTGCTACATTGGACGCAAAAATTGCGTACGGATTAATAGATGTTTTATATTCTTTTTGTCGCAGCATTCGTTTAATTTTACGTGACTTGGGCTATTAGGGGAGTTTAGAGGGTGGATGATAGACCTTGGCATTACAAAGACCAAAGACCCGGTTAATGATAAATTATAAACAGCTTACAGATTATGAATTGTTTGGTTTGCTAAAACTAGATGATAGGAGAGCGTTTACAGAAATATACGATCGTTATAAAGAACCATTATATGTCCACGCTTTTCACAAGCTTCGTGATAAGGAGGAGGTTAGGGATATATTGCAGCAACTCTTTTCCGTGCTTTGGATGAAAAGAAATGAAATCATATTAAATTCAAACTTATCTGGTTATTTATACGCTTCGATTAGAAACAGAATATTTAAAATTATTTCACGTAAAAGTCTGGAGTCTAGTTATATATCTTCTTTACAGCAATCCATTTCTTCCTCTGAAGCGGTTACAGATTACCTGGTGAGGGAGAATCAAATGAAACAGATTATCGATCGTGAAATTGAATTGCTTCCCAAAAAAATGAAAAAAGTGTTTCTGTTAAGCAGGAGAACACACCTGTCACACAAAGAAATTTCGAAGCGACTAGGTATTTCTGAGCAGACCGTTTCCAAACAAGTGACAAATGCTTTAAAGATCCTTCGTACTAAATTAAGCCTATTTCTCTATATCATTCTTTTAATCCGATAAAAAATATCTACCTGTTAGCACGAAGTTAAGGGTCTATATTCTAAAATGGCCAAATAAGCCTTTTAGAATATATGGACAAACATCAAATAAAAGAGCTATTACGTAAATATGAAAATGGTACTTGTTCCGAATTAGAAAAGGCACAGTTGGAAACTTGGTATCTGCGACAACCGATTCCAGATAAGTTAGATTTGTCGGCTTCTGAATTAGATACCGAGCTGAGTAAAATTTGGGATAGTTTGGAGCAAGAATACCAAGCAAGCCATAAGGAAATTCGATGGAAAAAATTGGTAATTGCTGCTAGTATCCTTTTCATATTTAGTGTAGGGTTTTATTACTACATAGGCGATAATATAAAAAAAACATCGGTTAAAAGAGAGGAGACAATAGCTGCTGATATTGAGCCGGGAGAGAATAAAGCTATTTATACGGACCCTTTAGGAAAGCAACAGGTACTGCAAGATGAAGTATTTGTCGCTTCCACTTCCTTGACGAATGAAAACACCCCGTTCTCTGACGCCGGATATAATACAATCGCTACCCCGCGAGGAGGACAATATGAGGTCGTGCTTGCGGACGGGACGCATGTTTGGCTAAATGCGGCTTCTAGCCTAAAATATTCCAATGCATTTAATGATGTGGAGAGGACAGTAGAATTAACTGGAGAGGCCTATTTCGAGGTAAAACACATGCCAGATAAACCATTCAAGGTTATTAGTCAAAATCAAACGGTAAAGGTATTGGGTACGCATTTTAATATAAATAGTTATAAGAAAGAACCCGATATTAAAACGACGCTTTTAGAAGGGGCTGTAGAAGTAAGTAATGACAGAGGTGAGTTGATTCTATTGAAACCAGGGGAGCAATCTGTAAATACAGCCAATATGATTTCCAAGAGAAAAGTTAGTGTCGAAGAAGTGCTCGCGTGGAAAAGCGGTTTTTTTCATTTTGAAAATGCTTCATTAGAAACTGTTTTAAACCAGCTTTCACTATGGTATGATGTAGAAGTAGATATCAAAAAAATACCTCGCAGAAAATTTAACGGCATTTTGCCTAGACATGTTAAACTATCGCAGATTTTCATGATGATGGAAAAAACAAGCGGACTAAAATTTAAGGTAGAAGAGAGGAGGATTTTGATGGACAACTAAACCAGCGCAAAGCGACAGAGCTGAGGATAAAAATAACCCCCTGAAGAAGGGGGGAAGAAAAGGTGCTGACACATCTTTTCTTCTTAAGGCTCATGTTTTAAATATTACCGACTAAAGTAATTTTTCTAACCTTAATTTATACAAATGTATGAATAATCATATTCATGACAATGAGGGTTATTGTATATTTTCTAAATATAGAAAAAACCTAAAAAATTTACCGAAAATTCTATTAGCTATGAAGCTTACGGTGCTACTGATCTTAATTGCCTGTCTGCGGATGCAGGCGTCGGTTTATTCCCAACAGATAAATCTGTCGTTAAAAGAAGCTTCGTTGGAAAGGGTGATTAAAGAGATAAGAAAACAAACCGGCTATGCTTTTTTTTATGACGCGGAATACTTACAACGAGCTGCTCCCATCAGTGTTAATGTAAAAAAAGCATCTATAGAAGAAACGTTGAGCGACGTTTTCAAAGGACAGAAATTCACCTGGGAAATTTTAGACAAAACGATACTGATAAAACCTATACTTCGAGGCACCGAAAGCGTGCGTCCGAAAGCTATACGACAAACATTTGCTATTCAAGGTGTAGTTACGGATAACAATGGGGCACCATTATCGGGTGTAAACGTTCGCGTGAAAGGAACCACTACAGGTACCGTGTCCGATGCAACGGGGAACTATTTGATTAAAGTAACGAATAAGGATGCTATTTTGGTTTTTTCATTTTTAGGTTTTGTTGTGCAGGAAGTCAAAGTAGCGGAAAACGAGATTATAGATGTCTCGTTGCAAGAGGATGTTAAGGCATTAAGTCAGGTAGTCGTTGTGGGCTATGATGCGATCGAAAGAAAGGACTTAACAGGTTCGGTATCTAGTATACAGGCGGACGAGATAGCGCAAAGCCAGTCGTTAACTTTTCAGGAGGCGTTGCAGGGTAAGATGGCGGGCGTACAAATATCATCATCGTCAGGTGAGCCGGGAACGGCAATGAATATTTCCATAAGAGGTTCCAACACGATCTATGGTGGTACGAGTCCTTTATATGTGATTGATGATGTGCCATACGATGTAAATGCCGACGAGGTAGCATCTGCAAGGATCGATGATAATTACGGTGGGTATGTTGCGGCAAATCCGCTTGCAGGTCTGAATCCACAGGATATAGCGTCTATAAATGTATTAAAAGATGCATCGGCAACTGCCATCTATGGCTCTAGAGGTGCCAATGGCGTCATCATTATTACAACAAAATCGGGTAAAGCCGGTCGTATGAATATCGAATATAATGGGACATCGGGGTTTTCAGAACCGATTGAGAAACTCTCCGTTTTAGACCCGACAGATTATATCGACTATCGACGAGTCGTTACACCAAACTCTTCATTGTTCTATATTGATACAAACGGAGACGGTCTTTTTAACGAATTGGATGAACCTCGTGACCCTTATGCTATACCTTTTCACAACTGGCAGGATGAGATCTTACGAACTGGCTTTTCCCATACGCACAACCTTTCTTTTTCTGGCGGAAGAGAAGGGACAACTTATTCGGGCTCGGCAGGATATGCTAATCAGCAAACCATTTTGATGAACAATGCATACAACCGCTATAACGTTAGGTTGAGGGTAGACCACTCTCATAAGAGATTTAAAATAGGCATTAATTTGAAAATGGGGTATACCGTAACTGAAGGCGCTACAAATCTGGGAATTATTCAAAACCTTTCTTTCGCCAGACCCCTGGAATATTATAATGAAGGAATAGATTTAATTGATAGGTATATCTCGCCTATTTCAATGATTGACGCCTCTTATAGAGAAACATCTCTCTTAAGAGATGATATCAGTACCTACGCCAGTTACAAATTCAATAACAACTTTACATTAAAAAACACATTGGGTGGATTTTTATCGGCCTCAAAAGGAAAAGAGTTTTATAGTAGTGAAACCACGCAGGGACGGGCGTATAACGGAGTAGGAATTCTGCAGGATAAAAAGACATATTCTTGGTTCAATACAACACAACTGAATTACACGAAAAGGTTTAACAAGGACCATTTGTTGCAAGGAATGGCTGCTTTCGAGTTTACGAGATATAATTACGAAGATTTTCATTTAAGAAATACCAATTTTTTAGATGAAAGTACTGGAGTTGATGATATCAGTAAAGGGTCTGTAATGAATAATATCGGATCAAACCGCGATATCAGCAACCGTATTTCTTATTTTGGGCGACTTAATTATACCTTGCTTAACCGGCATCTATTTACGGCTACTTTCAGAGCAGATGGCTCCGACAAATTTGGGGGAGACAACCGTTTTGGATATTTCCCATCTTTCGCTTATGCGTGGCGGCTTTCAGAAGAGAAGTTTGTGGAAAAATGGAATATATTCAGCGATCTGAAAATGCGTTTAAGTTATGGGGAAACAGGTAATGAAAGAATTCCCTCTTTTAGGTATCTAGCGACTTTAGAAAATGCATATTATAACGGAGAACTGGGGCTTGCACCAGCCTCTATGGCAAACCGGGATTTGAAATGGGAAACGACGGTTCAGTATAATGCTGGGTTAGATATTGGTTTTGTGGCCAATCGCGTTCTATTGAACATCGATTTCTATAATAAGCAAACGAAAGATATGCTTCTGCCCGCATACGTGCCTACCCGAACCGGTTTTGTGCAGCAATGGCAAAATTTCGGACAGGTGGACAATAAGGGAATTGAATTTTCCCTAACTACGGTTAATGTCGATAAACAAGATTTTAAATGGACGACAAATTTTAATATCTCGGCGAACAAAAACCGGGTAAGGAGAATTGGCGATGTCGGTTTCATCACGGTAAATATACCCGGCGAATTAGTACGAGATCAGGGGCGGATAATGGAAGGTGGTTCGATAGGAGATTTTTATGGGTATATTTTTGAAGGTATTTACCAAATAAATGATTTTACATGGCAGGATAATAGTGACCCCAATATCCCCCATTTGGATCGAACATATACGCTGAGAGAAGGAGTTGTGAATCAAACTGGTGTAAATGTTCTGCCCGGATCGTTTAAGTTTAAGGACTTGAACAATGATGGTGCGATCGATCTGGACAACGACCGGAGGGTTATAGGTCGTAGTTTTCCGAAACATTTTGGAGGACTCAATAATACCGTAAACTACAAGAATTTCGACTTGAATGTTTTTTTTGATTGGTCTTATGGCAATCAACTGTTTAATTTATCGAAATATCGATTAGAAGGAGGCGTATATAGCACATGGCAGAATATTTTGCAGGATTTTTGGTTTAACAGATGGACCCCCGAGAACCCAACCCATTCGTATGGAAATATCGCAAGTTATAATGCGCCTGCACAATTTTCGTCCAGCTATTATGTGGAAGACGCGTCGTGGCTGCGGTTGAGAAATGTTTCTTTTGGGTATCGCTTTAACTCAGTGTCTTTTCTAAATTCTCTAGGTATCAATAATTTACGTTTGTTTTTTACGGGAACGAATCTTATGACCTGGACAAAATATTCCGGTTATGACCCAGAGGTAAGCAGTAATAATCCCTTATTGCCAGGGGTAGACCGGATTTCATACCCTCGTACAAAAAGCTTTTTATTTGGTTTAAATGCTACATTTTAATAAAATGAAAAAGATATTATTTGCCATTATTCCAATGATCCTGGTGTCTTGTACCAAGATGTTGGACACGCAGCCGTATTCATTTGGAACGGTCGAAAACTTTTATAAAACCGCTAAAGATGCAGAATTGGGTCTTACCGGGTGTTATAGTATTTTAAATACAAATCGGGTACAAAGTGTGGCAGGACCTACGGCTGGAGCAACGTTTAGGAAAAGTATGCATATTTTGTTAAATGCTGGAGTGGACGAATTAATCCCCAATCCAAATAACGGTTTGCGACCGGACGTTGGTCCCTTTGCTCTTCATGAAGTTTTTAGCCAAAACGAAATCATTCAGTACAATTTTTTCTTTTGGTTTGCGGGTATCAACCGTACCAATTATTTATTGGACAAGATTGACGAAGTGGAGATGAACGAGGATAGAAAAAATGAAATTAAAGGTGAAGCTCATTTTCTCAGAGGTTTCTTTTATACCTATCTCTCTATGATGTATGGCGGTGTACCCATATATACGACCCCAGAACATGATCCCCATGCGCAACGGGAGTCGTTGCAGAAAGTCTATGAATTAATTATCAACGACTTTAAGTATGCCTACGAAGTCTTGCCGAATCGGGCATCTACTATGGGAAGAGCGAATAAATGGTCTGCAGCAGGTTATCTGGCAAAAGTATATACCTATTTGGCCAGCTGTAGGTACAACAATGTAGGCAGTGATTTGGGATTCCAGCTCAACAGTTTCGATTGGGTAGACTGGCAGGATATGTATGCAGAGGCATTAACCGTGACACAGGATATTGTCGATAATAGTGGATATGAATTGATCAGTAACTATGATTATCTGTTTAGAGAAACTACAGATTCTTACAAGGATAGCGAAAGTCTTTTTTATATCCTGTCGAGTACGAATTCCGTCAATGGAAATTACAACCAATGGAATGAATTCCTTATCCCTGGAGGTAATAGGAATCTGGTTGGTGGCGGAACCGCTATATTACGACCGACAGGTGAATTGTGGACATTATATAATGCAGCAGATAAGCGAAGAGCTCATAACTTGGTGTTTCAATTTCGGGCGACTGAACCTGTGGAGATCATAGATGGCGTAACCTATTATATTCCGAGAGAAGCCACTGCTCCTACATTGGGAACATATTGTGTAGGTAAGTTTAGGTATATGGATCCGGCATCAAAACTTATAGATAATCAATTGTCTTTAGGTGCGACACCTATTCTAAGATATGCCGATATATTGCTTCTACATGCCGAAGCATTGTATTATACCGGAGATGAGCCACAAGCGAGAGACTTTTTATTAGCGGTTAGAAAAAGAGCCGTATCGCATGATGATGTACAAGCGGCATTATTGACTGGCGATTATCATAGAAGCGACTTCGTACAAGAATTGTTGGATGAAAGAAGTCGTGAGTTATGCTTTGAAGCATGGCGAAGAATAGACCTTATCCGGTTTGGACGAATCACACAGGCCATTGCAGATCTAGATCCTGATTACGGAGCATTTAATGCTTTGGCATCACAGATGCAGGCCAACTGGGCACCGTATAAAATATGGTATCCAATTCCGACAGCAGAAATAGATTTAAGTAAAATAGAACCGAATCCCGGATACACAAATTAAAAGCTACAGAATGAATTTATATAAGTTAACTTTTGTTTCGTTATTGTTTTGCTCGTCTTGGAAACTGCTTCTAGCACAAAATCAGGAAGCACAACCTAACGTTATTTACATCTATGCAGATGATCTAGGTTACGGCGAGCTGGGTAGTTATGGACAGGAAAAGATAAAGACTCCCCATCTTGATAAAATAGCAGAAGAAGGAATGCGATTCACCCAACACTATTCCAGTTCTCCCGTATGCGCCCCTTCCCGATGCATGTTGTTAACCGGAAAACATGCCGGGCATGCTTATATCCGAAGCAATTCTGAACTAGGTGGGTTTGCGGATGATGAAGAAAAGGGACAGATGCCGTTACACGAAAATGCGTTTACACTCGGACATTTATTCAAAAATGCTGGTTACACAACGGCGGCGATAGGCAAATGGGGGCTTGGCATGGCCAATACAACGGGAAGCCCGTTAAAGCAAGGGTTTGATTATTTTTATGGATATCTTGATCAAAAACAGGCCCATAATTATTATCCTACTCATTTATGGGAAAATGATAAATGGGATACGCTCAGAAATCCCTTTATTGATGTCCATAAAAAGTTAGACGCTATAACGGCTACGGATAGCGATTTCGCATATTATAAGGGAGAAGATTATTCCATAACCAAAATGATGGAAAAGACGATAGGATTTGTACGAGAAAATAAAAGCAACCCTTTCTTCTTGTATCTTCCTTTTACGATTCCCCATGCATCCTTACAGGCACCAGATGAGTACGTTAAGCAGTATGTCGGTATGTTTGATGAAACACCTTATTACGGTGAGCAAAGATATGCGCCTACTAAACATCCGCTATCTACTTATGCAGCGATGATTAGCTATATGGACGCTCAAGTGGGAGTCATCCTAGCGGAAATAAAAAAATTGGGCATTGATGATAACACGATTATTCTGTTTTCCAGTGATAATGGAGCAACCTTTAACGGAGGCGTAAACGCTTCTTTTTTTAATAGTGTGTCTGGATTGAACGGTCTCAAAATGGATGTGTACGAAGGTGGAATTCGGGTGCCCTTTATTGCGAGGTGGCCTGGAAAAATTGAGGCAAATACGGTTTCCGATTTGCCGTCCGTTCAGTATGACATGATGGCAACTTTTGCAGAACTAACGAACCAAATCGTTCCTGATAATACGGATGGTATATCTATTTTGCCAACACTCCTCGGTGACACAGCGAATCAGCAGAAACATGATTTTCTTTATTTTGAATTTCCGGGCAAAGGCGGACAAATGGCCGTAAGAATGGGAGGTTGGAAAGCTGTAAAACTAAACGTGGCGCGTAAACCAGACGCTCCTTGGAAATTGTTTAATCTCAAAACAGATCGAAATGAAACGAGAGATGTAGCAGCTAAAAACCAAGAAATCATAGAAAGAATTAATAAAGTTGTTCTCGAGCAGCGTCAGCCTGCCCATATAAAAGAATGGGATTTTATAGATGCAAAATATTTCGAAGGAGGGAATCATGAATAGGGTTTTCATCTTGTTGTTGGTGTTGCTTTCCGTAAACGTCCATGCGCAATCTGTTGTACAGCGATCTGTAGAAAATCCAGGAATTACACCTTATATAAATTACAATGCATTCGATAGAAACAAGGATCATCTTTTATCGTCTCCGCATGTCAAAAATGTTTTGGTCATATTTCATTGGCGTGATCTGGAGCCTACACCCGGGGGCTTTGTCTTTGAAGAAGCTATTGGGCAGCTATTGAAGGAAACAAAAAAAGCAGGTATGGGGCTGGCATTAAAGTTATGGGTAGGCCCTAGTTCTCCAGAATGGCTATATGAAAATGGTGTGCCGCTCGTTCAGGTCACCGGAGGGACTGATTGGAAATATCCCTATTATTTTTCGAAAGAATACGAAAGATATTTCTATCGGTTTATAGATGAGTTTGGCAAGTACGCTAAAAAGCTATCCACTGAAGATGTAGAACATATTCATTTTCTTCAGGTATGTGAGGGGTCTACGGGGGACACGGGTCCCTACCAGGGAGCTAGTAAGCCTATAAATGAAGCCTATGAAATTGCAAAGGAAGATTGGATGGATTACCGTATGGAGGTTTGGGAAAAATATCGAACCGCTATGTGGAAAGACGGTCGAACAGTTTTGCCCCTGCTCTTTACCGATGATGGCAATACCGATAGGGAGCGCGATTGGCAATTGGCCAACCTGCGTGAATTTGGCGTGAAGAAAGGACAGTTTGCACATGGATACAATCATAATTATTTTTTAAGATTGATGGATCCCTGGCTAAACTTACAGGATAAAGCAAGGCAGAAGGGCGTGTTGTTGATGGCCCGAGGAGAATTTGATAATATTCTATTGAGGCAAGATTGGGTAAAAGAAGATCTAGCTTTAGTATTCTATTGGTCTGCCTTCTCGGCATTATTTCATGATATCAATTATTGGAATCCGGCCATTTCTATTATAAAAGAACCGGAATTTTTTCTGGATGGTTTGGATATGTATAATACGCATGTAAGCTCATTGGGCGATCCCTCCCAAGCACCGTTAGCTTTTTGTGCTATGCGCCGGATGCTGGACGCCGCCGATACTGAGACTTTCTCGGAAGATATTTATGGAGAAGCCAACCCTAAGAATGAAGATCGGTTTAAGAAAATATTATCCGGATTCGCTTCGAAAGGAGCAAAAATTGGAGATGATACCAAACTAGGAGCCGGCCCGATAGCAAGTCGTACGCGTAAATCTGACAACGATATAGGGTGGATGGTATATCGCGGTAATTTTTTCAAGCATTTGGAGCAGATTGAACCAGAGACCACCAGCGAAGCTTATTGGAATGTAGATACCACCAAATATGGACGTTTTGTGAGAACGTTTAAAAAAGAACCAAACAGCCAGATGTATTTTTCGCTGGACAAGCAGTTTTTTCAGAGTACAAAACCACAAGATGTCCGTATAGCTATCATTTATAAAGATTCGGGAAATGGGGCCTGGGAACTGCTGTACAACAATGGCCAGGAAGTGGCAAGTGCCGGGGAAATAAAAAATACGGGTACAGACAAATGGGTAGAAAAAGTATTTACGATAGAGGATGCCGTATTTAATGGTAAACTGGATAAAAATGCGGATCTAATACTAAAGTATATGAGCGGTGACAATACGTTTTTTCACCTTATCGAATTAGAAAGAACCGAAAATGTTATTAAATCGAATTAGAAATCAAATAGTTCCATCTTAAAATTAAATTGCTATGAAAAAGTTGTTTTTGGCGTTGACGATATTGCTATGTATGTATAACGTTGGCCAAACAAATCAGGAGAAATTAACCCCAATGACGGGAATTACACTAACAAAAGAGCAGCGAACAAAAATCCAGACGGTGAATAAGAATGTCGTCGCGGAAATAAAAGCATTGAAAGAAAATACTGCTTTACATAATAGAGAAAGATTTCTAAAAATAGAAGAGGTGAGAGAGAGACAAGAAGGGGATATAAAAGAGATACTAACCGCCGAGCAATATTCGCAGCGACGTGAAAATATAGAAAAAATCAGAGACCAAAATAAGCAATAAATCAGTATGGAAAAGAAACGCAGAGATTTTATAAAAACGGGGAGTTTATTGGGATTAGGGGCGTTGTTGAAACCGTCGAAGTTGTTTGCAAGCAGCGAGAATATTGCCCAAGAAAATGTTTCTCCAGTGGTTGACAAGAATCGACCTGTTTTCAATATGTGTGGTTATAGTGCACCAAAGATCGACAATGTGCGTATAGGTTTTGTCGGTGTTGGAACCCGCGGACAGGCTGCTGTTTACCGTATGAGCCAAATCGAAAATGTAACGATCACCGCTTTATGCGATTTACAGCAGGATAAAATAGATTTTGCACTCAACCGTATCAGCAACTCGGGGCAAAAGCCAAAGATCTATACCGGGAAGGAAGATTGGAAAGCCGTTTGCGAAAGAGACGATATCGATCTGATTTATATATGCACCCATTGGGCTTTACATACACCCGTAGCGGTATACGCTATGCAACAGGGGAAGCACGTTTGTGTAGAAGTACCCGCGGCCACTACCATAGACGAATGCTGGCAATTGGTAGAAACTTCTGAAGCAACGAAAAGACATTGTATGATGGTTGAAAACTGTTGCTACGATTTTTTTGAATTACTCACGTTGAATATGGCCAGACAAGGATTTTTCGGTGAAATTATCCATTGCGAAGGAGCCTATATCCATGAATTAACGGAAAACTTTACCCGTAAGAATTTCAAATGGGATATGTGGCGGCTCAAGGAAAACTATGAGCGGAAAGGTAATTTATACCCTACTCATGGCTTAGGACCAATCTGCCAAGTGATGAATATAAATAGGGGAGATCAATTGGATTATATGGTATCGATGTCTTCTGCCGACTTTGTGCTTGGTCAGCGGGTAGAAGAGTTGGCAAAGGAAGACGATTTGTATAAACCTTTTGTCGGTAAAGACTACCGTGGGAATATGAACACTTCTATTATTAAAACGCATAAAGGAAAAACCATCATGTTGCAACATGATGTGAGTTCGTTGCGCCCTTATTCGCGTATCCACCTGATAAGCGGCACCAAAGGTATAGCACAAAAATACCCTTTGCCCGGTCGTATATCTACCCATCACAGAAATTGGTTTACCGAAGAACAGATGAAAGAGGTAGAAGAAAAATACCAACCAGCTATCGTAAAGAAAATCGGCGAATTGGCTAAGAAGGTGGGAGGCCACGGCGGAATGGACTTTTTAATGGATTGGCGAACGATAGATTGTCTGCGTAATGGCTTGCCATTAGATCAGGATGTTTACGACGCAGCTTTATGGAGCTGTATATTTCCGCTGAGTGAAACTTCGGTCAACAACCGTTCCCAAGCGATAGATATACCCGATTTTACACGGGGTGCCTGGAAAAAGAATACACCAGTCGATATTTCGCTTAGTACAGGTGGAAATACGGGTGTTAGGGATATCAGAAAACCTCAAAAAGAGGATTTTGAGTTGTAAGGAGTATGAAACCGAGAAAAACAAATAGATGAAAAAAAATAGTGTATTACTTTTACTGCTTCTTTCTTCTCTGTACTCATTTTCCAAGGTCAATTTGCCATCGATACTCGGTGATAACGCTGTTTTACAACGAAACAGTAAGGTGAAGTTATGGGGAAGTGCAAATGCAGGGACCATGGTTACCATAACAACGTCATGGGATAACATACAAATTAATACAAAGGCGGATCGTGAAGGGAAATGGATGACTGCTATCCACACGCCAGAAGCAGGCGGTCCCTATCGTATCCTCTATAACGATGGCGAGGAAACCATTACGGAAAACATAGCCATCGGCGAAGTTTGGTTTTGTTCCGGGCAGTCTAATATGCAGATGTTGTTAAGAGGAGCCATGAATCAGCCCATACTTCATTCGGCCGATTTAATAGCGAATGCAACTAATAAACGGCTTCGGCTTTTTAAGGTGCCGACGGCACTGTCTGCCCAGCCAGTTGAAGATTTGGATAATACTGCCTGGAACGTTTCGACACCCAAAAGTGCTGCTGTTTTCAGTGCTTTGGCATTTCAGTTCGGAAAAATGCTGCAAGAACATCTGGATATTCCGGTAGGCATTATTGTTTCGGCATATGGAGGCACTCCCGTTCGGGGTTGGATGGCTCCCGAATATCTGAAAGAATTTCCAGCGATGGCGAAAGACACTACAATCCGTATAAATCACTGGGGGCCTTCATACCTCTACAATGCTATGGTTTATCCGTTACGTAATTTTAGTATAAGAGGATTCTTATGGTATCAGGGAGAAAGGGATGTCAGCACACCTTTTCTGTACGAAAAGATGTTACCGGCTATGGTAGAGAACTGGAGGGCACTTTGGGATGGGGGAGATAAATTTCCGTTTTATTATGTGCAGCTGGCTCCCTGGACGTATTCAAATGCTTCTGGATTCAACGGGGCGTATATGAGAGAAGCGCAGTTAAAAGCCAGAGATATGATACCCAATTCAGGTATTGTAACAACAATAGACGTTGGCTCCGATTTGTCGATCCATCCGCCGGACAAGACTACAGTAGCGAAACGCTTACTTTACCAAGCCTTGGTTCAGACCTATAGCATGAAGGGCATTCCCTACACTTTTCCCGAATACGAAGAAATGGAAATACAAGATAGCACAATATTACTAAGGTTTAATCATGCTCCAAGAGGGTTGTCTTTACACGAAAAAATAACAGCGGGATTAGAGATAGCCGGCGAAGATAGAAAATTCTATCCGGTTACAACGGCAAAGACTATTGGTGCGAAAGGACTACAGGTAAGCAGCAATCAGGTCAGTAAACCGGTTGCGGTACGCTACTGTTTTAGGAATTATAGCACAGGCAACTTGTACGATAACTTTGGAATGCCCGTTTTTCCTTTCCGAACAGATAATTGGAATGAATAGCAAAACAACAAATAGGAGATTAATGAATATGGCCTTCGCTTTTTTGCTGATCTGGAATGCAGCAACCTCTCAAGGGGCAATACCTTTTTCCATTTGTTGGATTTAAAAAGGGAAATAGCCTGTATACATTTCAATAGTTTTGGTCAAACGTTTGCATGTTTTTAAGCTGTTTTTTCTTACTACATTTGATTGAAATTGTAAAGGTTTTATATTCTTTCTGTCGCGACAGTTATTTAAACCAATGAGATTTTATAGTCATACCACCGAAGGCCGCATGAACCAAACATGGCGAGTCCATGAATACAATTGAAATCAGACAAGGATGAATAATGCCTTTGGAAACAGACAGAAATGAATAAATAATTATATACAGATGAAAAATAAGATTTTTAATATAGTGATGGCAATTTTTGGCATCATGATGATCGGCTGCCAAAAAAATAATCAGGAATTGCCCAATATCATTGTTGTGTATGTAGATGATCTAGGTTATGGCGACTTGAGTTCCTATGGGGCAACACATATCAACACCTCTAACGTAGACAGGCTCGCCAAAGAAGGTTTACTGTTTACCAATGCCTACGCGACAGCTTCCATCTGTACGCCGTCCAGATATTCTTTTTTAACGGGGAAATACCACTGGAGAAATACAACAACTTGGAGTGTTGGTAATATTAAAGATGTGAGTATCGCGCCGGGAGATGCCGGATTGACTATTGATACCTCCCAAACAACGGTAGCGAAGGAGTTAAAGCAAAACGGCTATACAACGGGAGTGATCGGAAAATGGCATTTGGGGCTGGGGCCCATTGGTGGTCCGGATTGGAACGGTGAGATCATGTTGGGACCTGGGGATGTCGGTTTTGATTATACATTCATCATGCCCGCTACCGCGGATAGGGTCCCCTGTGTTTTTGTGGAGAACCGACAAGTGGTGGGACTTGACCCATCAGATCCCATTCAGGTAAGCTATGGAGAGCCTATTGGCGATACTTCTACAATATACAATCTTGAGGCCAAAACCGGTACCGTGGTGAGCTATGATAGCCGGACGCGACGAAAAAACGATCTTGTTAATATGCATCCAAGTTTTGGACACGACCAGACCATCGTCAATGGCATACCTCGCATCGGATATATGACAGGTGGAAAAGCCGCTCTCTGGCAAGATGACCAGATTGCGGAAACATTAACCCAAAAGGCATTGGATTACATAGAGCAGAATAAAGAAAACCCTTTCTTCCTTTATTTTGCCACACATGATTTGCATGTACCACGTGTGCCAGGAGATGCATTTGTTGGTAAAAGCGGACTTGGTGTGTATGGTGACGTCCTGCTGCAAATGGACTGGACTGTTGGGCAAATATTAGATAAACTGGATGAACTTAAGCTTGCCGAAAACACCATCGTTATTCTGACCAGTGATAATGGTCCGGTAATGGATGATGGTTATCAGGATGGTTCTTATGACAATCTAGGTAGCCATAAGCCATCGGGAAATCTTAGGGAAGGAAAATATAGTGCTTACGAAGGAGGTACAAGAGTTCCATTCATCGTTCGTTGGCCTATGAACATAACAGCAGGTACATCAGACGCTCTTTTTAGTCAGGTTGACTTACTCGCGACATTGGCAGCACTCACTGGAAGTACGAACGCAGATAAGCTGACTATGGATAGTCGAAACCATAGTCCTGTTTTGCTTGGAGAAACCCCTAAGGGACGCGAGCATATCGTTCAGCAAAATATGAGCAGTACGTTGTCTATTGTAAAAGATGGCTGGAAATATATAGAGCCGACTGATAAACCACAGTTTAACGTCTACACATATCCGAAAACTGATATGGGAAACAATAAGGAGCCTCAGCTCTATAATATCGATAACGATTTACAGGAACAAGAAAATTTAGCAGAAATGCATCCAGATAAATTAAAAGAACTGGACAGGTTGTTAAATCAGATTAAAAATCAAACTCCAAAATAAGCGATAATGAGCGGTTTGTTTATAAATACAATTGCCATGATTTATCATGGCAATTGTATCTATCTCGAGAATCTAAAAGTACGCTTAAACAATAAAATTCCATCCAAAAGGATCATCTATTTTACCATATCGGAGCTGATTTAAATAATCCAATACTTTATTTGAAAACTCTCGGCCCTCCACCGGAGGTAATTCATAGTCCTGGCCCTCATAGCCTATTCTGGAGATATGAGTGACTGTCGCAGCGGTACCGGCGGCAAAAGCCTCTGATACGCGACCGGCCTCAATCCCCTCGATCAATTCTTGTACGGAAACTTTACGCTGTTCCGCTTTGTAGCCCCATTTTTCAACGAGCTCCATGATGGTACGACGTGTAACACCATGTAAAATCGTATCCCCATGGGGTGTTATGATCGTATCGCCGATACGGAAAATTAAGTTGGCCGTACCCGCTTCTTCTACGTATTTATGTTCATTTGCATCTGTCCACATGATTTGATCATAACCTTCATCGTTCGCCAACTGGGTGGGGTACAAAGAAAGGGCATAATTTCCTGCGTTTTTCGAAAACCCAACTCCACCTTCTGCAGCACGCGTATAATACGTTTCCACTTTTAAGCTGATTGGTTTGCTGTAATAAGCACCCACAGGACAAGTAATGATGGCAAAAGTATATGATTTAGATGGATGAACACCCAGTGCGCCTTCTGTTGCAAACATAAACGGACGGATATATAAAGATGTGCCCTCCTGTGATGGTACCCAATTGCGATCGACGTCCAATAGCGTTTTCAGACCATCCATAAAAATTTCTTCAGGAACTTCCGGCATTTGAAGCCTTTTTGCGGATTTATTAAAACGTTCCCAGTTTTTCTCCGGACGGAATATACTTACTGTTCCGTCACTAAACTTATAGCCCTTTATGCCCTCAAAAATAGCTTGACCATAATGCAAGGCAGACATCGATGGATTGACGGTAAAATCTCCATAAGGGACGACAGCCACATCTTGCCACGCACCGTCATCATATGTAGCGACTAACATGTGGTCAGACATGATAGCACCAAACTTCAAATTACTGAAATCTACTTGCGAGAGTCTTGATTCTTTCGTTGGCTCTACGCGAATGGAATAGGTATTCGTATCGCTCATCACATTAAAATTTTAATATGCGCAATTTAGGAAAAAAGTATGAATATAATTAGGTATTCATTATTTTCAACAATGCGTCGAGATAGGTTCTTTCATTCGCCAAGCGAGGAACTTTATTCTGTCCACCAAGTTTCCCGCGACTTTTCATCCATTTATAAAAGGTGTCCTTTTCTGCCCGATGAACAATAGGATAGGCTAGCGCCAAGTTTTTGAATCGCTTAGCATCATAGTCAGAATTGATTTCCCGTAAGGTATTGTCCAAAACATCGCAGAACATTTGAAAATCATCGGGATGTTTCTCAAATTCAATAATCCATTCATGTGCACCAGCCTCTCTGCCTTTAAAATAAACAGGCCCCGCTGTGTAATCACGGATAATAGCATCCGTTGTCCGACAAGCTATTTGCAACGCATGTTCTGCATTGTCGACAATTAACTCTTCACCAAAGGTGTTGATATAATGTTTTGTACGACCGGATATCTGAAAACGATAGGGGGATAAAGAGGTGAATTTTATGGTGTCACCGATTTTATATCGCCATAATCCCGCATTTGTCGAGATGATTAAGGCATAATTCTTTCCTATTTCTACTTCGTCTAACCGTAATGTTTTAGGGTGTTCTTCATGGATAAGTTCCATAGGTAAGAATTCATAATAAATGCCATAATCCAGCATGAGCAAGAGTTCCTCCGAGTTGGATTGATCCTGTAATCCGAAATATCCCTCTGAAGCATTGTAGTTTTCAAGATAATACATATTATCCGAGGGAATTAGTTGTTGGAACATATCTCGATACGGTTTGAAACTCACACCGCCATGTCCATAAAACTCAAGGTTAGGCCATACTTCTAAGAGATTGCTTTTTCCAGTGATTTCCAGGACCCGTTTTGCCATGACAATATTCCAGGTTGGGACGCCCGCTAAACTCGTGACATTTTCCTTAATCGTAATCTGCGCAATTTGTTCTATTTTTTCTTCAAAATTTGGGTTTAAAGTCACCCCAAGATTAGGCGTACGCTTAAATTCCGCCCAGAAAGGAAGGTTACGAATGAGAATAGAAGAAAGGTCTCCATAGTAGGAGTCCGGGCTAAAATTATTTATTTGAGAGGATCCTCCAATGACAACGGACTTACCCGTAAATATTTTATTTTCTGGTTTGTTATGGCAGTAGATAGAAAGCATGTCTTTCCCTCCTTGGTAATGACAATCTTCTAATGCTTCCATACTGACGGGTATGAACTTAGATCGATCTGAAGTGGTACCCGATGATTTCGCAAACCATCTGATGTCCGAAGGCCAGATTAAATTTTGTTCCCCTTTGATCATCCGGTCCACATAACCTTTTATATCATCGTAATCTTGGATAGGAACACGTTGTTTGTATTCTTCTGGTGTTAAGATACTCGTGTAATCATATTTTTTCCCCCACTCGGTCGCCTCGGCGGTCGAAATTAAACTTTGAAACCATTCTTCCTGTACATCATGCGGGTATTTCATAAAAAGCTCAATCTGATGAATGCGCTTTTTCATGATCCATGTAAAGAGAGAATTTAATAATGCCATGAATAACAGTCCTGTCGTTGGTTTATAGTTTTTTTCTTCTCAGTTCAAAATGGCGGCCTAAATAGAACTTGCGAGCCAATTCGTTGTCCGCAATTTCTTCGGGTGTTCCAGTAAGCATGATCTTCCCTTCTGTCAACAAATAGGCTCTATCTGTAATGGATAACGTCTCCTGAACATTGTGGTCTGTAATCAGTACGCCTATGTTCTTTCGCTTAAGTTTAGAGACGATCGTCTGTATCTCTTCGACTGCAATAGGGTCTACACCAGCAAATGGTTCATCCAGTAAGATAAAATGTGGATTCGCGGCTAATGCTCGCGCTATTTCCGTACGGCGTCTTTCTCCTCCTGATAACAGGTCTCCACGGTTTTTGCGAACCCTATGTAAACTGAATTCCGTTAATAGCTCCTCCAGTTTTTCGACACGCTCTTCTTTATTTTTATAATGTATTTCTAAGACAGCAAGGATATTATTTTCTACGGATAACTTTCTGAATACAGAAGCTTCTTGCGCTAAATAACCGATCCCTTTTTGCGCACGCTGGAACATGGCATCTTGTGTGATTTCTTGGTCGTCTAAAAAAACATGACCGTCGTTTGGTTTGATCAAACCCACAATCATGTAAAAAGATGTAGTTTTTCCCGCACCATTTGGGCCCAATAAGCCGACAATTTCGCCTTGTTCAACATGAAAAGACACATCATTAACAACCGTCCGCTGCTTATATTTTTTGACTAAATGTTCTGCCTTTAAAATCATCTACTATTCTAACCGTTTGATTACAAACCTAAATAAATTCAGTCTTATATGCAATATGATACACCTGCTTATAAAATGAATTATTCATTCTTATTTGTTTTTAATAGCATTCATGAGCTCGTTGGACTCGGTTTGTTTCGCCCCCCACTGCCATTGAAAATATCTTATAAGAGGAAATATATGCTAATATCGTATTGCTTTGATATTTAATTGCAAATTCTTTTTACCTCGCCAATTATTCTCCTCAATGGTATAGCAGATGTCGAATTTGTGCCCTGCATTAATATAATTTATATAGTCTGCTAATCCAAAGCCGATACAATCGAATGACATGGAATCTTCCTGTTTTATCGTTATTTTTATATGGTTTGTTCCGACGATGTATCCTGCACCCCGCACATTACGAGTGAGAAGGATAGGTGCTTCGTTTTGCGGGCCAAAAGGCTCAAACTGCTTTAATAAACGAAAAAACTTGTTATCGATATCTTTAAGGTCTAGCTCCGTTTCGATCAGCACTTCTTGTTGCAGCATTTCGGGCTTAATATTGTTCTCTACGACGGTTTCGAATTTTTCTTGAAACGCAGGCACATTTTCAATACGCATGGTGAGACCTGCAGCATACTTATGTCCGCCGTACTGATCCAACAGATCCGCACATTCGCTCAGGGCTTCATATAAGTCAAACCCCAATACTGATCGAGCCGAACCAGCAATATGCCCATTGGTTTGGGTGAGTATAACTGTAGGACGATAATATTTTTCGGTCAAACGGGAAGCCACAATACCGATCACACCTTTGTGCCAATCGGCTTTAAAGAGTACGGTGGATTTACGTTGTTTTAATATCTCGTCATTGTCGAGGATATGTAAAGCTTCTTCCGTTATCTTCAGGTCAAAGCCTTTCCGTAAGGTGTTTTGGTCATCAACCGTGGTTGAGTAAGCCTCTGCTTCCGCTAAGGATTTTGAAATCAGTAATTTAACGGCGTCTTTGGCGTGCTCGATGCGTCCAGCAGCATTAATACGCGGTCCAATTTGAAAGACAATATCACCTACAGAAAAATGACCACTCTTATTAGACGAAAGATTGATGAGTGCTTGAAGGCCGCAATTTGGATTAGTATTTAACTTTTTGAGACCAAAATGGGTGAGAATCCGGTTTTCTCCGGTAATAGGTACAATATCTGAAGCTATACTGACTGCCACTAAATCAAGATATTGGTAGGCAAGTTGCACGTCCATATTATTTTTTTGGACAAAGGCCTGGATTATTTTGAAGCCTATCCCACACCCAGAAAGCTCTTTATAGGGGTACGGACAATCGTTACGTTTAGGATCCAATACGGCGATGGCATCTGGGATTTCCTCACCAGGAAGATGATGATCCCCAATAATGAAATCAATACCTTTAGCACGTGCATAATTGACTTTTTCGATTGCTTTAATGCCACAATCCAGGGCGATAATCAGGGAAAAACCATTTTCTGCTGCGTAGTCAATTCCTTGAAAAGAAATACCATATCCTTCCAAGTATCGATCCGGAATATAAAACTCCAATCCCGAATGAAAGTCGCGAAAAAAACTATAGACAACGGAAACAGCAGTCGTGCCATCGACATCATAATCACCGTATATCAGTATCTTTTCTTTGTTGCCGATCGCTGTTTCAATTCGGGATATGGCTTTGTCCATATCTTTCATTAGAAACGGATCGTGTAATAAATCAAAGCTTGGGCGAAAAAAAAACTTGGCCTGTTGAAAGGTTTCGACATTACGGTTAAGAAGTAGTTCGGCTATGACAGCGTTTATTCCCAATTCCTTACGCAGTTTGTTGGTTTTTTGAACATTGTTTTTTGGCTTAACCACCCATCTTTTTTGCATATCGTTGCCGTTGTATTAACGCGTAAATATACATTTTGTAAACGGGTTTACCTAATGCACAAACCAGCTAGGAATAAAAGAGATTGTGTCTTATGGTGTTATAACGGAATAAAAAAATGTGATTTTTTTATTAGTTTTGTTTGAGACAGATATTCTAGTTAAGAATACGAATGTTGTATTTAATTTTTTTGCTATGTCAATAGTTAGAGAAAGCGACTTGATTGGTATAGGTAAGAAGTACCAAATCGAGACGGAAGCCGGTGACCACATGGTGGTCGTTATCCACGACGACGGCAAACGTGAACTTTATCGTGCGGAGGGAGACGACAGTGAGACGCACTGTGTTATGACACTCTCTGATGAAGAATCCCGCCAGGTAGCGGGGATTATCGGAGGATTGTCTTATAAGCCTAAGGCGTTGGAAACCATGGAGCTGGCGCTAGACGATTTACGGATTGAATGGTATAAAGTGGGGGCTCCGAGTGATGGCGTTAACAAAAGTATCGGAGAATTAGGGGTTCGTCAACGCACAGGCGCATCGATTATTGCGGCTATTAAAGAAGAAGATACGGTTATTAACCCAGGGCCAGACTACTTGATTACACCGGGAACAACCTTGGTAGTTGCCGGGAAAAAAGCGAATATTAAACAATTGAAAGAAATTCTAACATCCTAATTTAATCTTATGCTATCGCCTACCTTGGTATTAGAAGTTGGTATTGCCGTATTCTTAGTTGCTGTTGTTGGCTTGTTGGCCAGTAAGTTACGGTTTTCGGTAATTCCATTTTTTATAATAATCGGTATGGTAGTTGGGCAACACGCTCCTCAAATCGGATACATCGATCTTACGTTTACCGAGAGTAAACCTTTCATCGATTTCATGGGGCGGTTAGGTGTACTTTTTCTTTTATTTTATTTAGGACTGGAATTCTCGGTAGGGCGACTAATGCAATCGGGAAAATCCATCATTACCGGAGGAACAATCTACGTGTTTCTCAATTTTATTTCCGGTGTTCTGATAGGTTGGCTGATGGATCTCCCGTTTAAGGAGATGATGGTGTTATGTGGCGTAATGACCAGTTCGTCAACAGCAATTGTGGCTAAAGTACTGACCGATTTGAAACGGACGGCTAACCCAGAGACTGAGATTATTATGGGTATGATTATGTTTGATGATCTTTTTATCGCCATGCATATCTCTTTTCTATCCGGCTTGATTCTAACTGGGGGCACTTCGTTCTGGTCGGTATTGGGGACGTCGTTGCTGGCTTTAGGTTTTATACTGGCATTCTTGATATTGGGAAGGAAGCTTGTTCCAGCTATTGATCGGTTGCTACAGGACAAAACGCCAGAGCTGTTTATTTTAATTATATTCAGTTTGCTTTTTATCATTGCGGGTTTTTCCGAGACAATACATGTCGCGGAGGCCATCGGTGCACTAATGGCGGGGTTAGTCTTTGCGGATTCCCGTTATATAAAAAAAATTGAAGGTGTTATCTCTCCTTATCGTGATTTCTTTGGTGCAATGTTCTTTTTTAGCTTTGGACTTTCCATTGATATGTACACCTTGGGAGGTGCTGTAGGATGGGCGACACTGGCTGCGGCCATTACCGTCGTTTGTAATGTCGCGTCAGGTTATTTTGCAGCAAGATTTTCTGGTAGAAAACCCAAAGCTTCATTTGATATTGGATTTACGCTTTCCGCCAGGGGAGAGTTTTCTATTATTATGGCAAATATTGGAAAAGCGGGCGGCTTGCTTCCCATCCTCCAATCTTTTGTTGTTGTTTATGTGCTTATCTTATCTATTGTGTCACCATTATTGACAAAAGAGTCACGTACGTTGTGGAGTGCGCTGTTCGGAAAAGATGCGACTCCTCTAAAGCAGAAAAAGACATTAGAACAATTGGAAGAATCGGTTGGAGATATCGGAAAAACGAGCTAGACGTCGTCGTATCCCAACAGACGAATAGTGGCATACGCCATCGACTGCATAGAGGTAAGAAACGAACTTTCATCTAAATTAAATCTAGCATTGTGTAATCCGTACTGAGGGAGGCGGTTTTCATTCCGAATACCTAGCAGAAAAAACAACGAGGGAAAGCGATGCGAATAGTAGGCAAAATCTTCTGCCGCCATCCATATCCCCACATCTTTCACGTTCTCTACCGACAGTATTTCGGTCATATAAGTCCGTACATCCTTCGATAAGGATGGATCATTGTATAGAAAAGGATAACCATTCTTGACGGTTAATTCTACGTCTGCACCAAAGGATTTCGGCATCTCGCGGATTAAATATTCTATTTGCTCAAGAGCCTCTTTCCGCCACTGTTCGTCCATGGTCCGAAAAGTACCTTCCATATACACCTCATCTGGAATGACATTGACTGCACCGTTTCCGATGAAACGACCGAAGGTAAGAACAGATGGAACAGCCGGATTTGCCCGCCGACTAACGATATGTTGCAAAGACGAAACCAATTGTGTGCCGATGTATATTGGGTCAACGGCGCGATGCGGTTCCGCCGCATGTCCACCCTTGCCTTTGATACGAACGTAAAACTCGTCGCTCGATGCCATAAATTTTCCGGGACAAATCCCGACGTCCCCAACAGCTAATTGTGGACTGACATGTAAACCCAGCACCGCTTTTATACGATCTCCATATTCATCAAAAATACCCGAACGTAAAACTTCCTGCGCTCCTCCCGGAATACGCTCCTCCGCGGGTTGAAAAAGAAATAGTATCTTGCCCGAAAACAAATGCTCTAGCTCTTGTAATATGGTTGCAACACCTAATAAATTACTCGTGTGGAAGTCGTGCCCACATGCATGCATTACCCCGTCATAATCGGATCTATACGATACCTCATTTAACTCCTGTATAGGTAGCGCATCGATATCTGCCCGCAAAACAATGACGTCGTTGGAGCTCGATTTTTTTCCCACTATCCACGCTACTACACCCGTTTCCGCTACAGTAATATAGGGAATATTCAGCTTATCCAGCACCACTTTAATGTAGGCCGCTGTTTGATATTCCTGAAAGGAGAGCTCTGGATGTTTATGTAACTCCTGCCTTCTTCGTACAGTGTCATTAAAATGTAGATCAGCAAGCTTTCTTATGTCATTGACTAGGCTCATAGGGCGATAATTTTAGCGGGTAAAGCTAATTATAGAAAACCTAATTCGAGCTTTGCCTCCTCGCTCATCATATCCTTCGTCCAAGGAGGATCGAATGTAAGTTCTACAAGAGCTTCCTTAACACCGGAAACATTCGCTACTTTTCTTTGTACCTCCTCCATGATCTCACCCGCTACAGGACATCCCGGCGCAGTCAATGTCATGATAATTTTCGCTGTGCCGTCTTCTTTTGTTATAATTTCGTACACCAGCCCCAAATCAACGATGTTTGCAGGTTTGAGTTCAGGGTCATATACTGTTTCCAGTTGTTCTTGTATTGCAGGTGCAAGGTTTAGTTTGTCTATGATGATAATATTGCTCATTGTTTTTCCTTTTGTTGTTGAATCACTTCGTAATATATATCCATCAATTTGTCCATATTCTTTTTGACGGTATAATGCTTTTTGTACTCTGTGGCACAATTTTCCCGAATTTGTCGTTTAGTCGTTTGATCAAGTTTTTCCCATTCTGTAACTACTCGTCCGATGTCGGTTTCATCATAGGGATTAAAATGCATCCCTGTATACAAAGGTAATACCATTTTGTTTAAAATGCCAATATTACTCGCTAGCACAGGGGTTCCTTGCGCAAACGCTTCGATGATCGTCATGGGCATACCCTCATAGCACACAGATGGTACGATAAGCGCTTCAGCATGCTTTATTGCTTTTGTCAATAAATCCTTAGACTGATACCCAAAATACTGTATGTTTTTATAATGTTTTGCGAAATCTTCTACTATATTTTGTTGCGGCCCTGAACCATAGATAGATAACGGGAATGGTAAAGTGGAGAATGCCTTCAACAAAGGAACAATGCCCTTTTCTTGGGAAAGTCTACCAATGTAAACAAAGCCGCTTCCTGCTGTCCACACTGTGGGGATGATATCCGTGCTGTTTGGTCGCACAATGAACCGTTCTTCAGCAATGGGAAAGGTAGATTCCACAAAGAGCGATTTTGAAAACTGGGAGAGAACAATGAATTTCGATACTTTATCCCACGTGCGCCATTTTCGGTGTATCCAATAAGTAAAAGCTGTGAAAAAGGTTTTTGTAAATGAGTTGTCTAATACCCGTAAGCGAACAGCCGTCCAAGGGAAATCTTGGTATATGCTGTCGGTGAAAATTCTCCCACGACAAAATAGGCTAGCCGAGGGGCAAAGTAAACGAAAATTGTGTAAGGTCATGACGACCGGAATACCTAATTGGTAAGCACTGCTGATTAGCAAAGGACCACTACTATAATGGAGATTATGAATATGTACGATATCCGGAGCAAAACTCTTGATAATCTTTTTTACTTTCCAAGTGGCACGGATATTCCAAGGGTAAGTCAAATATTGTAATGCTCCCCTCCAGCCTTTTTTGTTTTGAAAGGTTAGCGTCTCTACATCATGTTCTTTTTCTAATTCCTCGACCTCTTGTCGAAAGACCGTGTCTTCTCCGCCGGCATGTTGATAGAAATTATGAATAACAAGGATACGCATGTGCTATCGGGTTTCTACAAAGATAGTATTTCCCATTTTATCCTTATCTTCGCGTATCATTTTTTAGCTATGTTCCAAGAGTTAGTACACACAAAAGCTTTTCAGGATTATTTAGAAACGACCAGTTTTCCTAAAACACCGCAACATTTGTACGATCCGATTCGTTATATATTGTCGTTGGCAGGGAAACGGATACGCCCGTTATTGGTCTTAATGGGAGCGGAACTATTTGATGAATTTAGCGTAGAACATGCTTTACCTGCAAGTGCAGCAATCGAATTTTTTCATAACTTCTCACTCATTCACGACGATATTATGGATGTTGCTCCTTTACGACGGGGTAAGCCTACGGTTCACCAAAAATGGGACACGAATGTGGCGATATTGTCAGGTGATGCGCTACTTATTAAAGCCTATCAGGAGTTAGGAAAGTGCCCTATAGATAAAATTCCAGCGTTGTTGCACCTTTTCAACACGACATCGTTGGAGGTTTGTGAAGGACAACAATACGATATGGATTTTGAAGGGCGTACTCACGTTGGTGAAGCGGAGTATATTGATATGATACGGTTGAAAACATCTGTGTTGCTTGGTTGCGCTTTACAGATGGGCGCAATCATTGCTGGAGCAGACGAGCAGTCGCAAACGTTGCTTTACGACTTTGGCGTTAATCTAGGCGTTGCTTTCCAATTGCAGGATGATATATTGGATGTGTATGGGAACCCTGAAAGCTTTGGCAAGCAGATAGGAGGGGATATCTTATCAAACAAAAAGACAATTCTTTTTGTAAAGTTGCAAGAGTTGATTTCCCCCGATGATCAAGGCGAATTAACATATCTACTTCGCCAGACCATCGATACGGAGCCGGAAAAAATTGAGAAAATGATGAATCTATATGCTAAATATGATATTCAGACGTTAGCTATATATCAAAAAGAAAAATTTACCACTATCGCTTACGAAAAACTGGAGAGTATTCCCGTGGAGGAGTACAAAAAGCAATCTCTTTTTTCACTTGCAGATGCGTTAATGCATCGGGTGCGGTAGTTGTTTTGTAGTAAAAATTGATAAAACTCTAGTTTTTTAGTAATTTGTCAACACATAAATAAAAATATTAAGTTGCGCATGGCAGATATGGAACCGGTCAAAATAACAATATTTCAAGCATACTTGTTTTGGGAAAATGTGGAGAAGAATTTAAATAATCTATCGCTGCGTCTATCCGCATTGAGAGAAAAAACAGATTTAATTCTGCTGCCAGAGATGTTTAACACCGGATTTACAACGAATGTAGAAAAATGTGCGGAGAAGATGGATGGTCCAACCATGCATTGGATGTATGAACATGCAAAAACGTACAATTGCGTAGTAGCTGGAACGTTAATCATCTTAGAAAATGGATGTTATTACAACCGCTTTATATGGATGTCGCCCGATGGTAGTTTTGTGCATTATGACAAGCGCCATTTGTTTGGGATGGCGGAAGAAAATAAAGTTTTTACTCCGGGGAATTCCCGTATTATTTTAAATCTTAAAGGATGGCGAGTGTGCCCGATGATATGTTACGATTTGCGTTTCCCCGTTTGGTCTCGAAACTTGGGAAACTCCTATGATTTACTCGTCTATACGGCTTCGTGGCCAGATAAGCGTTCGGCCCACTGGCGTGCACTCATTCCAGCACGTGCTATTGAAAACCAGGCATATGTAATCGGTGTAAACCGTGTAGGATATGATGGTAATGAGATCTATTATTCCGGGGGCTCGATGTGTATCTCTCCCCATGGAGATGTTGTGTACTATAAGCCCGAAGATGAGGATTTGTATACATTTACGTTAAATCCTGCGGATCTGATTAAAGCTCGGGAACAATTTCCGTTTCTGGCTGATGCAGATGATTTCTCTATGTAAAAAAAAATCTTTTTTAGAAAGGAGAAACTATTATTGGTAAGGCCTGTTCAATATAGCGGCGTTAATGACGGCCTCGCGTAAATCAAAAGAAACTACATCATGTCTTTCTTCAATTTTTGGTGTAATCTCCTTGAGAAGTTTCTTGTCGTCTTTTTTAGCAAACATTTCACTTGTGGTCGCTTTTACTTCGGTCGGTATAACGGGTGTATGTTGTCTCTTTTTGGGAGGAACTGGAATCGGAATCGACATCGTCGGTTCGATTACCGGACGCTGTAGAGGCTGTTCAGATGGTAGAGGAGGTGTTGGCAACGGTGCCTGCGGCATACGTCGACGAGCTTTCTCTTGCTCTTTCTGATATTCAGAATAGATTTTATAAATCACACCACCTATGATTAATAACGCAGGTAAAAAGTTCTCCATGGAAGTAAATTTAATTAAAATTTAGAGAAAAAAGATGAAATATTAGATTTTATTTGCATTATATTTAGTTTTTTGGTTTGTTTGTCTATATAATTATTCTAACCCAATATTATCCGACATGAATGACAATTTTGAAGATACCGACGAGTTTTTTTCTTTTTTAACGGGAAAAGCTTATGCTGCCTTAGGAAGGCGTTTACAAAGAAACTTAAAAGAAGAGGGTATAAATGTTACCTCGGAGCAGTGGTCCTTACTTTATTATTTATGGATTGAGGAAGGACGGACTCAACAAGAACTTGCATGTTTGACTTTCCGAGATAAACCAAGTGTATCCCGTTTAATCAACAACCTTGAAAAGTTAAAGCTAGTGATCCGTGTCACAGACAAGGAAGATAAACGCACAAACCTTATTTTTTTGACAAAACAGGGTCGGCAAATGAAAGATGTGAGTTTGCGTCAAGCAAAAAAAACGATTGATCAAGCCCTAGAGGGTGTAACTCGGGAAGATATGATAAAAGCACGTAACACACTAGATGTTCTGTATAGTAATTTATCGTGATTTAAATCTATATGTCCCTTTATGTCTTAAATTAGATCTCTTGAGTCTCAAATGCACTATGACTATTGACTAATTTACCTGTATCTCTAAAGTAGATTTCTTGAAAGCTCAGGGTGGTGACACTGTCGACTTTACGGAAGAACTTATCTGCTGACACGTCGTCCATTGTTTTAAATCCGCAAGCTTCCATAATTTCTACTGTGGCGCGTAAGGTGTTGCGGTGAAACTGTGCCACGCGTATATATTTGTCTTCTACATCGAGGGCCTTGTATAGATGAGGGCGTTGGGTGGCAACGCCTACAGGACAAACATCTTCGTTACACTTTAGTGCCTGGATACACCCTAAGGCGAACATCATCCCTCTTGCACTATAACATGCGTCTGCTCCCAATGCCATGACCTTTAATAAGTCAAAACCTGTCACAATACGCCCAGAAACAATCAGTTTTATATGTTTTTTTAGGCCAAATTTAATAAGGGTCGTCGTGATAAAGGATAAAGCATCGTATAAAGGCATACCGAGATTGTCTGTGAATTCCAAAGGTGCAGCACCTGTACCTCCTTCTGAACCATCGACAGAAATAAAGTCGGGAAATATCTGCGTGGTTAGCATGGCATGACAGATATCAATAAACTCCTGTTTGTCTCCAATACACAGCTTGAAGCCTACGGGCTTGTATCCTGATAACTCCCGCAATTTTTGGATAAAATTTACCATGCCTTCGGGAGAGTTAAATGCACTGTGGGCCGGCGGCGACATCACATCTGTTCCAGGAATGACATGTCGGATAGCAGCTACTTCTGGTGTGTTTTTTGCTGCGGGTAATATTCCTCCGTGGCCTGGTTTTGCACCTTGAGATAACTTGAGCTCAATCATTTTTACGTAAGGACGTGTTGCCTTTTCTGCAAATAACTCTGCGTTAAACATACCCATTTCGTCCCGGCAACCGAAATACCCCGTCCCTACCTGCCAAATCAAATCTGCCCCGTTGATATGATATGGGCTAATTCCACCTTCTCCAGTATTATGGGCAAAGTTTTGTAAAGCGGCACCCTTGTTAAGCGCGGTTATCGCTGTTTTACTTAGTGCGCCATAACTCATCGCAGAAATATTAAATACACTGAGACTGTACGGTTGTTTGCAAAAATGATTGCCAACGGTCGTTCGTAAATCATGATTTTCAATATGACAAGGGAAAATGGAATGAGCGACCCATTCATTTCCCACAGCCTGTGGATCGGATTGCATCCCGAAAGCGACAGTTTCTCGTTCATTTTTTGAACGTTGGTATACGATAGAACGCTGTCTGCGGTTAAACGGCCGGCCGTCTGTGTCGGATTCCCAAAAATATTGACGCATTTCCGGCCGGATACTTTCAAAGAAAAATCTGAAATAACCTAAGATAGGATAATTGCGTAAAATTGCGTGTCGACTTTGATAGCTGTTGTAGAAAGCGAGTATCATCAATGGGAATGGAATAATAAGTAACCAAAACCAACGCGGTGTGAACACGACACCGAAAGAGAAGATAATGAGATTGATGACAACTATCGTTAATAGAATAAGTTTTCTAACTGCCATAATTTTATATGATATGTTTTATATTGCTAACTGCCTTATGGCTAACAAAGTGCGCGCCATTAATAACTATGATCTCACAGTTGTTTTACAAAATTAGGAAGTTATTAAGTGAAAGTGAAAAAAGAAGCAGGCTCGAGAAAGATTTACCAGTTTACTAATATTTTCACGATTAGTGCTTGTTTCTAGCGATTTCTTCGGTTAGTTGTTGATATATTTTGAGCCAATGTGGGTTTTTGATGAGAAACTGTAAATGCTTTTTAATGGTTTCTGTGTCTCCGCGCACGGCAGGACCCGTTTGTACGTCTTTTGGCATTCGTGTTTGCACATTTTGTGCGGTCTCCAAAACAATGGGCTTTAACAAATCAAAAGACAAATTTTGTTCTTGCAGAATCTGATTCGCTACTTGGAAAAGAATATTGCTGAAATTGTTGACAAATACGGCGGCTATATGTAGCGCTAGACGTTGTTCACTATCACATAAAAAAGATTTAACGGTGATATGCTGCATTAGTCGAAGAAGCGAATCGGAGATTTCCATATTATTGCCCTCTATTCCAAACGGGATGTTCTCCAATGAAGTGGGAATATCCTTACGGAGACTTTGCACTGGATAAACGACACCGTATAGAGGAAAGCGTGCTAAAACATTGCTGTTTGTCGCACCAGAGCAATGCACGACAATCCCCGTAATAGGTTCAGCAAGTTGATCAACTACTTGTTGTATGGCTTGATCAGCAACAGCAATAAGATAGAAGTCGGCTTTGTCGGTGATGCCTGTGATGGTGTCCACGGCATCGGCATTTAAAAGAGCAGCCAATGCGTCAGCATTGGCTTTATCTCTGCTATACACCTGTAAAATTTGGTGACCAGATGCATGGAACGCTTTTCCTAAATGGGTGGCGACATTTCCACTGCCTAAAATAACAATAGTCATTACGCAGGATTTTGTTTGGACACCTTCGCATCTTTTAGGCGACGATAGATAGCCATAATGAAGCCGATGGTCATTATAATTGTACCTGCCCAGAAGAAATTGATATAAGGGAACTTGATAGCTTTAAAAACAATCCATTTTTTCTCAGGTAGCGGCTTTTGATACAGCATAATTTCGAGTTTGTCCTCTTTCGGCAAGATGTTGGTGAAACGGAAACGAAGTCCTTGTTCTTCAATATCTTTATTGAAATCATACGAATGCCCATCCTTAATCAGGAATATTGGCTCCACGTTATATTCCTTTTCATCCACTGCGATGACTTTGATTTTCAACCCAACGATAATATCATCCGCTCCTTTGGGAATGTTATTTAATGTCGCCTCCCTATTAATTCCTTCAATGGTATAAAATCCATTTCTATAACGCAGGGTGTCGCCAATGCTAACTTGATAGGTCGCCGGCTCATCGTAATCTTCATATCCGCTTTGTTCTTCCGAAGGGACGTTTTCAGCTTGCTTTTGCGATTCTGCTGCTGCTGCGGTGATCAACGTATAAATATCGTGAGTCAGGTAGTGTTTTGTGTCCGGTGTGCCGATAAGACCGCCCATTTCTGGATTGTTTTGCGCAAATGGGCTCAAAACAAAAGATTCCTTTACGCTTCCCGTTTCCTCATCAATGCGTTCATATAGAATTTTATAATACACGTTTGGCGGGGCTACACTATCGCCGACATAAGTGATCCGATAGTCACCCATCTGTTTGGGTTCGCCCTCTGTCAAAAATAGATTTTCACCCGGATCGGAAAACTTATCGCCTTCCTGACCAAAGTTTTGCACCTGTATATAGCGGCTCTCGTTGATGGAGATGACCTCGTTTGTCGCGGCAGCAATGAGTGCTCCCAGCAATAGAAGTGCGAAACCGATATGGGCAACTGCAGATCCAGCTAATCGCCACTTACCTTTCAATGCATCACCCAAAACGCGCATATTTGCCAGTAAGCAAAATATACAAGCCAGCGTCAGCAACATATACATCACATTGGTGTATGTCTTCGTAAAATAAACAATAAGCGCGCTCAATACGATAGCAAATAGAAATGATGCCAAAGTGGATACCCAAAATTTTTTGTGATCTGTTCTTTTATATTTCAAAAATTGCGTGAACGCCGTTACGAGCATAATGACTACGGCAAAAGCTCCTTGCCATTTATTGTAATGTGGAATCGGGTCCACAGGAGGTGCTACCTTGGTTCCAAATAATGCGTTAAATACCGGGATGGAAGTTGTCGCTATCATCTGTATACAAGCGACAGTCAATACTAAACCGCCGATAAACATCCAAAATTCGCGTGAATAAATATCTTCTTCTTGCTTCGAAGAGGGCATTTCTTTTCTACGCCATACAAGCATAACAACCATCAGCACCAGATAGAACAGGTTGAAGACGATAAGCTGCCCCGACATCCCTAAACTTGTGAAAGAGTGAACCGACGTTTCGCCTAGTATACCACTTCTGGTAAGATAAGAAGCATAAATGACGAGTACAAAACTTATCATTGTCAGGAGCGTCGCCGTAAAAAATCCATGTCCAGAATTACGGTATGCGAGTATTACATGCACTGCAGCAATGAGCGTAAGCCAAGGGATGATCGACACATTTTCCACCGGATCCCATGCCCAAAATCCGCCAAAATTTAGTGCTTCATATGCCCAAAATGACCCCATAATAATACCGGCACCCAAAATCATGACGGCAAAAAGTGCCCACGGTAAGCCCGGTTTCATCCATTCTTTATAGCGTTTGAGCCAAAGCCCCGATGCAGCATATGCAAAGGGAACAATCATAGATGCAAAACCTAAGAATAGAGTAGGGGGATGGATAACCATCCAGTAGTTCTGTAATAAAGGGTTTAATCCGTTCCCATCCGCGATCATATTCAAATAATCAGGACGACTAAAAATAGGAGCTTGGAGTGCATCCCGGAGCAAAATAAAGGGCGAACTACCAATGCGCGAACCAAATATCTCCACGCCGATTAACATAGAACCCAAAAATACCTGACACAGCATAACGAATGTCATAACCGGTGCTTCCCAAGTTTTAGCCTTAAACACGAGAACAACGCCTAACACCACTTGCCAGAACATCCAGAGCCAGAAACTTCCTTCCTGTCCTTCCCAAAACGAAGAAATGATATAGTGAGTCGGTAGCGATTTAGAGGAATGGGCCCAAACATAATGGTATTCAAAATAATGATTGTAGATGAGGTAGAACAGAATGGTTCCGATAGCAACAACGGAGATCAGGTTTGTCCAAAAACCAATTCGGGCCAGTGTTTTCCAAGACTTAACTTCGGGTTCGCGTGTGGCGAAGAAGTAGCTGATAAGAGAAAAAAGCGCTGCACCAAAGGAAAGAATCACAAAAAATTGACCAATTTTCCCGGGTAAAAGATGTTCTCCAACGTAATTAACGTCCATTATTCAAAATAAAATTATCTAACGATATCCACCTTTTGGGCGGTTTTGTTTAAAAGGTCTAACGAAATAACGACTGCCACTATTCCATGCCTAAAAATGCCGTTACAGGCGCTACACTTGTTTCGATGACTTCCACCTCATCTTCGTTATATTTAGAAGGGCATTTCATTAATATCTTGCTCGCGTGGAATACATCACCTTCCATTTTACCCGTCAGTACGATTTGTTCAGATCGTTCGATATCTTGAGGTTTCGATCCTCGGAACACCACTTCGCATTCCGTACTGTCATTATCGTACATATAGAAAGAAAAATGATTAGCATCTTTAATTGGGTCATAGTACAAATCTTTCTCTTTGTTGAGCACGCCGACCACATAAAGCTCTGTTTCTTTCTGTTTGGCTTCCGTAAAAGTAGAATATGTGCTAGAGTCCGTATAAATAACGACAATCATCGCAATCGCTATAGCGATGATAACAATTAAGATAATTGAACTTTTTTTCATCTAATTATATTTTAAATGGCTGATGAGAACTTAACGTGAATATTGTATTTCCGTATTTCAATATTATTTATGTCACTGTTTTCCATTGCACTATCTCTATATGAGAGATCTCTGTTGTAAGATACTAACGCAAATGAATATAACCTAGATATTCCATGTGTCTTTTAAAAGACAAATTATATACATAGGAAATACAAAATTACAAAATGCTTTTACAAGATGGGAATTTGCAAAATTTTGCCTACTATTTAGAATTGTTCTATATAAATATACCGCTTTTTGTGTTATTTTTGTTGAAAAATACCTTAATATGCAATTTGTAGTAACGGGCGATGGGTCATTCACGTTATACCATCCTGAAGTTCGTGAGCATTATCATTCTAAACATGGTGCGGTACAAGAAAGTCAACACGTCTTTCTCCATTCAGGATTGGATTTTTTCCTACAAAAAGAGAAAAGCACTGAAGTTGCGGTGTTAGAGGTAGGGTTTGGTACCGGATTGAATTTTTTGTTGACAGCCGACCATGTGGATAATCTGAATCTAAATTTGAGATATATCGGTGTTGAGGCATACCCCTTGGAAGAAGATGTGATCATTAAAACTGGATATGATAATTTTGTAAAGCCGGTCGTTTGGGCGAATTTCAGACGTAGCTATGAAACAGCACAAAAAAAAGAAGTTGCTGTTACAGATACTGTCAACCTATTTATTGCACATCAAAAAGCATCAGACTTCTACGACACACAAAAATTCGATGTGATCTATTTTGATGCTTTTGCTGCCGTACACCAACCGGAGATGTGGACAACCGAAATATTAGAACATCTCTGTTCTTTTTTACGGGTGGGGGGTGTTTTTGTAACCTATGCTATTACGGGGAATTTAAAGCGGACGATGAAAGCTTTGGGTTTTGCTATTGAAAAGGCACCGGGAGCTCCCGGTAAAAGGGAAATGCTGCGAGCCGTTAAAATGGTGTGATAAAGAGACTATGTGCCAATCCTTTTTTGGATGTACACATAGTCTTTATCTAATTAATGATCTGATTGACCGTCGATGCCATGTGCATGACCATGTGCCAATTCCTCTTCAGTAGCAGGTCGCACGGCTAAAATTTCCACATCAAAATTCAATGTTTTACCAGCCATGGGGTGGTTTAAATCAGCTACAACGGCTTCTGGAGTAACATCGACAACCACAGCACGGAATTGGTTGCCCTCATTATCTTGTAAAGGTAAGACTTCACCAACGGGAGGAAGTCCTGTTTCTTTAAACATATCAGCAGGCAACTGCGCAACGGCACGGTCATCTTTTTCTCCATAAGCATCGTTTGGCTCTAAAATAAAAGAAGTCTTATCGCCGATATTCAACCCAGCGATATTTTCTTCAAATTTGGGTAGCATCATACCTACACCATATAGAAAGGTCAATGGATTCTCTGTTGTGGTCTCTTCTACAAATGCTTTTTCTCCATCTGCTTCTAGAGTTTGAAGCTTGTAATTCAATGCAACGACATTGTTGTTTTCTATTGCCATTTTATTTAATTTATTTGGGACGAATCCCGGTTACCATGTATTAATGCAAGCAATTCTACCACAGAATTTTGAGGTAAGCTACATGCACGATTCTTACAAAGGTAGGATTTTGATTCCATTCCCCCTTTATCTTTTAACAACGATAGATTACTTTTTGTTCCGCCCAGTGTTATTTTGTTGGGGATATAATGTTTGTCGAGCTGTTTCCGCCAAGCTACTGCTTCCTTGCCGGTTAGTGCTATCGTATTATTCCCATAGACATGTTCCAATAATTGGATAGCCCAATTCGAATAGGCTGATCCATACTGTTTGATATGCGGAAAGACATTAGCAAATACTTGATCGGCTATATCTATGTAACCTTGCTTGTCCAGTAACTCGCCTAGTCGATAGAGCACGCGTACGATGATGGATGACGACGCTGGAATAACATTATCCATAATTTCACTTTTGCGGGCAATTAACTTTTCGGCGTCTTGAGCGGTATAGAAAAATGCTTTTTCATCATCATCGTAAAACATTTTTGTAGCCTTCTCAGCCAAACTATGGGCGTCGTGCAACCAATTTTCCTCAAATGTGGCCTCATATAACGCGATAAAACCCTCCATAGTAAATGCGTAATCATCTAAAAAGCCGAAAATCCGTCGGTTATGGTCAGTGGGTTGGTGGAGTAAATTAGTATCCCAAAAGCAATACTGTTTGATGAAATTTGCAGTTTGGATAGCACTATCAAGGTATGATTGTTTATCGAATACACGATACGCATCCACTAATCCTTTTAAAAAGAGTGCGTTCCACGAGGTGAGTTGCTTGTTGTCGAGACCTGGTCTTATTCGTTTTTCGCGATAAGCGCGTAGCTTTTCTTTTATTTCCCGGAGATAGTTTTCCCAATCATCGAGGAGAAAACCACTTTCTAAAGCCATATTGTCTCCATCGATAGCACAATATAACACGTTCGTACCTTCTTCTCGCCAATTTCCAGCCTTTGTTACGTGAAAATAATTGATAAACGGGGGAGCGTCTTCGTTCAGTATGTTTTCTAGTTCTTCCTGATGGAACGTATAGAATTTCCCTTCTATGCCTTCACTGTCTGCATCCAATGCCGAATAAAAACCGCCATTTTCCGCAAGCATTTCCCGTAAAGCCCAATCGACAGTTTCTTCAACAACTCTTTCATATAAGCGGATAGGGCGTTGCTGATAAGCTTCACTGAATAAAGAAATAAGCTGTCCGTTATCATAAAGCATTTTCTCAAAATGCGGAATATGCCATCGACCGTCTACGGCGTAGCGGGCAAACCCTCCACCTATTTGATCATAGATACCTCCGTTTGCTATTTTTTGTAAGGTAAAGTGTACATGTTCTAATATCGATTGATCCTTAGCAAGAAATGCGTAGCGCAGAAAAAATAACCAATTATTCGGTAAGGGAAATTTTGGCTCTCTACTATAGCCGCCGTTTATGGTGTCAAATTGTGCTTTCCATGGGGTTACGATATGATGTAAGTCACTCTCTGTATAGGCTTCCGGGATAGGGGCTACAGGTAATCTTTCTGCTTGATGGATGCCTTTTGATAGACGTTCAGCATAGTCGAGAGCGACCTCCGGGGTCTCTTCCCACATCTTCGCTATCTGTAATAATACTTGTTGCCAATCATGAGGCTTAAAATAAGTGCCACCGTATATAGGACGTCCGTCAGGGAGGCAAATGCAATTCAACGGCCAACCTCCAGTATTCGTCATTAATTGTACGGCGATCATATAGATTTGGTCAATGTCTGGACGTTCCTCACGATCAATTTTAATAGACACATACAGGGTATTCATCGTCTGCGCAATAGCGTCGTTTTCGAAACTTTCACGTTCCATGACGTGACACCAATGGCAAGCCGAGTAACCGATGCTCACAATAATGAGTTTGTTCTCATCCTTCGCTTTTTGTAATGCTTCTTCACCCCATGGCATCCAATTGACAGGGTTGTGGGCATGTTGTTTTAAATAAGGAGAGCTTTCATTTTGAAGTTGATTTGCCATATCTTATAAATATTCCGTCTTATAGCGAACGAACGCTATTTGTCCTTTCAATAGTCGGTGATGATCTGTTTTAAGGTAGCGGTATTTGCCGATAACATCGAATAATCTATTCCTCGCTCCAATTCCAAATGAGCGGCATGGGCTGTTTTAAGATCGACCAAACGATCGGTGGTATACGCAACAAGATCAGAAATCCCGGGATTGTGACCGAACAGTAAAACGTGATTATACGATGTCGGTACGTCGTTTAAGCATTTCATCAGAAAAAGATAATGTGCCTCATAAACTTTTGGTGTCCACAAAATGAGATCTTCGGCGTACCCTAAAATGTTACAAAAAATTTTAGCTGTTTGTTTCGCACGATTAGCTGGTGAGGAAATAACCAGTGTCTTTTCATCCACTGTGGACAGTAGCGTTTTTAATTTCTCCGAAACAAGAGTGGCTCGGTTAATACCCTTGGGGAGCAAATCCCTATCGAAGTCGTTCTTTTCAAAAGTGGGGAGCTCAGCCTTTGCATGTCGAATGATATAGAGAGATTTGGTTTCCATATTCGCCTTTCCTCATTTTGTTAAATGCTTTTTTACGTAATCGTAACTTCTCTTTATACTTTCGAATTTATTGGGCAAATAAATGTCATCTTGTTCTACGAATGCATATTTTAACCCCGATTTATCCGCATATTCCACAATTCGGGTGAAATCTATTGCTCCGGTTCCGACTTCGGTATATCTTATTTCCTTCATAATGTCCTCAAAGTCTACATCGTCATAGTCTTCTCCCACAACTGGGTTTGTATGCTGTTTGTCCATATCCTTTATATGCCACATTGGAAATCGTCCCGGATATTTATCGAAATAGGATTGTGGGCTAAGACCGGCTTTTTCGATCCAAAAAAGATCGAGTTCAAAATCTACGAGGTCAGGTTCCGTAAAAGCAATAAGAATATCCAATCCTCGTGTGCCATTTCCAAAACGTCTAAATTCCCAGAAATGGTTATGATACCCTACCTTAATACCCGCTTTTTTAGCCATCTCACCAAATTTATTGAGTTGTTCTGCGGCATATTGGTAATCTTCAGTTTTTAAATTGTTCAAGTCGTCCATGGGCGTAACAGGGGCAACGATATAGGATTGACCTAGGTGATGCGCAATCTCAATGTATTTTTCAATATTTTCGTGTTCCGTTAAGCTTCTGTTGAGGTATTTCGATAGATCATAGTGCCCGCTATGTGTTTTCAAATTATGGTCGTCCAATACTTTTTTTAGTTCTGAAATTGGAAGTTTCCAATACGTACCCGCGACAACATCAACACCAAATGTTTCAACGTGTTTGTATCCTATTTTGGCAACTGCATTTATTGTTTCCAAAGGATCTTCAGTCAATAAGTCCCGGATGGAATACAATTGAAGACCTAAATTATGAAAAGGACCATTTCCTGATTTGTCGTCTTGACACGAGAATAAGTATGGACTCAGAAAAGCACTGGATATTCCTAAACCAGCCTGCTTTAAAAATCGTCTTCTATTTTGCATACTTTAAAATTTCTTTAAAAAGCGGTAATCCGAGATGAAAGTTAATTAAAAAAAAGATATGAAAAAAGGATTCTACTTTTTATAGAATCCTTTTTTTATTTTCTGTCTTCTCGTTTTTTTGAAGTTCTAAACGAGGAAGAAAAGAATAATGACTAGACTGTCATAACATCTTTTTCTTTCAATTCGGCGAGTTGATCGACTTTCGCAATGAAAGAATCTGTTAGTTTTTGTACTTCCCCCTCAGCCACTTTGATCTCATCTTCTGAGATACCTTCGCCTTTTAATTTCTTAATGGACTCATTTGCATCTTTGCGAATATTTCGAATAGCAACACGACCTTTCTCGGCTTCTTCTTTTACTTTTTTCACTAAGTCGCGACGACGTTCTTCTGTCAACGGAGGTACCGCTAAACGGATGATAGCACCGTCATTTTGCGGATTTAGTCCGATGTTTGAATCGACAATAGCTTTTTCGACTGTACTGATTAAATTTTTCTCCCATGGTTGGATAATGATCGTTCTAGCATCGGTCGTATTGATGTTACTAACCTGGGAAAGTGGGGTCATGGTACCATAATAGTCGATGGCGATTCCATCAAGCATGGCAGGAGAGGCTTTGCCTGCTCTGATTTTTGTCAGTTCAGATTCTGTATGAGTCACGGCCTTACCCATGTTCTCTTTGCAGTCATCTAATTCTAAGGATATCAGTTCATTCATATCTTTATAAGTTTCTTTTGTAACAAATTAACTAACAATTGTCCCGATGTGGTCACCGTTGGCTAACTTTTTCAGATTTCCTGGCTTGTTCATATCAAACACAATAATTGGAAGGTTATTTTCCTGGCACAAAGTAAATGCTGTCATATCCATTACATTTAGTCCTTTTGCATAAACTTCATGGAAAGAAATCTTGTCATAACGTTGCGCTGACGCGTCTTTTTCGGGGTCAGCTGTGTAGATACCATCTACGCGGGTGCCCTTAAGCACAGCATCAGCATTAATTTCGATGGCACGTAAAGAAGCGGCCGTATCTGTTGTAAAATAAGGGTTTCCTGTACCCGCACCAAAAATAACAATTCTTCCTTTTTCGAGATGACGCACCGCCCGTCTACGAATAAATGGCTCACATATCTGCTCCATCTTAATTGCGGTCAACAAACGAGTCTTTAAACCAACTTTTTCCAATGCATCCTGTAGAGCCATACTGTTAATGACGGTTGCTAACATGCCCATATAATCAGCTTGCACCCGGTCCATCCCAGCTTTTTCTGCACTTAAACCACGGTAGATATTGCCTCCACCGATAACGATGGCAATCTCTAAGCCTTGGCTGTGAATCTCTTTAATGTCGTTTGCATATTGCATCACCCTATTGATGTCGATGCCGTAACTTTGTTCGCCCATTAAGGCTTCTCCGCTGAGTTTGAGTAGGATACGTTTATATTTCATGATCGTTTTTTGGAATATTTCCAAAAGCCAAAGATAAAACTTTTTTCCAAGCCACCCATGATTATATTGCCCTTTTTATGATTATCGCGATTTTCCTTCAATTACCTCTCTATAATAGGATTCATAAAGAGGGAGAATCTTGCTTAAATCAAATTCTTTTGCTCGTGCGAATGCCGCGTCCTTGAATACCTGTAGTCGCTCACAATCTTCTAGGATATGAATGGAATGTTTTGCCATATCATCGATGTCACCGATATCGCTAAGGAATCCGCTCACACCGTTCAGGTTCAGCTCAGGCAGACCATCGGCGTTAGAGGAAACAACAGGTACGTGGCATGCCATGGCTTCTAAAGCGGCTAATCCAAAGCTTTCGGAAGAGGAGGGCATCAAGAATAAATCTGAAACCGACAAGATTTCCTCAATAGCTTCCTGTTTCCCCAGAAATCGTACATTTTGGCTTACTTCCAATTGGCGAGCTAGCTCCTCCGTATTCCGTCGTTCGGGGCCATCACCAACCATCAAGAGCTTGCTTGGAATAACATCATTTATTTTCTGGAAAATGCGGACGACATCTTGCGTGTTTTTAACCTTTCGGAAATTGGATGTATGGATAACAATACGTTCATTCTCGGGTGCTATAGCCCTTTTGAAATGTTCTCTGTTCTTATTGTGAAAGCGAGAGAAGTCTATAAAATTGGGAATCACACGTATATCGCGTGTAATCTCAAAAGATTCTAATGTCTGTTCTCGTAAATTTTCCGAGACGGCTGTGACACCGTCAGAGTGGTTTATCGAAAACGTTACTACCGGATTGAAGCTTTTATCCTTTCCGACTAACGTAATATCTGTTCCGTGTAGGGTTGTTACAACGGGAATATGGATGCCGTAGGAAGCTGCTAATATCTGTTTTGCCAAATAGGCAACAGATGCATGCGGAATTGCATAATGTACGTGTAGTAGATCCAGTTTTTCGAATCGGACGACATCGACCAATTTACTTGCTAAAGCAGATTCGTAGGGAGAAAAGTCAAATAACGGGTATTGCGCAACGGCGACTTCATGATAATAAAGATTCTCTGAAAAAAAATCTAGTCTAGCGGGTTGAGAGTATGTGATGAAGTGGATTTCATGTCCGTTGGAAGCTAGTGCTTTGCCGAGTTCTGTTGCAACTACACCACTTCCTCCAAAAGTAGGATAACATACGATGCCTATTTTCATCTGTATATAATTATTGTTATACGAATAAATCTCGTCGTGTAAATAAGTTTCATCACACGGCGGTTGTATTTAACTGTACGTAAAGATACGGGGCAAAGATAAGGATGGTTTTATAATTGCTTTGCAATAATTGTTACAAAATAGAAAGTTGTGCTGTTTTCATGATATTTAGATAAAGAAAACGAGCCAGTTTGAATAGAACGGGCCCGTTTTTTTAACATTTTAAATGATGTGAACTCGGCTAGCAGCGAAATAAAAGTATCTAACTGTTTCGTTAAAAATAATGTTGAATAATTTGTTTTTTGCCATCTATTGAAATGGAGAAATGGACGTTTCCCACCTCTGGGTCATTACCCGTTTCTTCTTCAAAAACAATATCTGGTACATGTTCCCCTTGGTAAGGGTAGAGCACTGTGGCAAAAGTCACACTATTTTCGTTTGTCTTGTTTTGTTCAAATACAAAAGCGGGACGTTCTACCTCGGTCCGGTAGAAGTAAGAAACTTTTCCCTCTTCTTCTGCTAATTGTGCCTGGTCTTGATTAAAGTTGCGAATGAATAGGTTATTACCATCTTTAAACCTTGTGGTAACACTATTTTGTTGGTTATTATATACCGGGTTACTATTCTCAACCAATTGGAAGTGAATACCGACCTTACCGACATCTTTTCCTTCAGCTTTATCTAAGATGATAAAATATTGTTGATCAATGAATAAGACCGTCCGGATATGATTCAATCCTGCATAACTTGGATTTTTATAGACCAGAACATCTAGTTTGTCAGAAGTATGCCAGTTAATAAGCTGCGCATCGTTGATTTCTATGTCTTCATTATTTAAAGTTAACGTCTTGTGGATTTTTGTCTGACGGTACCAATTCCGTAGCTTTAGGATTTCTTCGTCGCCACCATAAACAAATACGCCCGCATCAGGCATAAAGTTTCTACCCTTCACCCATAACTCAAATGTTCCGTTATCCGGTTGACTATGCCAGAAAGCCGGTGGGCTTGCTTTGAGTACCATCGCCGTGGCGTTATCTTCCCAGCTGTTTCGAAAGGTGTAGAATCCGCCATTTTTCAACCCGTGAGAAAGAAAGGGAAGTGTTTCTCCTTTTTTACCGTCTGTAGCATAATAGGCTATTGTTTTGTTTTCTGGAAATACCTGCTGCCAATCCTGAAAGTTTCTAATAGAGACCTTCTTGTCGGCTACCCACGCATCTCCAAACATTGGAAATGAATAGTCTGGAAAAGAAAAGTTTACCTGCGCCATGATCATTTTTTCTATAATATCTTTATAAGATGGCGGAAACTCATGGTCAATATTAGCCAATTGTGCCATTCGTAGTGCTTTCAAAAAGATATTAATGGCAGCGGTGTGGTAGTTGGGAGATAATTCAAACTGCATACCATCTGGATAGATCTGCTTTTTTATCTCTGTATTTAGGATTTCGATTCCGCTTTTACGCCAAGTAGGTGCACTTTTTAATTCCGGGAAAAACGCCCCTGCATAAATCATACGTTGTGCTTCGAAAAGTAAATGGTTGCCCTTTTCCGAGTAATTTTCTAATATATGGTTTGCATGCTTATTATAGTTGTTTAAAAACACCATCAGAAATTCGGGCGTGAAATGAGGCGAAGTCAAGAACATATTAAATAAGCCTGTCTGTTCTTGAATACGATGTGATACCTCCAATGGACGCCAAGCAAACCGGTCATTCTCTTTAGAAAGTCCTTTCGGGTTTTTCCTCACCCAGTCCACATATTGTGCGACCCATTCTTTAGCATATTTTTCGTCTCCACTTGACCAATAAGCTAAACCCATTGGAGACCACCAATAATGACGATGGAGTTGCCATCTTACTTCGTTGTCCTTAACAGGCCAGTATTCCCAGTTGATGTCTTTTCCATAGTCAAAGTAACCATAACCTTTATGAACATAAAAGTGATGATCTAGCCCTTTGTCTGCCTTTTCTTGATTGTCTTTGGATAATTTCTTGCCCAAAAACCGACCTTTATCCGCAAGATTGTAATCTGGATGTTTAATGTCTGTACGCTTTTTATAATAATTCAACAGCGTTTTGGAAGCTTCTTGGTATTTTTGTTTGGAAACCAATTGTTTAACTTTTTCTAATCCCGGGTGATCCAGATTAAAGATGGCAAAATCATCCTTAGAAATACTGGATTTCTTTTGCCCGATAACGGACAGTGGGAAAAGTAGGATAAACAGATATAGAAAATTCAATTTCATGGGGTTCTAATTTAAGGTTTTTAAATCTATATTTTTAGCTTTCGCATACCGTACAAGAGCTTCTAAATAATAATAGTCGGCATAGTTTAAAGGTGTATCTATTTCTGAATTGTATAAAAATGCCCCTACACTATGTTTTAGGATAAAGTATCCATTCGTATCTTCTCCTGCCAAATATTCCGGAGAGGACAATGATTGTAAAATATCTTCTGCATATTCGAAGTAGGCATTATTCTCCGTAAACTGTGCTAGATCTATTAATCCTGCTGCGATAACGGAAGCTGCAGAGGCATCTTTTGGGGCTCTTTCTCCACCGTTATGAATATCATAATCCCAATAAGGTATTTTGTCTTCGTCCACGTTAGGGTGTTCCATAATGTATTTGGCAATATCGATGGCATGTTTTAAAAAGACGGGATTATTTGTTTCTTTGTATGCCATCGTGTAACCATATAATCCCCAGGCTTGCCCTCTTGCCCAAGCCGACTCATGCGTTAGTCCTTGATGGGTTTCTTTTTGAATAGCTCGTCCAGAAAGTGTATCATAACTAATAACATGATATGAACTGTTATCGGGCCTGTAGTGATTTTTTAACGTAGTGAGTGAATGCTGCACCGAAGCATCCGCATATTCCGGTTTATTAAATGTTTTACTTGCCCAAAATAGAAAATCGAGGTTCATCATATTATCTATAATAACGGGGAATTCCCAATGGCCGAAATCCCAAGAGCGGATTGCACCAACTGTTTTGTTATAACGTTTGTAGAGATTATCAGAACCTTTCTTCAGCGTAGGCAAAAACGCCTTGTCCCTAGTGATTCTATATCCGTTTCCGAAAGAACAGTAGATCATAAACCCTAAATCATGCGTATGGGTGAAATCTTGTAAAGAATCCATAGCCAAGGTAAATTTCCGTGCACTACTGGCTAAAGCCTTATCACCAGATATCTCGTATCCATACCATAGGGAGCCGGGAAAGAAACCGGAAGTCCAGTCTTCTTGGTGTGCCAACCGTACAGAACCATCATGATTAATAGACCGAGGAGAGAATCCAGGGGTATACGTGTCAGCAGCTTTCTTTAATTGATGTACAGCACGATGTTTCGCATCTTTCAACCAATTCAAATCGTCTTGTGCCTGTGCTTGATTCCCTATAAATGATAAAGCAATACAACTCATTAGGAGGCTAGCAATTTTTTTCATCTGTATAATTTTGTTTTTTTTTAATGGTGATGAACTATCAGATTTTTCACCAGTGTTTGTTTAAATATGTGTTCAAGAGCTCGCAAGCTCGGTTTATTCATTCCACGATGTGGTCTGAAAAAATCATGATGGTCTCATAATAATCTTCGCTTTTTATTGAATCATAAAATTAGATAGCTTGTTTGTAATGCTCTTTCAGTTTTAAACAAAATCATTTTGATTTTGATGAATACCAGAAGGTTGGGGTGGTAATTAAGCGTTGCTCAGGCTGCCCTAAAAGACGCATAATTTGGTGTGATTAACCAAAATTAAAAGTATTCTGGATAAAATTTAAATAGCTGAGAAGCGATTACAGTTACTTTTGATGTAGTTATCACAATGTAAATCTAACATCATGAGAAGAATATTTATCCTTGCCATATTGGTGCAATTCTTGTCTTTTAATGAGGTGCTCGGTCAGGCGACGCTACGGCTTAACGATGTGACCTTGATGCACGAGATGCGGGCAACGCCATATCCATTAGATAGAGCCGTTGTAAAAAATAGAAAAGTAGCCTTTATGTGGCCTCTCGGAACAACAAGTAAAGCGCATGCTGCTTTAGATGGGATGGAGGAAGAGCATGGTGACCAAAAACCAGACCCCAATCAAATAAATTACCGACTGCGTATTTCCCAAGATAGTTTGTTCCGGAAAGAGGTGATTGAAGCCGATTGTCCCTGGGCATTCTATAATGCAGCGGAAATATACGAAAACGGGGAGTGGTTTTGGCAATATGGGTATGCAGATGGTGAAAAGACAGATTGGTCGCCGGTGTTGCGGTTTACCGTCATAAATGACGGCTACGTATTTAACCCGCCTACATTTTCTAACCTAATGGCGAAGCTGCCCGCTACGCATCCCAGAATTTGGGTCGAAAAAGACGAATGGGATGCGTTTATTGAAAAAAGCAAAAATAAGGAAGAACGCGATTGGTATATTGAGTATGCCAACAAAGTCGTCGATGAAGAAGTCAAACATTTAGCTGATGTTATCGATACAAGCAAAGTAGCCGAGCTGGATTTGGAGGTAAAGCGTAATGCATTGTTGGTACGCGAAAGTCGGAGAGTCGTTGATAGGGAAGAAGCCAATACCGAAGGCTTAATTCGGGCTTTCCTTTTGACGAAAGATGGGCGTTATTTTAAGGCGGCTATGTATAGGATCGAAGAAATGGTGAGTTGGAGAAATAGCCCTTATCTTAAAGGCGATTTCAATGCCTCTACATTGCTTTCGTTGAGTACGATGGCATATGACTCGTTTTATGATTTACTTTCGAAAGAACAAAAGGCTTTATTGCTTGGAGAAATAAAAGAGCATGGAAGCAATTTCTTTAACCGTTTCCATAATCATTTCGAAGCACATATAGCCGATAATCATTCTGTACAAATGACCTTACGTATCTTTACGATGGCGGCTTTCGCTACCTATGGTGAATTGCCGGAAGCAAAGAAATGGGCAGATTATTGTTATAATGTATGGATAGCACGTTTCCCCGGTGTAAATGACGATGGTGGATGGCATAATGGTGATTCTTATTTCCATGTCAACATCCGCACGTTGATAGAAGTACCCTTGCTTTATAGCAAATTAAGTGGTTACGACTTTTTTAAAGATCCTTGGTATAAGGGGTCGGCGATGTATGTCATATTTCAGCAGCCACCATTCTCCAAATCGGCAGGTAACGGAAGTGCACATCTACGTGTCGCTAAACCAAACGGACAGCGCGTGGGCTATGCGGATGCTTTGGCAAAGTTAACCAATAACAGTTATTTGGCGGATTATGTTCGGACAATCCAAGCGGATGAACCAGATGTCTTGAAACGAGGCTTTGGAGCCAAACCGGGCGATCTATCCTGGTTCCGACTTCAAAATGATACCCCATTACCGATAGGAAAAGGCTTGGCAGATTTGCCATTATCCTACGTTTTTAGAAACACGGGCATTGCCACCTTTATGTCTAGCTGGAAAAATTTAACAAGAAATGCTATGGCGACGTTTCGTTCCAGCCCGTACGGTTCTACCTCTCACGCCGTAGCAAATCAAAATGCGTTTAATACCTTTTATGATGGTAAGCCACTTTTTTACAGTAGTGGTCATCATGTCAGTTTTACAGATAAACATGCTGTCTATAGCCATAGAGGCACGCGCGCGCATAATGCTATTCTGGTTAATGGAATGGGGCAGCGGATAGGTACGGAAGGTTATGGTTGGACTCCACGGCATTATACAGGTAGTAAAATTGGGTACGTCATTGGCGACGCGTCCAATGCATACGGAAAGGTAATCTCCCCACTCTGGTTAAAAAGAGGTGAGGTGTCTGGTCTTGACTATTCTCCGGAAAACGGTTGGGATGAAAATAAGCTGAAAATATTTAGACGGCATATTGTCCAATTGGGTGGCGCGGACTTACTGTTTGTTTATGACGAACTAGAAGCCAGTGAACCGGTAGCATGGAATTATTTACTACATACCGTAGAAGATTCTATGCAAGTTCATTCGGATGGAAAGGTGATACATGTAAAAGCTACTAATCAACAAGGAGCGTCGGATGCTTATATTTTTGCACCTGAAAAGTTGGATGTTCAACAAACAGACCAATTTTTTGTTCCGGCAGTTAATTGGTTGAGAGCGGACGATAAGGGGCATTTTGCTCCCTATCCAAACCACTGGCATTTTACCGCAACTTCCTCTAAGCAGTCTGTTTATCGCTATGCGACAGTCATTCGTACCCATCATAAGAAAGAGGTGGTATCTGCTCCTCATTGGATAGATGAAAATACAATCGAAGTGGATGATTGGGTGATTGGTGTCAATATAAACGGCACAGGTGCTCCATCTTTTTCTGTACGAAATAAAAAAGGAGATGTTTCGCTCGAATATAATGATGTAACGACAGTTACCGAAAATGGGAAAACAACGGTATTAAAAGATCAACTACCGGATTTGGAAATTTAGAAAATAAGAATATGAAATAAGGTTTAATCAAAAATGAAAGTATTTTGGACGATTTTAAAAGTATCCAAAAATCGTCATGACTACATTCGTTTATTCTGAATAGACTACTAATTTAAATCACAATCTATGAGACAGCTACTGTTTATATTATCCTTGCTATACAGTACTATATTGTATGCGCAGAAAACTACCGTGAAAGGAGTCGTGACCAGTCAAACCGGAGAGGCACTGGTGGGTGTTAGTATTAAGGAAAAAGGAACAAATAAAGAGACGACCACAGACGCAAAAGGTGGTTATGCGATAACAACGAGCAGCGCAGATGCAGTATTGATTTATTCGTATATCGGATACACGCCGATAGAAATAAAAGCGGGAGATAATGCCACACGAAGCGTCCAATTATTGGAGGAAACGAAGAGTATGGATGAGGTGGTTGTTATCGGTTATGGTTCCGTGCAACGAAAGGATTTAACAGGCTCGGTGGCTTCTGTTTCGGGCGAGGAATTGAACAAAGTTCCTGTGCCGGATGTGACGATGGCGTTGGCTGGTCGGCTTGCCGGCGTACAGGTATCCGCATCAGAAGGAGCTCCCGGATCGGAAATGTCCATCAAAGTTCGTGGAGGAGGATCTATTACCCAGAGTAACGAACCTTTGTATGTGATTGATGGTGTTCCCCAAACAGAAGGTATAAATTTCTTAGACCCAACCGATATCGAGAGTATCGATGTCTTGAAAGATGCGGCATCGACCGCTATTTACGGTTCCAGAGGGGCGAATGGTGTTATCCTAGTGACCACAAAGAAAAATAAAGCCGGACGGACCAATGTAACCTATGATACCTACATGGGTGGTAAAAGTATAAACAATACATTGCCGGTTTTGAAACCATATGACTATACCGTTTTGCAATATGAAAGAAGTTTGGCCGATGAATCACGACTGGCAAGATTTGAACAAACGTATGGTACATTTGATCAACTGGAAGAATTGTATATGAACCGGCCAGGTATAAACTGGCAAGAGCAGGTTTTTGGAGGTACTGCGAATAGTCAATACCATAAAATAGGTGTAAATGGTGGAAATCAAGCTACGCGGTATAGCCTTTTCTATTCGATGAATAATGATGAAGGAATCATGTTGAATAGTGGGGCAAAAAAGCATGTGGCAAAACTCTCTCTAAACCATCAAGCCAATGAGCGGTTGAGTTTAAATGGAAGTGTTAACTATTCGGAGCAGAAAGTATACGGGTTAGGAACGAACGAAGGAAACACCTATCTCAATCAGCTACAGAATATCTTAACGTATAGACCGCTCTATGGATTGGCGGGAACCGATGAAGATTTCCTAAACATGGAAGAAGATCCGGCACTGGAAGATGTACAAGGTAACACGTTGCAAAACCCTTTAGTCAATGCAGAATCACAACACCGAGATATTCTGGGAAGGTTTCTTTATTTAAATACCGACGTACAATATAAACTAACAGACCATATCACTTATCGAGGTCTGGTGAATTACAGAAACATCTCGACAAAGACGGATTTGTTCTACGATAGACGTTCGATGATGGCAAAACGAAATAATGGTCCACAAGGCTCTATGGCAGATCAGGTACGAAGTGGTTGGAGTTATTCCAACACGCTTATGTATGAAAATACATTCAATCAAGACCACAAATTTGATGTTTTATTAGGGCAAGAGCAGAACTACCTCTTGACCAAGTATAACAGAGTTACAGCAACGGGTTTTCCTGACGAGACATTGGGCTTGGATAATCTGTATGAAGCATCCACTTTTATAGGTGAATCCAATAACCAAGATGAGCGGATGATATCGTTCTTTGCGAGAGCAAATTACAATTACAAAAGTAAATATTTGGTGTCTGCGAGTTTACGATCTGATGGATCTTCAAAGTTTGGCCCCAACAATAAATTTGGATACTTTCCTGCGGCATCTTTCGCTTGGCGAATCATTGAGGAGGATTTTATGAAAAACCAAGGTGTTCTTTCCGACTTAAAACTTCGTTTTTCTATCGGTACATCGGGTAATAACCGAATTGCAAACTATACTTCCCTTGCCTTATTGTCTACAGGTACTTACCCATTAAACGACCGAATTAATGTGACCGTATTTCCGAATACGTTGCCCAATCCGGATCTGAAATGGGAAGCTACAAGAGCAGAGAATTTAGGATTGGATATGGCATTTTTTAATCAGCGTATACAATTGACAGCTGAACTTTACCGAAATACTACAAAAGACCTTTTGCTGCAAGCGGAAGTACCGATGAGTTCGGGCTACTCGACAATGTTGATTAATGCAGGATCGACACAGAATAGCGGTGTGGAATTAAGTATGAACACAACCAATATCAATACGCCAAACTTTAAATGGACAACCGATTTTAACTGGGCATTTAATAGAAATAAGGTATTGGCATTAACGGATGGAGAATCGTTTAGGAATGTGTTTTCGGACTGGGGAGTATTGACCGAGAGCGATTATATCATCCAAGTAGGACAGGCATTAGGACAAATGTATGGATACAAGACAGAGGGTTTATACCAAGTCGATGATTTTAATTTCGACTCCAATACCCAAACCTATATGTTAAAAGATGGAATACCATATGATAATAACAATATACCACAGCCCGGTTTTTTAAAGTTTGTTGACACTGATGGAAATGGAACAATTAATCCTGACGATAGAGCGGTTATTGGAAACGCAATACCCAAAGGTATGGGCGGGCTTAATAACACATTTTCGTATAAGGGGATTGATTTGAGCATTTTTCTCAATTGGGCTTATGGAAATGATGTGTACAATGCCAATAAGTTATATAGCAGTCAAACACAATTGGATTATCGCAGTACACTTTCTTATTTCGCTGATAGATGGATGTCTATCGATGCAAGTGGTAATAGAGTAACCGACCCTGCAGCCTTGGCAGCGATGAACGAAGGAAAAACCGTACCGGTTTATAACAGCAATACAGCACTACGTTTTTATGATTATGTGGTTGAAAATGGTTCTTTTTTAAGAATCAATAATATCAGTATAGGTTATACAATTCCAAAGAGTTTCCTTTCTAGATTTAAAATTAATGGACTAAGGGTGTACGCAACAGCCTATAATCTGGGAACCATTGCAGGCTACTCAGGCTATGATCCCGAAGTAAGTTCGAGAAACAGTACCGGTTTAACACCGGGAATTGATTTTGGAGCTTACCCACGCGCTAAATCCTTTGTAGCAGGCATTAATTTATCACTATAAAAATGAAAATTATGAAAAATAAGAAATTAATCTTTATAGAGAACAATGTTGCGAGGTATGTCGTTTGGTGTGCTTTTGCAGTTTCAACCTGGGCGCTAACCTCCTGTTCAAAATGGTTGGAAGAAGACCCTTATTCGTTATATGCGGCAGAGACTTATTTTGACAATACTGAGGATGCAAAAAAAGCAGCACTGGGTGTATATGAAATTATGGCGAGTCAAAATACCTATGGATTTTATATGTCTTTGGTATTTGATATCGATTCGGACCTGGCTTATATGGAAGGAACGGGTTTCTCAAACGACAATAGAACATTGGCGCATTATAACTTTGCTACAGGTCATAATTATATCACCGAAGCATGGCGGGCACTCTATGAAGGAGTCAATAGAGCGAACCTTGTGATCGCAAACATACCACAAATGGATATGTTTGCGACGGGAAGTGAAGCAGAGAAAGCTGAATTAAGAAGATGTCTGGCAGAAGCTAAATTTTTACGTGGACTCTACTATTTTGATCTGGTTCGGCTATATGGGGATGTTCCATTAAAAACAGACTATACAAAAGCCACAGATGATATGAAATCGGCGCGAACGGATAAAGAAGAAATCTACGATCAGATTATTCAAGATATGACAGAGGCGATTCCCGATATTCCAGAAGCATCCGAAAAATCACTTGACGAACGCATAAGTAGGGGAGCAGCTAAAGGAATTTTGGCGAGAGTATATCTAGGACGAGGTGGATATTCGTTAAGACAGAACGGACAGATAGAGCGACCTTCCAATTATTTGACATTCTATGAAGAGGCGCGACGACTCACAAAAGAAATTATTGATGGTGGACAACATGAATTGAACACAAGTTATGAAACGATATTTAGAAATTATTGCGAATTGAAACTTGAACCCAAAGAAAGTATGTTTGAGGTTGCTTTTTTTAATCCATCCGGTGCACGTCCATACAGTGGCTATATTGGTACATGGAATAGTCCACGTACGGCGGCGGGGGCTGTGTATGGAAGAGCTAATGCATTCTTTCGGATTATCCCGATGCTATATAACAAATATCAGCCCGCCGATCAACGGAAAGATATTGCCATTGCGCGATATGAAATTGATCGTAACAGCCAGAAAGTGGATCTCTCTGACCCTATTTTAGCGAACGTGCGATTATGGACACCCGGAAAATGGAGAAGAGATTGGCAAGGTGCCGAACCGAAAGATTTAAATAATACCGATATCAACTGGGTGTTATTACGCTATTCGGATGTTTTGTTAATGTATGCCGAAGCTGAAAACGAAATAAATGGCCCGGGAGCAAACTCGGTGGGCAGTGCCTATTGGTATTTGAACATGGTCAGAAGACGTGGATTTGGTATGCCGGTAGATCGGCCTTCGGCTACAGCCGATTTACCAAGTGGACTTAGCAAAGAAGAATTTTTTGAGAAAGTCATGGAAGAACGTGCACTAGAGCTCTGTTATGAAGGGTTCCGAAAATTTGATTTAATTCGGTGGAACAAATTGGGGGCGTCGCTACGTGCAGCGCAAGACGAATTAAATGAGAAATATGGAAACTTCCCATATGTAGCTGGAGATTATTTTACCGATAACAAGCACGAGCTATACCCTATCCCGCAAAAAGAAAGAGACATTAATCAAAATCTTACTCAGAATCCAAATTATTAACACATAGAGGTTACGCGAAATAAAAAATGATAACGATAAGAAATAAGATAGGCCGTTTGTTTGCCTTTGCATTGCTTGCTGGGGCAACGGCCTGCTCATCTCCTCAGAAGGAAGAAGAGCAAAAGAAGTTGAACATCCTGTTCATCATGACGGATGACCATACCACACAAGCGCTGAGTGCTTACGACAAGCGTTTTATCTCCACGCCTAATCTAGACCGGTTAGCAGATGAAGGGATTAAGTTTAACAACTGTTTCGTCACGAATGCGGTGTGTGGTCCTTCTAGAGCGGTTATCCTAACAGGGAAGCATAGTCACATCAACGGTTTTAAAGATAACCATAGCGTGTTTGACAGTACGCAGGTTATCTATCCACAACTATTGAAAGAAGCGGGGTATCAAACCGCGATGATTGGGAAGTGGCATTTAGGAACAATGCCGGTAGGCTTTGATTTTTATAGTATTCTCCCTAATCAAGGAGAGTACTATCAACCGGAATTTATAGAAAATGGGGAAAAAGTGGCGGAGAAAGGCTACGTGACCGATGTGATTACAGATAAGGCAATCCATTTTCTAAATGATAGAGATAAAGAGAAACCTTTTTTATTGATTTATCAGCATAAGGCGCCTCATCGAAATTGGCTTCCTGCACCGCGACACTTGGGTATGTTTGATAATACCACTTTTGAGGAACCTGCAAACTTGTTAGACGATTTTAGTAATAGAGGAAAAGCCGCGAAAGAGCAATTGATGAATATAGCTTCCGACATGTGGGACGCATGGGATTTGAAACTGGCATCAGCAGTAGATTTAGATTCTCTAGCTGAAATTCCAAAAGAAACGATTGGTGATACAAAAGAAGACGATTTTACCCAAGCGAATAATAAATCAGTAGATAAGCAGCGCTTTTTTCAAGTGTTCGATCGGATGACCGAAGAAGAGAAGAAAGCCTGGACGGATGTGTATGATAAACGCGTAGCAGAATATAGACGCTTAAACTTGAAGGGGGATGACCTGGTGCGTTGGAAGTATCAACAATACATGAAAGATTATTTGGCTTGTGTGGCTGCGGTGGACGAAAACGTAGGTCGATTGCTCGATTATCTGAAGCAAGAAGGGGAGTTAGACAATACGATTATTGTGTATACCTCCGATCAAGGGTTCTTTTTAGGCGAACATGGTTTCTTCGATAAACGTATGATGTATGAAGAATGTTTGCGCACACCCTTGTTAGTACGATATCCAAAAGGAATTAAGAAAGGTCTTGTTTCAGATGCTTTAGCAATGAACCTTGATTTTGCACCTACCTTATTGGATTATGCAGGTGTCGAAATCCCCGCAAATATGCAAGGTCAGTCGTTAAAACCGGTGATTGATAACGGCGGGAAAGAAGTAGAAAATTGGCGCGATGCCGTCTATTATCATTATTACGAGTATCCGAGTTGGCATATGGTCAAAAGACATTATGGCGTTCGGACAGACCGGTATAAGCTGATTCACTTTTATAATGATATTGATGAATGGGAGCTGTATGATCTTGAAAAAGACCCAAAAGAAATGAACAATGTGTATCAATCCGCAGCGTATGCTGATGTAGCGCAGCAGATGCATCGTAAACTGAAACAATTACAAGAACAATATCAAGATACAAACCCAACCGAAAAATAAAAAGATGATGAATACGATAACCCGTATAAAATGCTGTTGTTTATTGGCAATAGCTTTTTGCTTATCCTGTACCTCCGAAAAAGAACAGGATAGACCCAATATTTTATTGTTAATGTCTGACAATCAATCGTGGAATCACGTAGGAGTATATGGTGATTCCGTAGTGAAGACACCAAACATGGATAAAATTGCATCCGAAGGAGTGCGTTTTACGCATGCGTTCTGTAATTCACCGTCCTGTACACCAGCGAGAGCTGCGTTACTAACTGGTCAAGATATTTGGCGTATAGAAGAAGGTGCAAACTTATGGGGAACGCTACCAACAAAATTCGAAGTTTTCCCCGAATTATTGGAAAAAGCTGGCTACCGCGTGGGATATGATGGAAAAGGCTGGGGGCCCGGTAGCTATGAGGCCAACGGTAGAACACGAAACCCGGGAGGCGACCAATACCAGAACTTTGCAGATTTTATTAAAAATGCAAAAAAAGGCGAACCATGGAGTTATTGGTTTAATAGCTTACATCCGCACCGACCTTATGAAGTTGGTTCCGGACAAAAAGCAGGAATTGACATCCATAAAATCAACGTACCAGCTTATTTACCAGATACCGAAGATGTACGAATAGATATTGCGGACTACTACGCCGCTATCCAAACGTTTGATGCCGAAGTAGGAGAGATTATGCAGCAATTGGAAGAAAGCGGTCATTTAGAAAACACAATCGTATTGATTTGTAGCGATAACGGATGGCAGATGCCGAGAGGTCTTGCTAATCTTTACGATTTTGGTACAAGGGTGCCTTTGATTGTTTCTTGGCCAGAGAAATTTAAGACAGATACTGTTACCGAGGACTTAGTCACATTACTCGATCTGGCACCAACTTTCCTAACACTGGCGAAAGCAGAAGTGCCGGATTACATGACCGGAAAAAGTTTGCTGCCGATATTGGAGAAAGACGGGGGAATAACGGACTCCCGAGAATTTGTCGTCGTAGGAAGAGAAAGACATGCTTTTGTAAGGCAGCATGGATTAGGTTATCCGGGGAGAGCTATTCGGACGAAAGAATATTTATATATTAAAAATTATGAGGCGGATAGATGGCCTGCAGGTGATCCGCCATTATATGGCGATGTCGATCCGTATATGTTAAACTACCCGGGACCGGCGAAATTTTTTATTTTGGAGCATAAAGATGAACCGATAACAAAGCAAGCGTTTGAGTTGGCATTTGCAAAACGTCCATCGGAAGAACTGTATCATATTGTAAATGATCCAGATCAATTGCATAATTTAGCCGACGATGCGGATTATCAAGCGATCAAGCAAGAATTGTCGTCTAAAATGATTGCCCATTTAAAAGAAACAAAAGACCCGAGAGAAACAGGTGGAGAGATTATATGGGATAGCACCGATTACTTTAGTGAGATAGACAAAACGCCGGTGCCAAGCAAAGAAGCCATAGCAAAATTTAATCTTGATACGATGTATAATTATCTGAAATAGATTAAAAAATCGAAACAAATATGAAAACATACCTTTCATTTTTTTCCGTATTTCTTTTCTGTGCAACACTATATGCACAGGCAGACCGCTCAGACCGGCCGAATATCTTGATTATTATGACCGATCAACAAACAGCCGAGGCGATGAGTTGTGCCGGAAACAAAGATTTGCACACGCCGGCCATGGATTTCTTGGCGGCGAACGGTACACGATTTACCGAGGCATATTGTGCACAGCCTTTGTGTACGCCGTCACGTTCGTCAATGTTTAGTGGCGTTATGCCCAGTGAGAACGGCTTTATCGGGAATTATCCAGAAGAAGATGGGTTATGGCCAGATTCCTTGTTGTTTATGGGGAAAATATTTAAAGACGCGGGCTATAACACAGGTTACGTAGGCAAGTGGCACATTCCGCTCCCCGCATCCAATATCGCTCAACATGGATTCGAATATATTGAAAATACTTGGTCCGGTGATTTTATGGATGCTGCCAACCCAGCCTATTGCGCGCGGTTTATGAAGGAAAACAAAGACCATCCTTTTTTGTTAGTGGCTTCGTTTCTCAATCCACACGATATTTGTGAATGGGCACGAGACGACTATTTAAAAATGGATTTTATCGATAACCCTCCGTCTCCAGAAGATTGCCCGGAGTTACCTTACAATTGGAAGATATCACCCCTTGAACCACCGATTATACGTGAACAACAAAAAGTAAACCTGCGCACCTATCCGTCGATAGATTGGAGGGAAGGAAGATGGAGACAATATCGTTGGGCATATAATAGGTTGGTCGAGCGAGTTGATGGATATGTGCAGATGATTTTAGACGGGCTGAAAAAATATGGTTTGGAAGACAATACGATTATTATATTTACCAGCGATCATGGTGATGGATATGCTGCTCATCAATGGAACCAAAAACAGGTATTGTATCAAGAATCGATCAAAGTACCTTTTATTATTTCTAAGATTGGCGATTTTCAACCAGAAGTCAATGATCGACTTATTTGTAACGGAACGGATATCATGACGACTGCTTGTTCTTATGCCGGGATTGAGGGGCCTTCCTACCTAAAAGGTGGAGATATCCGTCAAATTATGCATGGTAAACAGAGCGAATGGAGAGATACATTAGTCGTAGAGACCGATTTTGCGGATAATACCGTTTTGTTGGATATCAAAGGTCGGGCGGTTATTACACCGCAATATAAATATATTATTTACAGTAAAGGGGAAAGAAGAGAACAGCTGTTTGATTTAAAATCCGATCCGGGAGAAACAAAAAATTTGGTATACGATAAGCGTTATCAAACAACCCTCGCTGATATGCAAAATTACTTGAAAAACTATTCGGATACAGAAAGACAAATATTTGGTTTGTAAATTTGCACCATCCACATGAAATTGCATCTATTGAGAATATTCTTTCTGGCCTATGTGGTCTGTCCATTGTACGTATGCGCACAATGGTCGCAGGACACTAAACGACAGTTCAGAACGATTTCAATCGAACAAGGGCTTTCGCAAAGCACCGTCTATACCATTGTGCAAGATAGTCTGGGCTTTATGTGGTTGGGTACCCAAGACGGTCTTAATCGTTATGATGGAAACTCTTTTCACGTATTTAGACCAGACAAAACGGATATCACCACCATTTCCTCGTCTTATATTCGAAGTTTGTATGTAGATAGTAAAGGAAAATTGTGGGTTGGTGGAAACAAAGGGGTTAGTTCCTTTGATTACGTTACGGAATCCTTTCATAATTATGATCTCGAAATTAAGGCAGGAGAGTGGTTTGTAACTGCTTTAGGTCAAGATATGGATGGTAAGCTATGGATGGCAACAAATGGCGGTGACCTGTATCAATTGGATGTGGTCGCCGACAGTTTTGAAAAGGTTGATTTAGGCAATTTTGCTAATGAAGTTAACAGTATCTCGAGTATTGCCAGAATGGACCATCTGCTTTTGCTGAGTACCGATATAGGTGTTTTGCAATTGGACAGCAAACAAAAGAAGGTCAGTAAATTTGCGTTGGATGCGAGGCTGAATGTCAACTATATTATTGTAGATAGTACATACGTGTGGATAGGTACAGAAGGAGACGGACTTTTTGAATATACCCGTGCTACTCGTGGAATAAAACAATATAAACATAGGATTGGTTCGACCTATTCCAGTCTGGCGGATGATGATGTGCGGAGTCTTACCAAAGATGAGGAAGGCAATTTATGGGTTGGAACATTTAAAGGATTGAGCATACTCGATGTAAAAACCAAGAACATACAAAACTACTTTCAGCAATCGTCGGTTCCGCATACATTAAGCCAGAATTCCGTTCGATATATTTATCGGGATAGACAAAATGGTATGTGGATGGGGACTTTTTATGGCGGTGTTTCCTACTTCCACAACGATGACATCCGGTTTAGCTTTTTGAATAGAAATACGGGCAATCTCTCTCTAAATGACAATGTCGTAAACGTTATTAAAGAAGATGCGGCCCAAAATATCTGGATAGGAACAAATGACAAAGGATTAAACTTTTGGAATCGGAAAGAAAATATTGTTCAATTCTATTCACATAGTGAAGAAGATGCGACATCCCTTGCCTCTAATAATATCAAAGCGATCGCTTTTGATAATCAAAGGAACGTACTCGTGGGTACACACAATGCGGGTATGGGGATATTTAACCCTAAAACCGGAAAAACGGTTGTTTTTCGACATAACCCGGAGGATGGAACGTCTATTGCGGGCGACATGGTGTATGCACTTTTAAAAGACAAAACAGGACGTATTTGGGTAGGGACAAGATCTGGTCTCGATCGATTTAATGAATCGAATCAAAATTTTTCCCATATCTATCTGGATAAAAAAGGAGCTCGGCTTTCATCTGATGAAATTACAACCATGGTGGAAGACAGTAAAGGAAGGATATGGATAGGAACGACCAATGGTATCAACATTCTATATCCCGACCAACTTGTTTTTGAAGTTTTCCCCGGATCAAATCTGAGTAGTGACGTTATTACAGCTATTGTAGAAGATAAAAATCAGACAATTTGGGTAGCCACTCGAGATGGTTTGAATTACTACGATGAGCAAAGTAAATCTTTTAAAATATTTGAAAACGGAAAACGAATAGAAGGCATCATCTATGGGATGCTATGCGATAATGATGGAAATTTGTGGCTTACAACCGCCAAAAATTTATTGCGGCTTGATGCACAAAATGGCGAATACTTATTGTTTGACAATCGAGACGGTTTACAGATCAGTCAGTTTAACCTCTCGGCTACAGAGAAAACGTCTGATGGTATACTGCTTTTTGGGGGCATCAATGGTCTCACGTATTTCAAACCCGATGAAGCCGTTCCCAAGAAACTCCAGCTTCGTATTATGTTCACCAGATTGGAAGTGCTGAATAGACCTGTATTTGCAGGAGACCACCATCAGATTTTAGATCAGCATATTGATAAACAATCTTCATTTGAGCTGAATCATGACCATAAGCAATTTACCATCTATTTTAATACATTCGATTATATCGCTCCCAGTAAGATCAGATATCGCTACCGCTTAGAAGGGTTTGATGAAGACTGGGTGGAGCGCACAGACATATCAAGTGCCACCTATACGAATTTAAAGGCGGGTACCTATAAATTTGAAGTCGAGGCTGTCGGTCCCTTAGGCGAAATCAGCACCATGCGTAGTATAAAAATTAAAATATTGCCGCCATGGTGGAAAAGCAATTGGTTTTACATCATTATATCGGTGATTGGGGTAGCTGTTGCTTATGTCGCTTATTCTGTTGTCACAGAACGTATGCGGACACTTCATCAACTCAAAATGGAACGCCTGCAACGTGAGTTTGCAAGTAGTAAGCTGCGATTAGAGAGGATAGAACATGAAAAAGTGGATACAATCAATAAGATGAAAACCAACTTTTTTACCAATATTTCACACGAATTTAGGACACCGTTGACATTGATTATATCGCCATTGGAAGAACTCCTAAATAATAAAGATATAGATTCGACCATAAAAAAATATCTTGAATTGATGTTGTTGAATGTCAAAAGATTATATCAGTTGGTGGATCAGCTATTGGAGTTTAGGAAGGTAGAAGCAGATACGAAAAGACTGAAGGTTGCGAAGAGTGATATCGTACATTTTGTGAAAGAAATCTACGAATCATTCAGTACCATGGCAGAAAAGAATAATATAGGCTATACATTTATGTATCCCGAGGAAGAGATGATCGGATTTTTTGATCGGGATGCGATAGAACGCGTATGTTTCAATCTACTATCCAATGCTTTTAAATATACCAAAGAAGGAGGGGAGATTAGTATCCGCCTTCAGAAAAAAGAGGAGTTACTCGTAATCAGCGTTTCGGATACCGGAATCGGTATTCCTTCGGAAGAGCAATCACAAATCTTCGAACGGTTTTATCAAGTAGATTCTCGGGAAATGAATCTAGGGTCGGGAATTGGATTAGCTTTCACCAAGAAGTTGGTAGAATTGCACCACGGTAGTATTGATGTAGAAAGTGAAATAGGGAAGGGGAGTGTGTTTATAGTCCAAATTCCTTACGAAGAAAAATATTATACCCCAGAGGAACGGGTGGATTATGACGCCATTATCGGAAAAGGAGAGATACCAGATGCGGCTGATACTCATCTGACCGACCATTCTGAAGAAGTTGATGCACCGATACAGGAGCGTGAAACCTTATTGATTGTGGACGATAATCGGGAGATTGTAGATTATCTAGATCATTATTTCGGAAAACGTTACGAAACAAGGGTGGCCTATAATGGACAGGAGGCGTTAGATATATTGGCAAAAGAAGTGTTCGATTTGGTTATCTCCGATGTGATGATGCCGAAAGTTGACGGTATTCAACTGTGTAAAAAAATAAAACAGAATATCCATACGTGCCATATTCCGGTTATCCTATTAACAGCAAAAACTGAAACAGGTGATCAAATACAAGGATTGGCCGTCGGGGCGGATGATTATATTGCTAAGCCGTTTTCCGTAGCCATATTAGATGCTAAGATTCAGAATATTCTAAGAACCAGAAAACGACTAAAAGAATACTATTCTTCTAGTAGCGAGATTGTTCCAGAAAATATCGCTTTTAACGCTATGGACGAAGAGTTTTTGCGTCAGGCTATTGCCATCATCGAATCCAATATGAGCGATTCTGGCTTTTCTGTAGATAAATTTAGTAAAGAAATAGGGATGAGCCGTTCCAACCTGTATCTCAAATTGAAAGCAATTACAGGGGAATCTGCAACAGATTTTATTAAACGTATCCGCTTTAAAAAAGCAGTGGATTTATTGAAACAAAAACAATATACTGTAGCACAGATCGCATATATGTGTGGTTTTAATTCCCCATCCTACTTTTCTACGGCTTTCAAGCAATATTATGGATTTATGCCTAGCGAATATTTAGATAAAAATGTGTCCTAAGCTGTTTTTAAGGGGGAAATGAATCGATTTAACCAATATTGAAACATTAATAATCAAAATTGAAATGGGTCAATCTTCATCAAGTTTAATTTTGATGAAGTGTTAAGGTATTTAGCATTCGTACAGCAGAAATGAATGCCTTAAACATGAAAAGAGAAAAACCTAAAATTTTCACAGTCATAATCGTTTTTTAAAGATGCAAAGAAGTAAGTTTTTAGTCGCGATCATTTTGGTTATTTGGTTTGTGATTTCTTTTGTCACCAATATCATAGGTCCGTTGATTCCGATTGTTATCGAGACTTATCAATTAAGTCTGACAATGGCTGCATTTTTACCTTTCTCTTTCTTCCTTGCTTATGGCGTGATGTCCATCCCGGCGGGAATGATGGTGGAACGGTTAGGCGAAAAAAAATCCATGCTTATTGCCTTTACGCTTAACTTTTTAGGGTCTATCGCCATTGCCGTTTATCCAGTTTATGCCATTGCATTAGGTTCCTTGTTTACGATTGGCATTGGAATGGCAATGTTACAAGTTATTATCAATCCGTTAATGCGGGTTGCAGGAGGAGAAGAGAATTTTGCATTCTACTCGGTATTGGGACAATTGGTTTTTGGTTTAGGCTCTTTTGTCGGCCCATTCGTCTTTACTTATTTAATGCAGGAAATCGCACAACCGGCATCCACAGACGGGATAGCAAAATTTTTGTCCTCATTGATTAGGGCAGAGATGAACTGGACGGTGCTATATTGGTTGTTTAGTTTGATATTCATCGTGGTATTCTTAACCGTTGCCCTTATCAACATACCAAAGGTGAACCGAAAACAAGACGAAAAAGCTGGAACACTATCGCTGTATGCAGAATTGTTAAAAGATAAAAAAGTTATTTTGTTCTTTCTAGGGATTGTGGCTTACGTAGGTACAGAGCAAGCACTGGCAAACTGGATGTCTGAATTTTTAAAGCAGTATCATGGGGTCGATCCTACTACAGAAGGAGCTAGAGCGATCGCTTGGTTTTGGGGATTAATGTCTATCGGGTGTTTTGTCGGTTTGGGTTTATTGAAAATATTTGATTCGAAACTGGTGCTTAAAACGGCTTCAATCATCACATTGCTGATGATATCTTTTGCGCTATTTGGAACAAAAGATATATCCTATCATGCGTTTGCAGCATGCGGATTTTCTATATCTGTCATGTTTTCCATTATTTTTTCTTTGGCACTTAATTCCGTGTTGCACCACCATGGTTCGTTTTCCGGAATACTTTGTTCCGGTATTTTCGGCGGAGCGCTGATGCCGTTAATAGTCGGTTCCCTCGGAGATTATATAGGCTTGCGATATGCGATGACAGTCCTTTATATCACAATAGGCTATATTTTATTTCTCGCATACTATGCTAAGCCGCTGATACAAAACAAAACGGTCAAAATAAAGGAGCTATTTATCTAACATGATAAGAAACATAGCAGACATTATATGACCATAAAACAAAATGCTTATAAACTCTAACAAACACTATTATGAACCATATAAATATAAAAATGAAGTGGAAACAATACCTTATTATACTATGGGTATCCTTGTTTATTGCGACAGCGTGTGAAAAAACGGAGGTTGTTGACAGTACAGATTTTACATTATACTATACTGGGATGACGGATATAGGTCCGTCTATGACGGGTGTTATTAATCCGCCTTCATACATCGGAGCCGCACCAACAGATTTTAAGATTGCACGTGTCATGCTAGACGATGTGACACATTCCGGAAATAACTTCGAAATCGATTCGGAAACAGGTAGTATTAGCATCAAAGAAACATCGGATATGCCCGTGGGGGTATATAAGCTTACTATTAGTTGTTCTTCGAATGGGACACGGTATGAGTTTAAAGATGCGTTAGCAATCAATATGATGAAGCCAGTTCCCGATGGGATTACTGTCATGCCGAACAAGCTGACAGTGAGCTGGGCGGATGTCGTGGATGCATCCAGTCCGATAGAATTGCCTACAGCTCAGGTAACAACAGATGACAACCACGTTTCTATTACCAAATATGAAATAGCACGAAGTGATTTTTCTAAGTATTTTGCGATTTCTTCTTCCGGTTTGATATCCATTGTACGGGGAGATGCAAGCCTATCTCCTGGCAAATATGTACTTGCTCTAAAATTGACAACTGGTGCGTCAAAAGAGGATGAAGGGATATTTGAAAATGCAATTGAAATTGATGTAACCTCCGAACCTTTAGCACTAACGTATACGCCTGCTCAGGGAAAATTAGAAGAAGAATCAGAGTTGAGTGGAAAGACAACGTTTCGAAGTAATAAACCTGCGTTAAAAGGTTCGACTGAGGGAGTGCAATATGCCATCAAAAATATCCTGCCAGCAACAGATAAAATAATAATTAACCCACAAACGGGCGTCATTTCGGTCGCAGAGAACCATGGTCTTACAGCAGGGCAAAAATACACAGTGACTGTGAATGTGAAGAATGCCTATGCTGCAGAAGGGGTCGATTTTGAAGATGTGTTTGAGTTAGACGTGGTAGAGTATATTGAACCAATAGCTAATTTTACTTACCAAAATGTCGATGCCATACAGGCGGTTGCTTTTGATATAAGTCTGGATGACGATTTCAAAGGGGATGAGGTGCGCTTTGAATTCCTTGATTTGCCATCTCCACTGCAAGGTAATATAACGCTTGATCACGTGGGCAATATCAGTTCACCTAAGGGGAATACGATTCCTATCGGAAACTATACCATTAAGGTAAAAGCAATAAACCCGAAAAGTGAAGAAGCCAATCCGATTATTGCCTCTTTCACCTTGACCGTGCGTGCTAACCCGAATTATTTTACCTATGTAAGATATGGAAATAATTTAGGGCTATCGCCGGCTGAAAATCATGCAAACCAGTTTCGTATTGCAGTAGGCGCGCCGCTTTCTTCGGTTAGCCCAACACCGACAACGGATGCAAAGGTATCAGTGACTTACGAAATTCAGGGTATTCATCAGGGCACAGGAACAACAATAGATATAAACACCGGCAAAATTACCCTAGGAAATATTGCTGCCAGAAATTGTGGTGTCTTCATGGTGACAGCTACTGCAGGAAAAGGCACGCCATCGGAGTATTCCATACAAACACCAGTATTCTTCCATAATTCAGAAGCCTTGGCCTCGCCGAGCAACGCTTCTGAAATGGTTGTTGTTGAATATTCACCATTTGTTTTCCAAGTGAATCCCGGTGCAGGTGGGCGTTCCATCCAGCCTAATATCAATGGTGTGAATAATATGAGCAGGTTCACATTGGATTACAGGCGGAACTTCAATTACTATAATTTCTTCGGAACGCATGGAAGCGGGCAACCAAATGGTGCGAATACATTCTTGCAGAATCTTTGGAATACCTACGCACAAAATAGAGGAATAAATCCAAATTACGGATCAAGAGATCCATTGTCTTATTTCGGAAATGTTAGCAGTAACACACATCACCAGACATTGGCGTATATAGATCCCAATACCTTTCAAGTCATCGTGAATCCGAATAAATGGACGTATAATGGAGAAGCTGCTAACGGTGTTATGGTGGGGCAGATCACTTTTGAAACCAATGGCAATGACCCTACAAGTGGCGGACAGATATTCCCGATTGTTTTATGGTTTGACTCAAAATTTTAAGAAGAATATGTATAATATGATAATAAGGAAAGTATTGGACAAGAGGCTCATCATGTCCATTATCGCATTGTTGTTGTCCGTTGGGCTGTATGCACAACGTGTCACGTTAAAAGGAACCGTGCTTGATGAATCTGAAACGCCTCTAAAAGGAGCGACGGTGGCGGTGGTCGGACAACCGGGAAGCACATCAACGGATGATAACGGTACATTTTCTATACGGGTGAGTCAAGGACAGACATTACAAATCAGTTATGTAGGATACATCGACCAGGCACTACGAATCAGCGGACAGAATAACTTAGTTATTAGATTAGCACCTTCAGCTTCGGCGTTGGAAGAAGTTGTTGTCGTCGGATATGGAGAAGTAAAGCGTGGTGATTTGACCGGTTCAGTAGCATCGGTAGGAGCAAAGGATATCGAAGAGTTTAGAACAAGTTCTGTTTTGGGTGCTTTAGGTGGACAGGTAGCTGGTGTGCAGATTACGCAGGCTGACGGTGAGCCAGGTTCGGGTTTTAGCGTGAATATCCGTGGCGTGGGGACATTAACCGGAGATGCCTCGCCACTTTATATCGTAGATGGCTTCGAGGTGAGTAACCTGGATTTTTTAGCTAATACAGATATTGAATCAATTGATGTCTTAAAGGATGCCTCGGCTTCAGCGATATACGGAGCACGAGCGGCAAATGGCGTGGTGTTGGTGACGACAAAGCAAGGTAAAATAGGGAAACCAAGGATAACCTATACCGGAGCAACCAGCCACCGCGAGATATATAAGCACTTGGAACTGTTGTCGACGTATGAATTTGTGAAGTTGCAAGCAGATGTAAACGATCGTTATGCCTCGACTTATTATAGGGAAGGAGAAGATGATGACGGTGTTCCGTTCAAATACCAATCGGCAGAGGATTACATGGGCGTTCCAGGTATTAACTGGCAGTCAGAAACATTTCGTCCTACTTGGTCGCAAGACCATAATGTATCGGTCAATGGAGGTGTTGAAGCAACACGGTATAACTTTTCCTTCAACCGATACAAGGAAGATGGGATATTCAATAACAGCGGATTTGGTCGGACAACAGCTAATATGCGGATCAATCAGAAACTGACCAATTCCATTACATTGGATGCGCGCGTTAATTATGCGATGGTCAATAGAGCAGGGGTGGGTACGACAGAAGGTGCTGGACGATTTAATATGCTAGCACAAATTTTCAGTGCACGTCCTACTGGTGGATTACGTGTAGATGATCGAACGCTTCTGGAATCTGCAATAGACCCAGAGATGTTGGAAGAAGGTCAAAGTCTAGCGCAGGTGAATCCTGTCTTGCAAACCGAGTCGGTTACAAATGACAGGAGACAAGAATTATGGGGAACAAATCTCTCTGTTACTTGGCAGATATTGAAAGGATTGACATTCCGATCGGCCGGAACATACAATACCACAAATTATCGAAATGATGTTTTTTACAAGCAAGATTCCAGACAAGCTTATCGTAACGGACAGAAACCATACGGGCAAACGCAAGCTGGAAAAAATCTAAGATGGGTGAACTACAATAACCTGACATGGAAACAGCAGATAGATGACAAACACAGCTATGATGTCATGGTCGGACAGGAGGCTTCTTTCCGAAGCACAGAATACCTATTAGGGCAAGCGATGGATTTTCCATTTGATAATCTTGGAAATAATAATCTTGGTGTAGGGGCTACACCTAGCCGAGTTACAACAGACTTTTTTGACCAAAAGCTCTTATCATTTTTTGCTCGTGCAAATTACAATTATGGTGATCGGTATTTATTAACAGCTACTATGCGTGCCGATGGTTCTACTGTTTTTTCTAGTAAGAATAAATGGGGTTATTTTCCATCCTTTGCGGCGGCTTGGCGTATTTCGGAAGAATCCTTCCTAAAAGATGTCAGCGTATTATCTGATTTAAAAATCCGCGCGGGCTGGGGCGTCGTCGGAAACGATAGAATACCGAATTATCTTTCCTTGGATTTATATGAGTTGAGTAGATATGGTATCGGTACAACCACGCATACTGTATTAAGCCCTAAGCATCTTCGAAATGCCGATTTGAAGTGGGAGGGTGCATCTACCGTAAATTTAGGTGTTGATTGGGCCTTTTTCAACAATCGATTGACAATGGTTACCGATTTGTTCGTAAAGGATACCAGAGATTTACTGCTAGCACAATCACTTGCGCATGTAACGGGTTTTGATGCGCAGTATCAGAATATCGGTAAAATCCGTAACAAGGGATTTGAGTGGACGGTTGTCGGCAGACCTATCCAAAAGAAAAACTTCACTTGGGAATCCAGCGTTAACATTTCTTTTATTCGAAATGAATTAAGGGCTTTACAAGACGGTGTAGAAGCCATGTTTTCCCGCTCGAATTTTGACAGCAACTTTACGGAATACGATTATGTTGCGTACGTAGGACAATCGTTAGGACTGATGTATGGTTATGAATTTGAAGGTATCTATCAATATAGTGATTTTAATACCACTCCGGTTGGACGCCTGTTGTTGAAGGATGGCATTACAGACAATAGACGCATGTCCAATCTGGCACCGGGTATGGTAAAATATAAAGATCAAAACGGTGATGGGATTATCACGACAGATGATCGTACCGTTATCGGAAATGCTATTCCTAAATGGTTCGGCGGGTTTACGAATAGCTTTCAGTATAAAGGAATCGATGTAAGCTTTCTGTTCCAGTTTAATTATGGCAACGATGTTTATAATGCGACCCGTTTGTATTCAACACAATCCCGCAGCGGTCGCCGGAATATGTTAGCGGAGGTAGCCGATCGTTGGACGCCTACAAACGCTTCTAATAAAGTACCGTCTACGAATGGGTATGTGACGAACGATGTGTATTCCCGCTTTATCGAAGATGGTTCCTTTCTGCGGTTAAAAAATGTGGCAGTAGGCTATAATTTACCCATTACATGGATCAGCAAGGCAAAATTGTCTCGTGCTCGCGTATATGCGGTAGGGCAAAATTTATGGACACTAACAGGATATAGTGGGTATGACCCGGAGGTGAGTGTAAACGCGAGTAATCCTATGACACCTGGACTTGATTGGGGAGCTTACCCAAGGAGTAAGGTGTTTACATTTGGATTGGAAGTGCAGTTTTAACGAAATACTTTAAGAAAGATGAAAAGAGTAATATATTATATCCTGACAGGCGTTTTATTAATGTTTAATACGGCTTGTTCAGACTATCTATCGGAAGAATCGTATACGGATATCGACAAAAGTAATTACATGACGAATGCGGCAGAAGCACAAAATGTACTGTTGGGAGTATATCGTAACATGGTTGTAGATGCAGTGTATGGTTATCATTTATCTATTTTGTTTCCGCTGGGGACTGATATTTCCCAAGTGGAAGGTAATTCTAATGAGAACTTTCGGATTATACCAACCAATTCCTTTTCGGCGAATCAAGCTGAAATACAACGGACGTGGGCCGCATTATACAATGGTATATATAATGCCAATGATTTTATTGAAGGTATTGAGGAAAAGATGGAAAACTATTCCAATGAGGATCGGGAATTGGCAACTATTTACATCGCGGAAGCGAGAAGTTTAAGGGCCTTGTTTTACTTTGAGTTGTTACGTCGATACGGTCATATCGCCTTGATGACGACTACGGCAATGTCTAAGCAACATCCATCTACTTTTGTACAGGAAGACCCGGTGAAAGTCTACGAGTTTATTGAACAAGATTTGCAATATGCAGTACAAAATTTACCGTATGCAGTTGATGACGCTAAAAGGAGTGATAATAGCTTTCGATTTTCGAAAGGTGCAGCTTTAGGATTATTGGCCAAAGTATATGCGACTTGGGCCGGATATCCTGTTAAAGATGAATCAAAATGGGAATTGGCAGCTAATACCGCCGAAATTTTAATAACCTCCAATAAGCATGGTCTGCTCAACGACTATGAACAATTGTGGAAAAACGCAGGTTCCGGTACGTGGAATCCTGCCGAGAGCCTGATTGAGGTTTCTTTCTATTCGCCTACTGCGGTAAATGGAGCACAAGATCCAATCGGGCGTATCGGAAAGTGGAATGGTGTTCGCACAACGGAAATCGCTGGTCAGCGAGGAAGAAATGCAGGAAATGTTCGTGTCGTGCACACCTTTGTGCTGAACTGGCGTATGTATACCGAAGATTTGCGTAGAGATATTGCAGTCGCCAATTATCAATATAATCCAAACAAAGTACTTTGGGTAAAAGCAGCGAATGATACGGACGAGCAAGCTGAAACAGATGATGCCGACCCGACTAAAAAACAACAGCAAAAGCAAAACTATACACCGGGAAAATGGGACACGCAAAAATATGTACCCCAAAGCAATGCGCTCATCAATAATGATTTGTCAAACATCAATTGGTATGTTTTAAGATACGCAGATGTACTATTGTTATATGCCGAGGCAGTGAATGAATGGAAGCAAGGACCTACGGCAGATGCTTATGCAGCTGTCAACATGGTGCGCAGAAGAGGATATGGTCTGCCGATAGACGCGAGTAGTCCCCTAGCTGATTTACCAATAGGGCTGGACATACACGGATTTAGAGAAGCAATCCATCAGGAACGTGCCTTTGAATTAGCGTTTGAAGGTCATCGCAAGCTTGATCTTATTCGTTGGGGAATTTATTATGAAACAGTGCGAACCACAGCAGTGAACTTAGGATTATGGTGGCAATCTGCTAATTCGCCGAATTATGTAGTTGGGCAACCAGGGTATACAACACAAGGAAAACATGAATTGTATCCTATCCCGCAACGGGATATGGACTTAATGCAGCAATTTGAACAAAATGCAGGTTGGTAGGATAATGACGGTATAGAGATGTTTAGATGCTCCACATAGGATAAGGTAATCGATCTTGTGTGGAGTTTTTTGTTTGATGGGAAAATTGATTAAATTTAACCGATGGACAAGGCGTCGTTACAAAAGGAACTTACATATAGAACCTCCCGTTCCGGAGGAGCAGGGGGACAGCATGTAAACAAGATAGAATCAAAAGTAACGCTTGTTTGGAATGTTAATGAATCTAAAGTCTTGACGGAAGAGGAAAAAATACGGATCCGTCAAAAACTAACTAACCGATTAAATAAAGATGGGCTGTTGCAAATGGATGCTTCGACCGAAAGAAGCCAAGCGAAGAATAAGGAGATTGTCACGGCACGTTTCTTTGATCTTCTACATCAAACATTAAAAAAGGAAAAGACGCGGATGGCAACTAAAATTCCTAAATCTAAAATTCTTGATCGATTAGATCGAAAGAAAAAGCAATCTCAGAAGAAACAGAATCGCCAAAAGAAATTCAACTTTGACTGATATCGAATATTTCCTATTCTTGAAAATGACTCACAGCCAACGGCCTTCCTTGTTCATCTTTTTCAAAAGCAGCTAAAAAGGCTACTTTATGTCCTTCCAAAAATAAGAACCTCGAAATGAAATCTTCATTACGTTGCGTAGACTCAATGCGTAATATAAAATCTTCGTCATCCAGATCAATCGTTGCAAATTTGATGTCCTTTGATACTTGGTAAAGTTTTGAGATGAGATGAGACCGTTGTAAAATGGTTCGAATCGAGGTTTTAAAGATCAGTACATACTTTTTCATCAGGGTATACTATTTATCTAATATTTTGTTTGTTAGACCACCTAGGTCGGTAACCTAAAACAAATATGCATGAAAAGTGGATGAGTCTTTAGGAGAAATCGGCTGAAGCGGACAAAATATCGGTTGAACCGTCCGTTTTATCGGTGAACCGTTTTTCTTTTCAAGATAGCGTATTAGGTTATCCCTCTAGCCATTGAATAAAAACTTGGTACTTTTCCTTACTGACTGAAATTTTAGCCGGATGGTCAACACGTAAGTTGAGAATAAGTTTACGAGATAGGCCAAGATTTGCAAAAGCGATTGCGCTACGATTAAGAATATGTTGTCGGTTTACCCGGAAGAAATCATCTCCAAGAAGATACTCCATTTCTTCCAACGTTTTATTAATAAGATATTCTTTTCCGGTGTGCGTTTTTACAAAAACATTGTCGAATTCAATATAACAAAGGGCAATATCCGCTATTTGAACAGGGATAATTTTATCCCCGTGTATTACAACCAAGGATTTTTTGGTTCTTTCCGTTATTTTATTGTTATTGCTAACCGAATGAACCATGTCCAGCGCAGTGGAGTTGAAAGCCTGTTGTAAAAGATGGTATTTTTCTAAGGTTTTTCGGATACTCTCATCAGAAAAGGGTTTTAAAATGTAGTCTAGACCAAAATGCTGAAACGCTTCCATCATATACTGGTTATAGGCGGTACAAAATACTACCGGAGCTTTTGGCGGTATTGTTTTAAAAATGTCGAACGATTCGCCGTCACCTAGTTGAATATCACTAAATATAAGATCAACAGGTTGCGCTGTTCTAAAATACGCGATAGCTTCCCGTACACTTGTTAAACGGGCACATAGTTGTATGTTAGGCTCTAACCGTTTCAACGTGAGACACAAATCTTCAGCTGTTAAATCTTCGTCTTCAATGATGATGGTTTTCATGTTGGATAAGTTTAAGCCGTACCTCAAAAGTGGTCTCATTCTCATAAATGATTACGCTATCCTGAAGATAGTAACTAAATCGTTCTTTAAGATTATTAAGACCATAGTTATTGTTGTCTGTCATTGAAGGCTTGCGTAAGCACACGTTATTGCTTACAACCACCCATCCTAATTGTTCGCGGATAGTGATAATTAGGGGATGATCGATTGTATAAAAATTATGTTTCAGAGCATTATCTACCAAAGGTTGCAAGGAGAAAATAGGGAGTAAATCTTGTTGCACACTTTCAGATACCTGAATTTCAAACTGTATTGCTTCATTAAACCGTAGCTTTTGCATAGAGAGATAATCCTCACAAAGTCTAAGTTCTTGTTGGACCGATGCCAGCCCATCATCCGAGGTCATAAAACTGCCCCGCAAATAATCAGACAGCTGAAGCAAGTACGATTCCGCTTTCACGCTATCTTTTTTTATAAGCGATTTCAAACTCGAAAGGGCATTAAAGAGAAAATGCGGTTGTACTTGTTGCCGTAACATTTGATTCACCGCCCGTTCTTTTAACTTATCTAGTTTCGATCGTTCTAATTCTAATTGGTTTTTAAAATAATCGGTCATTAAGAAATACAACCATAAAAGCACAATAAAATTTAAAATAGCCGCTCGAAAACCAGCTAGAAGCAAAAGGTTAAAGATAGAACCTGTGATAATCTTATCTTCTTGAGGCGTGAGTATGCCTAAGTATGAAAAGGCAAGAAGGAGACCTAAGCTGATGCTAAATGTCAACATAAAACTAAGCATCTTAACTTTTATAGGAGATTTGATCGGATCCTTCACATCAAAGTGGACATGAAGGGCAAGATTGGAAACTATAATTCCGAAGAACGCAAAAAATCCCGCGCACGTGTTGAACCAAAAATTTGCTTGATCTCTATATAGCAAAGCATCGATAATTGATATAGACACGATACACAGCGAGAATATCACACTGCGTTGCACCCAACATGTTAACGGATAGCGATGCCGGTTACGTATAAACCCCATTTATATTTTTTTTACAAAGATAACGGAATAATTTTTATGTAAAGATAAAGGAAATTGCAGTGAACTAATTTTTTAGTTGTATAACTAAAAAATTAGTTATAAATTTGTTCTTACAATCGATTGCAGGCAATATTGTCTTTTAATAAATAGTGTTATGGACGAAATAAAAGAACTTACAAAGGCGGAGGAACAGATCATGCAAGAACTGTGGAACATGGGAGGAGGATTCGTGAAAGAAATCATAGTCCAACTGCCCGACCCGAAGCCGGCTTATAATACAGTATCGACCATTATTCGTATTCTGGAAACCAAGGGTTTCGTAGAACATGAGTCTTTTGGCAAAAGCCACCGCTACTTGCCTAAGATTAGCAAAGAAAAATATAAGAAGTTAATTACCGGAAAACTCTTGCAGAATTACTTTGATAATTCCACAACGAGTATGCTGTCTTTTTTCTTGGAAGAGAAGAAAGTGGATATAAAGGAATTGGATGAGATCATGCAAATCATCCAGCGGAATAAAAAATAGAAATTTAAAAAACGGAAATCATGACATACTTGATTTTAGCAAACCTATCGTTGGGATTGTTTTTTGGAATATATGTATTCGTGTTAAAACGCCTCACTTTTTTTCAGTGGAACAGGATCTATTTACTGAGCGCCATAGCGATTTCATTTGCGATACCGCTGTTACAATTTGTGGACTTGAGCCATCATAAGGATGTATACCAACCATTGGCGATAATTGATTTTGTAGAAATGGAATCTGTAACGGTGACAAATGTAGCTGGAAGTAGCAACTCTTGGTTAGTTATGGACTGGATTAGATTTGTTTATACCGCAGGTGCAGGGTTGATGTTACTCTGGTTAGGTATAAGGCTGTATCGGGTGTTTAATGCTTTTGGAGGTAACGCTACTGAAGGACGGAGCTTTTCTTTTTTCAATCGAGTGTTCATTCCCGATGAAACGAAACATAGTGATGTAATTGTTGCGCATGAACAGGTTCATATAAAGCAAGGTCATAGCTACGACATTCTATTTGTAGAGGTTGTACGGGCATTGAATTGGTTCAATCCGATTTTTTATTTCTACTTGAAAGAACTCAAATTTCAGCACGAATGTATTGCGGATAAGGTGTGTTCGGAAGACAAAGTGGAGTATGCAGAATTACTGGTTGCAAAAGCTATGGGGATTTCGCATAATGTATTGATGCATGAGTTTTCCAATCAATCATTTTTAAAACAGCGTATTATGATGTTATTCAAAAACAAATCGAAGAAAGAAAATCGCATAAAATATTTACTGATTTTGCCCATGATATTAATCGTGTCTGGAGTCGCCTTGGCCTTTAACAATTCGATTAAGAACGTTATCGATGCTCAAATGCAACAACTCGAAAACATCGATATTTCGGTGTCTTCAAGACAAAAGAATCACGTTCGACCTGAACCGGAAAAGGGCAGGGGGGCCTTTATGAGATGGTTCATCCAGAATTACGAAGTGCCTGGCGCAATCGATCCTGCAGATAAGGATCCTTTTATGTCTGTCAGATTTAATGTAAGTCAAACAGGAAAATTAAGTGATTTCCAGCTAGCAGAGGGTAAACAATTTGGCAAACCATTTTTTGATGAGGCTGTTCGTCTGCTTTTACAAAGCAAATGGAAACCAGCGGAAGAAGACGGAAAAACCGTTGACAGTAAAGGGTGGATAGATTTCAAGTTTGATGCTGCTGGTAAAATAATTGAAAATCATACACGGGTAGATGTCTCACCGGAACCGAAAGGGGGATTAAATGAATGGAAAAAATACATTGGTAAATCGTATCACTTTCCACAGGAATTTGCGGACCAAAAAGGTTCAGGGGAAGTCGTTATTAGTTTCACTGTCGGGAAAAATGGAGAGATTAAAGATTTGAAAACTTTGAAAGAGCCGGTTACCGGTGCAGGTAAAAAAATGCATGATGTCATTTTGAAATTTGGAGCATGGAAACCCGGTATTTTGGATGGGCAAGCGGTAGAATACCGGTATCAACTTCCACTAAAACTAAGTTCGCCCGACGGGGATGGTGTTATTACGGTTGGGCAATTAACGAGTAGCAGGATAAAGGAATTGTAGTTTCGCAGAAATCGAATTAAGGTGGCACGCCACCTTAATTCTTAACTTAAAAATTCTTTTTCTAAATCTAACGGAGCAATATAACTACCATTTTTATAAACACGCATATTTCCCCCAGAAATCTCATCAATCAGAATAAGCTGGTTATTGGAAACATCATGGCCAAATTCCAATTTAATATCATAGAGTTCCAGTTCCTTCTTCGCCAGTTCAGCTTTTACAATATCGCAAATTTTGCGGGTAAGGTCCGCCAGTTCATCATATTGTGCTGCCGTCAAAATACCCAACATGGCTAAAGCTTCTTGTGAAATAACCGGGTCGCCGCGTTCGTCATCTTTAATCGTTACTTCTACGAAACGATCCAAATCTTGCCCCTCCTGACAGTATACAGCATAGCGTCTGTAGAAACTTCCTACCGCTTTATAACGACAGATTACTTCGAGTCCTTTACCTAAAACCTGCGCATTTTTTACGACCATAGATACGTCATCTATATCCGCAGAAACGTAATGTGTGGGGATTTGTAGACTATTCAATAGTTCGAAAAAATATGTTGTCATTTTCAAACCTGATTTTCCTGCTCCGTCGATCGTCAGTCCTACGGTATTGGCTCCCGGATCGAAAACGCCGTTTTCGCCTGTTACATCATCTTTAAATTTTAATAGGATACGGTCGTTATCCAATTGATAGACATCCTTTGTTTTACCTTGATATATAAGCTGCATGATGTTGATTTTATGACGCGCAAAATACGAAAATTCCATTAATTTTTGGCTGCTTATTCTCGTATTTCAATGCGCAACAGCCTAATTTCGTCTTGCAGTTGTTCTATTTTATGTAAAAGATGCTTTGCGACCTCAATGCCTTGCAGGTTGATTTCTAGATCATAATGCCAAGTAGCAAATTGTTCTAGCGCTTTCAATTCTTCTTCCTTTACGAATTCCTCTTCGTCCTGCACCACCACTTCAATCAAACCATTACTAGAAAGATTTCTTATAAATTGTAGTTCTATCTTGTGTGATTGGCAAACGTCTATTATGCGGATTAAAGTCCTTTCCATCGCTTATTTCTTTAGATTAGCCAATTGCTGAAACAGTTTTTTTTCCTTATCGCTGAGATTAGTGGGGAGCTTCACGTGTAACGTTACATACAAATCTCCAAACTGTCCGTCTTTCTTATATACGGGAAAACCTTTTCCCTTGAGACGAATTTTAGTCTCGTTTTGTGTTTCCGGCTTGATCTTCACTTTGATTTTCCCCGAAAGTGTATCGACGACGGTCTCTCCACCTAAGAGCGCAGTATATAAGTCAATATCCTGTACCATATGAAGTTCACTTCCTTTACGTTGAAATCGAGGATCGGTTAAGATACTAAATTCGATATAAAGGTCACCTTTCGGTCCGCCGTTAATCCCTTCACCACCTTGCCCGCTGAGTTTGATTTTTTGACCATTTTCTACACCCGCTGGAATCGTAATACGAATATTGTTGCCGTTCACCGTAAACGTCTGTTGATGTGTCGTATAGGCTTGCTGTAAGGTCAGTTCTAGTACGGAATGATAATCGTTCCCTCGAAATTTCGTCTGCCTGCCACCTCCGCGACGACTACCAAACATTTGTTCGAAGAAATCCGAAAACTCACCGGTATCGTAATTTCCCGAATAATCAAAATCAAAACCTTCAAACGGACTCCCAGTACTTCCTTGGTTGGCGCCACGACTACGCTGTTGCTGCTGTGCCTGTTCATAAGCGTCACCATGCTTCCAGTGTTCGCCGTATTGATCATATTTTTTCCGCTTTTCCGAATCGGTTAATACCTCATTGGCCTCGTTAATTTCTTGAAACCTTTTTTTTGCTTCTTCGTCATTTGGATTCAAATCGGGATGGTATTTTCGGGCGAGCTTTCGATACGCTTTCTTAATCTCATCTTGGGAAGCATTTTTATCTACTCCCAACACTTTATAATAATCTACAAAAGCCATACACTTATTATGTTGTCATTACCATAACAAGATAGAGGATTTTTTGTTTTTTACGGCTATGGCTGGATCGTAACATTCACATCTTTTCCAGCGAATTTTTTCTGGAAATATTGCTCGCTACCAGAAACGATAAGGTTGTTTACTTGATTGATAACATCTCGGTTCTGAGAAGTAACGGTACTTCTTTCTGTTAAAGCGACCATGAAGGAGTCCGCTTCGACAGTTGCGTCATAATGTAATGCGGCATTTTTCAATTTTACGGTAGCCGTTTTTATTTTTAATTTATGCAGATTGACATTGGAACGATCCGATGCTTGCAAATCAAGATGAGCAATAGTATCGGTTTTTTTGCGGTTATACCAGTTATCACCTAAGGTTAAACGACTGCCTTTTTGTACATCAACAGTAAGTTTTTCTTGGTTAATACCTACAATGGATACATTTCCTTCACGTAAAGTTATCTGTCCAATCGGAGTCTGTTGTCGAAGGTAAATGCTGTTGTAACTATCCGTTGCATAGATGAATAGCGTGTCGTTTTTTATTTCATGCGTAAAATTTTGTGGGCTCATACTAAAAAGACTTGGCTGTTCTGTCTTTTGGATATATAGATGCGTTCGGGATGCCCTAGTGTTACCGATAACTTTTAAGTATTTGACAGACTGAGGAAGTTCGTGCGTAACTTTCAAATCGTATTGGTTCATCCATAATTCTGATAAGGTATTGACTGGCTGATTCTCGTGTGTCATTTTTGCATTTCCAATAACTGTATGAAAGATTGCACTAAGTGTAGCCATTAAGATCGTGGAGGCAAATAATATATGTGATGTTTTCATATTTATTTCTGTTTTTGATAATACGAATTGATTTCTTCCATCGATATATCCAACAACTCGATTGTTTTAAAGAATTGTGGTAAATCGATTTCGATAAATTGTTTTTTCTTTAAAGAAGTGATGTATTTTTTTGCATCTTCTGATACAAAAAAGCCGAGTCCCCGCTTGTTATAAATAATATCCTGTTGCTGCAGCATATCATACGCTCGCATCACGGTATTGGGGTTTACTTCTAACTCCCCCCCTAAGTCGCGTACAGAAGGAATTTTTTGATCAGCGGACCATGCCGCTTTTAAAATTTTTTCCATTACAAACTCTGTGATTTGTATATATATAGCTTTTTCGCTTTTGAATTGCATGGTTAAATTTCTTTTTCTTTGAGTTTATGATAAAAAGTAGCCATTGCTAAATACCAGTAGCTTACTACGAGTAGAATATTTAGCGTTAATGGAAAAAGACCCTTTATCGGAATAGAAATGCTGGAAGTTTCCTGGACTAATAACCAGCGAAGAAAGAATACAAGCGTTATGATAATAAGAACGAGCAGACCTAAAAATAATATAAAGCTGTTTTTTCTAAAAAAGACCAAGGATAGGAAATAAAGCGGTAAGAACAGCATAATCATCAGGAAAGCTACACCCAAAATATTTGTTGAGATCGGATACAACGCGGTCCGATCACTGATATCCGGATAAAGATTGCCATGTGCCTCCAAATACCGGACAGCCTCCTCATAATATAAATTATTGAACCAAGCAGCTATCACATGATCATAAAGTATAAAACAAGCAAAGGCTAGGCAAGTGAAGCCAATGGCAAATGAGGTCAATCCAAACGTCCTTTCTAAACGGGTGATAGGTGTTAGATTTGTCCGCTCGGATTTGTTTAGTTTGTCGAGGGTTGGTTTCGTGCAAATAACTAAATAAATCGGTATAACAAATAAGATGAGTACCCGTTGGGTGGTATGGGTAGTTAATAAGGCCTTTAACCAAGCCTCCTTTGAAGAAAATGTGTCGGGATGAAGCCATTTTTCATAGAATATACTGCCCGGCCATAAATAGAAGATAGCAATACATAAAAGTACCACCACGGGAAAAGAAAATACCAGCACGCGATTGGAAATCCAAAGCTCTTTTAAAGTTATCGTTAGGCGTTTTATACTCAGATATTTATTCATGGTTTTGGAGACTTGGGTTAGCTAATTTTGTTAATAGATCGGGATGATTAGAAATCGCGTTAAAGAACAGTTCTATATTGAAAGTAGACGCTTCTCCATCTATATTGGAGCGTATATTGTTAGTGCCGTTTAAGCCGATTTCTGAATATAGAGCATCCGCATAGGTTCCCTGTTGGAATTTAAGCTTATTACCAAGGTCATATAAAGACTCATCCAGTACTAATTTTGAATCCTTTAAAATTAGAAGATGATCGATGAGCTGATGAATATCCCGAATTTGGTGTGTAGATATGATAATTATCCTGTCAGGAGATACATGCCGAGCCAGTAATTTGCGGAATTGTGTTTTAGAAGGGATATCCAACCCATTGGTGGGTTCGTCCATTAAAAGTAAACGTGTATTAGTTGCCAGGGCAAAAGCAATATTTACTTTTTTACGTTGTCCATAAGACAATGATTTTATTTTTTCTCTCCGATCTACCTGAAATGCCGCTAAAATATCGTCGAAATAGGATGAGTCGAAATTAGAATATAACGGGGCATAAATATCGAGGAAATTTGAGATCGTCCATGATGGTAAATCGACTTCATCCGTTACGAAATAAACATCTGATAAGAAGGAAACTTCACGCTTTGATGGTGTGAAACCGTTTGTTTTTACTGCTCCAGTTTTTGGAAACAACAATCCACAGATAAGCTTGAGGAATGTTGTTTTTCCAACACCATTTAATCCAAGTAACCCATAAATATGCCCGGGGAGGAGAGAAGTGCTGATACCGTCAAAAATAGGTGCACTTTTTTTGTAATGAAATGATAAGTCGCGAATTTCAATCATAATAAGTAGTTTTAGTGTATTAGTATATTAATACACTGCAAATATAAGAACGTAAATTGAAATTGCAAGAAATAAAAAGAAAAACGTCTCATAGTTTGTCTATGAGACGTTCTGCTAGTTGTATAGCGTCTTTAAAAAACGGTTAGCTTGCGGCTATTTCTTATTTGAGTCGACAGCTAATCGTTTGTCGCGATTGGCAATTTCCCATGCAACATGGAAGATCAATTTCTCCCGTTTCACCATCATTGGGAAGTCGATTTTGTCAACGGTGTCGTCTGGGGTATGATAATGCGGATGTAACCCAGAGAAAAAGAAAGCAGATGGAATACCCTTTTCAGCAAAATTGTAATGATCTGAACGGTAATATAAGCGCATCGGATCGTTCGGATCATCATACATATAGTCCAATTCCATTTGGGTGTACGTATTGTTTGCACCTTCGGCAATCTGTTTTAATTCAGAGCTCAATTTATCCAATCCGATGGCGTGGATATAATTGTGGTTTCCGTTCAAATGCTTGTCGTCTATACGCCCAATCATATCCATATTGATACAGGTAACCGTATTTTCAAGTGGGAAGACCGGGTTTTCCACATAAAACTTCGAACCCAAGAGCCCCTTTTCTTCCGCTGCTAAACCAATAAATAACAAACTTCTGCGAGGGCCTCTACCTTCTTTCTTCGCTTGCGCGAATACTCGGGCAAGTTCCATCACGCCTACTGTGCCAGAGCCATTATCATCCGCTCCTGGGAAAAATGTACCATCGGGTAATATGCCATCATGATCGTAATGGCCTACGATAACAACAATTTCCTCTTTTAAGTCTGAACCTTCCAATAAACCGAGTACATTAGGGTCTGCTAATTTCTCTTTCGTAATGCCCATTTCGGCATCTACTTTTGTGGGAATGATGAAAGTAGATGGATTGTTTTTTTGCTGTTCAAGATTAGTTTGATGGGAAGCCAAGAGCTCATTTGCCAATTTTGTAGAAATATTGACTACCGGCGATTTGGTCGTGCCGGAAACCTTATTATTCCCGTCATCCAACGCAAATCGACCACCCGTTACACGTTTTCCAAATCGCTCCATGTTTTGGTCAACATAGTCGCCTGTCGCCAAAATCATCTTTGGATTTTTTTTGAGAAGTTCCTGTACGCGCTTAAAGCGGCTACTGGCCCATTCAGACATTTTCTTATTTCCAGTGATAATGGAATTGCCGTTTGTATCTTTTGGTTCCCCTTCGTTAATAACCAAAACAACTTTATCTTGGATATCTATATCCGCTAAATCGTTATGTTTTTTGTCTTGAATGCCATATCCAACAAACACGATATCATCAGCCAAATAGGCAGTTTGTTTGTTATCACCTTGTATAAAGAAATCTATACCATTTTTATAAGCCACTCCGTTAATCGAAAACCGTTGCACCTGATAAGAAACTTTTACCAAATTTACCGGTTGGAAATAACTCCCGTTCACTGGTGCTTTCAAGCCGTAGGAAGCAAATTGTTCCGCAAGATAATGAGCCGTCTTTTCGCCCCCTTGCTGACCTGTTCCACGTCCTTCGAATTCCGGTGATGCAAATAGCGTCAGATGTTCCCTAGCGACTTCTTCGGTCAGGAGGTCTGCATATTTCAACTGTACCGGATCTTGTTGTTGTGCTGTGGCACAACTATGCAGTGTAGGGATAAGTAAGCATGTTGTTATCCAATTTTTTATCATAATCAAACCTTAAAATCTGTGTCTAGTATCTGTTTTTACGTACTAGAATCTAACGCTATGTACAAGCAATCTTATTCACACGTGTGCCGTGTCTTCCCCCTTCAAAATCGGTGGTCAGAAATGTTTTTACAATTTTTTTTGCGAGCTCGATATCAATAAATCGTGCGGGAATACAAACGATATTCGCATCATTGTGTTGCCTTGCTAGAGCTGATATTTCGTTCTGCCAAGCGATGGCAGCCCGGATACCTTGATGTTTATTAGCGGTGATAGCAACACCATTGGCACTGCCACAGATCAACACACCCAATTCATTTTGACCATTTTCAATGCTTGTCGCTACCGGATGAGCAAAATCAGGATAATCTACCGAATCTCCTGTTGCTGGACCAAAATCTTCGACGACATACCCCTCTTCTTTGAGGAATTCGAGTAGAATAGCTTTATACTCAAAACCAGCGTGGTCACTTCCTATTGCAATTTTTTTAGACATGATCGTATTTATTTCTGATTATAAAATTCTTTTTCTTTTTCCATTTTTCGCTTATACACATTTGCAGACACCATGATACTTAACTCGTAAAGCAAGAACATCGGTGCACTGACTGTTAATAACGTAATAACGTCGGCCGTTGGTGTAATGATTGCCGCGATAATCAAAATAATAACAACAGCATATCGTCTGCTCGCCCGCATAAAGGCTGGTGTCATCAGACCAAGCTTGGACAATATAAATATTACGATAGGTAATAAGAAGACAATGCCACAACCTAACGTTAAAGTCGCTACAAGCGATAAATAGGAGTCGATGGTGATCTGGTTGGTAATTTCTTCACTTAAAGATACGTTGGCTAGAAAATTGACAGAAAGTGGAACAACAATATAATAGCCAAATAATGCGCCGATAACGAATAGTACGGTCGCATAAAAAACAAATCCACGTGCCGAACTCTTTTCAATTTCTGTTAACGCGGGCTTTATAAACAGCCAGATTTCGAAAAGTAAATAAGGGAAACCCAGCGCCACGGCCATCAATAAACAAGAATTTATCTGTAACATAAATTGTCCAGCCATCTCCGTATTAATGATATTAAAGGGGATGCGTTCTACACAAAAACCATCCAAACTGAGCAAATCGCCTATTCTGCACATCATCCGATAGGTCCAAAAATCGAGATTTTTCGGCCCCATAATAATCTGATTAAACACAAAGTCGTAAAAGGTGAAGGAGAGGATTGCAAATACCGCAATCGCGATCACGGAACGAATAATATGCCACCTCAGGACCTCCAAATGTTCGAAGAACGACATTTCTCCCTCGAGATTTTTTCCTTTTTGTTTTATAGCGTTGATTAATTCTTTTGATGTAGACATGCCAAATGTTCTAAAATAAAACAAACAAAAATACCATTCTTATTTAGAAGAATGGTATTTTAACTGTATGTAAAGGAAATTTTATTCAACCTCTTCGTCCGGATATTCCGTAAGGTCAAACGTTTCCATGAATTTTGTTGTAAAATTACCTGCTCTAAAATTTGGGTCGCGCATTAAGCGTATATGAAGTGGAATAGTGGTTTTTACCCCCTCAATAACAAACTCACGCAATGCACGCTCCATGGTATTGATTGCTTCTTCACGCGTTTGTGCGACACATATTAATTTCGCGATCATCGAATCATAATTTGGTGGGATCGTATATCCGGCATATACATGTGTATCCACGCGAACACCATGTCCACCGGGCGAATGAAAATTCGTAATTCTACCGGGTGAGGGACGGAAGTTATTAAATGGGTCTTCCGCATTGATTCGACACTCAATGGCGTGCATCGTCGGCTCGTAGCTTTTTCCGGAAATTGGGATACCTGCGGCCACCTTGATCTGTTCTTTGATCAAATCAAAATTGATTACCTCTTCTGTAACGGGGTGCTCAACCTGGATACGTGTATTCATTTCCATAAAATAGAAGTTACGGTGTTTATCGACCAAAAATTCAATCGTACCAGCTCCTTCGTAATTTACTGCTTGCGCACCTTTAATAGCTGCTTCGCCCATTTTTGACCGCAGTTCCGGTGTAATAAATGGAGAAGGCGCTTCTTCCACTAATTTTTGGTGGCGTCGTTGTATCGAACAATCGCGTTCTGACAAATGACAAACTTTGCCATATTGATCTCCAATTACCTGTATTTCGATGTGGCGAGGGTCTTCGACAAATTTTTCTAAATAAATTCCATCATTACCGAATGCCGCTCCAGCTTCCTGACGAGCAGAATCCCACGCGGGTTGAAATTCATCATCATTCCACACAATTCGCATTCCACGACCACCTCCACCGGCAGTAGCTTTTAAGATAACGGGGTAACCAATTTCATTGGCAAGTTTAACGCCAGTTTTTACGTCAGGGACTAAGCCATCAGAACCGGGTACAGTAGGCACGCCTGCATGTTTCATCGTTTCTTTTGCTGAGGCCTTGTCCCCCATCTTCTCTATCTGTACAGCTGTAGCGCCAATGAATTTGATTCCATATTCGGCACAGATAGCTGAGAATTTTGCGTTTTCAGACAAAAAACCATATCCGGGATGGATGGCATCAGCATTTGTTAATTCGGCTGCTGCGATGATATTGGGGATACTTAAATAAGAATCTTTACTTGCAGGGGGACCGATACAAACCGCTTCATCAGCGAAGCGTACATGTAGGCTGTCGCGGTCTGCTGTAGAATAAACGGCGACACTCTTAATACCCATTTCGCGACAAGTACGAATGATACGAAGTGCAATCTCCCCTCTATTTGCTATTAATATTTTTTTAAACATCTTCTATTATACCTCACATCTAAACTAGGATGGATCAACTAAAAATAAAGGTTGATCAAATTCAACAGGTTCCGCATCGTTCACCAAGATTTTTACAATCTTGCCTGCAACCTCTGATTCAATTTCATTAAAAAGCTTCATAGCTTCTACGATACACAAGACTTTACCTGGTGTAATTTCATCACCTACGTTTACAAACAACGGTTTATCCGGACCCGCAGCACGATAAAACGTTCCGATCATAGGCGATTTTACAGTGATGAGGTTTGACGACTCTGCTGTCGGTGCAGTCGGTGTCGACGTGACAGGAGTCACATTTGTCTGAGCAGCGACGGGAGCTGGTGCCGCTGGTTGCTGAGGTAGTGTTACCGAAGGAACAGTCGCGGTGACATAGGTTGGCTCCTGATTTGTTTTGATGGTGATTTTAAAGTCTTTTTCTTCGATGGCGACTTCGTTTACACCCGATTTAGCAACAAATTTGATCAGGTCTTGAATCTGTTTAATATCCATACTCATATTTCTAGTAGGTTTCATGTGTAAATAACTTTTTTTCTAAAGGCCACATGGAATATCCAGATCTTTCATTTCGTGTTTGCATGTTATAATCCAGATATTTTAATATGTAGACTTCTTATAATAAACTTTAAAACCAGATTTAGGGGTAATCCAAAACAGGGATAAAGTTAAATAATATTTTTATGCTTTTGTATAAGCCCATTTGAGATATACTGCTCCCCAAGTAAAACCACCTCCAAAAGCAGCTAATATCAAGTTGTCACCTTTTTTTAACTGGTTTTCCCACTCCCATAAACAAAGTGGGATGGTGCCGCTGGTGGTATTACCGTATTTATGGATGTTCACCATAACCTTATCTTCGGAAAGTCCGGCCCGCTCGGCTGTGGCATCGATTATACGCTTATTTGCCTGATGGGGTACCAGCCAATCCACGTCATCTGATGTCAGATGATTTCTTTCCATCACCTCTACGGCCACTTCAGCCATGTTCGTGACGGCAAATTTAAATACGGTACGTCCTTCTTGGTACGCATAGTGAAGACCAGCCTCCACCGTCTGATGCGTTGCCGGGTTTAAGGAACCACCGCCTTTTATGTTTAAATATGGCCCTCCTGAACCATCCGTCTTCAAAACAGCGTCTATAATTCCATTATCTTCATTGTTTGGTTCTAACAATACGCAGCCACACCCATCACCAAATAGAATACACGTATTACGGTCTGTGTAATTGACTACGGACGACATCTTGTCGGCCCCAACAACCAAGACCTTTTTGTGTTTGCCCGATTCTATAAATTGAGCACCTGTTGTTAAACCAAATAAAAAACCAGAGCAGGCTGCCTGAAGGTCATATCCCCAGGCTTTCGTTGCACCAATCTTATCTGCTAAGATGTTTGCTGTTGCAGGGAACAGCATATCCGGTGTACTGGTACAAAAGATAATCAATTCAATTTCGTCGGCAGAAATACCACGCTTTTCTAATAGGCCCTTAACAGCCGGAACAGCCAAGTCTGACGTAGCTTTCCCTTCTCCTTTAAGGATTCTCCTTTCTTTAATCCCTGTCCTTGTTACAATCCACTCATCGTTCGTATCAACGATTTTTTCCAATTCCTGATTAGTGAGGACGTAGTCGGGAACATACCCATTTACTGCGGTAATTGCAGCGTGTATTTTTGACATATATCATTAATTGAAAGCAGACCTGATTTTATCGATGATTTTCGATTCAATCATGTCTTTTGATAGTAAAACCATGTTCTTGATAGCTTCGGGAGTTGAGATACCATGCCCGATGATAACGGGTGCATTTACCCCCAAAATAGGGCTTCCGCCGTATCGCTCGTAATTGAACCTATCAAAAAAATCATCCTTCATTCCTTTTTTTAAGGTGACTATATAAAAAGATTCGGCAAGTTTCAATACTACATTCCCTGTAAACCCGTCACATACATACACATCGGCCGCGTCCGTGAAAAGATCACGCCCTTCGGTATTACCGATAAAATTTATCTTTTTATTCTGCTGAAGCAGGGGATAAGTTGATATGGTTAAATTGTTTCCCTTTTCCTCTTCTTCACCAATATTTAGCAAGCCAACTTTAGGATTTTTTACACCATAGATGTATTCCATATATAGGCTACCTAAGGTAGCAAATTGAGATAGCATTTCGGGCTTACAGTCCGCATTTGCTCCTACATCCAATAAAATACCATAGCCACTTTTAATCTTCGGCACGTTCGTTGCAATCGCTGGGCGGAGAACGCCGGGTATTGCTTTTACACTAAACACAGCTCCAACAAGCATGGCGCCGGTATTGCCAGCGGAAGCAAAGGAGTCAATTTCGCCGTTTTTTAACAGTTCAAATCCTTTGGCAATACTTGAATTGGGTTTTTGGGTAATGGCTTTGGTCGGGTGTTCATGCATGCTGATATTTTCCGGAGCATGTATGTAATCAAATTTTTCCGGATTCGCTCCAGCTTGTTTTAACCGTTCTATGGTGTCATATTGATCACCAATCAGGACAAGACGTTGTCCCTCCTGCAATACTCTTTGGGCTTCAATAGCTCCATTTATGGTGGAGTCGGGGGCGTAGTCCCCGCCTAAAACGTCTAAACCGATTTTCATTCGTTATTATTTATCATCAATAATACGCAAAAACATCCCAAATTAAAGTATAAAAATTGAACTTTACACCTATTTGGGATGTTTAATTTCGTCGAATGATCTCGTTAGACGGCAGCGGTGTTTTCAATAATCAATTTTCCGTTGTAATATAAATTACCGTCTACTGTATATGCACGATGTGGTGTGTGTACTGCACCTGTTTCCTTGCATACAGTTAAGGTAGGGCTCTCCGCCTTATAGTGTGTTCTTCTTTTGTCCCTTCTTGATTTAGAAGTTTTACGTTTTGGATGTGCCATCTCGTATTTTTGTTTTAGTTATTTTTAATTTTCTTTAATATATCCCAGCGTGGGTCTGTCTTTTCCTCTGTCTCTGTATCTAAGTCTGATGAGTCACTCAACTTTTCCAACATCTCCGGGTCGCAACTTGTATCTGTGCCCTGTTCCGAACATTTACTGTAATAAGGGACACGGACATTAATGTATTCATAAAGCAATCCGGCGATATCCAGTTCATAATCTGTTTTGGATAATACCAATACTTCTTCCGTTTCCTGATTCCAATCGTCGTCTGTAAACTTGACCAGCACTCTCTCTTGAAAATCTTGCGGTGCGTCAAATTCGGATAAGCAAACATCGCATTCCAGTCGGATCGTGCCCCGGATATGGAAGTTGACAATCAGCATGTTTTCTTGCTTTTGTAATTCTACATCCGCTTTGAGTTGCCCCATTTTTACCAGCGAGTGTTCATAACAATCAAAGAACTTGTCATCGACCTCAAACTCGAAATTGTGCTTTCCAGTCGTTAATCCTGAAAAAGGAATTCTATAATATTTTAGATGTTTCACAATCTGCATTCGAGCGTGCAAAATTAATTATTATTTCAGTAAAAAGGAAACTTTTTGCAAAATTATTGTTCGTCGTCCCCGTAATAATATTTACCCAGTTCTATTTTCTGTCGACCGTTTGCCATACGCCAACGATTGGTATCACGGAGTGAATAAGCACAACCGCAATACTCCTGCATATAAAATTTTTCGCGTTTACTAATTTCTAACATACGTGCCGAGCCACCCTTTTTTCGCCAATTGAGTGTCCAGTACGCCATATTTGGATGGCGAGATGCTGCCCGTAATCCACAATCATTGATTTGTTCCATGTTTTTCCAACGGGAAATACCTAATGAACTTGATATAACGTCAAACCCGTTTTTTGCGGCATATTCTGCCGTTTTTTCAAAACGCATATCGAAACACATCGTACAGCGGATACCCCGTTCCGGTTCATTTTCCATTCCTTTTGCCAATTCGAACCAGTGATCCACGTCGTAATCTGCATCAACAAATGGAATGTCGTGCTTTTCCGCGAAACGGATATTTTCTTCTTTACGTAAATCATATTCATTGCGTGGATGGATGTTCGGGTTATAAAAATAAATCGTGAAGTCAATGTCCGAAGCAATCAACGCTTCCATTACCTCGCCCGAACAAGGAGCACAGCAAGAATGTAACAGTAATTTCTTACCCTCGTTCGGCAGGTTTAATTTCTCGCGTTCAAATTCCTTGTTGTTCATGATACCAGCGTATTTAAATTATGATGCAATTTTACGGAAAACCACCAGATTTTACAAAAGTTCCTTAACGGTTGTCGCGGGTTTACCGATATACCCGTTTATTTTTTACTTTTGTAACAGATGATACAATAAATCTCTATGTCTAAAATCTCACCCATATACTATGTGTTCGCCGTGCTGGCGATTATCCTTGGATTTTATGCCTGTGAACGAGACGATGCGGAACCCGATTTGGAGATGAGGAAATTTACCCGTTTATATGTTTCTTTTGAGGAATATACACCGACGAAAAACCCGCCAGACACCAACATTCGGGTTATTTATCCCGCGGATTCCTCCGTTTTTTCGTTTAATGGTCGACATGTGTCGCAAGTGCAAGGTGGCGGACCGATGTATTTTGAACCCCGGCTGAACGCTATATTTCAGGCCAGTGTTAACCGTGCCGGTACCAACGATACATCGATTGCTGTGCTTAACATGGGCTCGTCAGGATCCCTGAACAACGTAGGGCTCGCGAAAAGTAGGTATTACACGAATGTGCGCGGTATGGTATATCACCATCGGACAAATGTGCTCTTTATTGTTAACGGTGCAGGGTCCGATGCGGGGGTATATGTTATGGAACGCCCAAGATATGCAAACCGTGAAAGCCAACCCGTTAAGAAATTAAGGAACAGCAGTTTGGCGATGTGGGGTGCCGCCTATCAAAATGAAAAGCTTTTTACTGCGAAAACGAGTTCAACAACAGACTCCCCTGCGGGAATTTATGTTTTTGAGGGTATTGCGAATAAAGAAGTAAATCCGCAGGATTCCATCGGTCGACTGGAACCGACCCATCTATTAGAAATAGATGGTGCATCGAATCTACGCGGCTTATTCTACGATACCGTCAAAAATGTCATGGCTGTTGCGCAGATGGGAGAGCCAGGGGCCGCCGGAAGTGGACGTATCCTTATTTTTGAAAACTTTTCTGATCTGTTAGCAGAACAGACTATCACACCGACGCGGGTGATTACAGGCGCTAAGACGGGGTTAGTCTCACCAGTTGATGTCGTCATCGATACGAGGGAGGAGGGTGTTTATTTATATGTTGCCGATCGCACCGAGCGAAAAATATCACGCTTCCGATATACAGACGATGGGGATGTGGAGCCGGACAAAGTGATTGATACTTCCACTTTAAAAGATGGTAGAACACCGGTTAGTCTGACATTGGATACCCGGGAAGGTGAGCCGTGATGATTCGCAGCTATTCGATCATTTATATATTATATACTTTTTATGTCTAAAATCACACCTATTATATACTACGTACTCGCGACATTGGCGCTTGTCTTTGGATTTTACGCCTGTGAAGAGGATGATGATGTAGGGCCGGGACTGGAAATTTCACAGATTTCCCGTCTCTATGTTTCGTTTGAAGAATACGGCACAACCGATGAACGGGCGGATACAAATATCCGTATCATCCAGCCGGCGGATTCCACTGTTTTCACCTTTAGAGAAAGCCATGTTTCACAGGTGCAAGGCGGAGGCCCCATTTATTTTAATCCTTACGTGAAAACGATTTTTCAGGCAAGTGCTAACCTTGATGAGATCAGTAACGGGGTTGATACGATAATTTCCGCGGTGGAGGTGCAACAAACCGGAAGATTGAATAACGTGGGAAACGGTATTCGGAGCAGATATTACAACAAGGTTAAGGGTTTTGTGTACCACGCTGCTACGCGATCTCTTCTGGTCGTGAATGGTGAAGGCGCACATGCTGGGATATATGTAGTAGATAACCCCAGGAACACAGGGAGTCAGAAACAACCATACAAAAAGTTAGTAAACGAAAATTTAAACATGTGGGGAGCTGCCTATGAAAGTGATCGGCTTTTTACCTCTAAAATAAGTGCGCCGGCAGGTATTTATATGTTTCAGAATTTAACCACCATGCCGGTAAGGGCAAGTGATTCTGTTGCCACATTGAATCCTGTGCGTACATTTCGAATTGAAGGTGCATCGGAAAGGCTTCGTGGCCTATCTTACGACACCATTAAAAACGTAATGGCCATTGCCGAAATGGGTGACGGCGTAACGGAAGGAAGCGGGCGTATTCTCATTTTTGATAATTTTTCCAATCTGATAGGGGGAAATACGGATGTCATCAAACCATCGCGTGTGATTACCGGGCCCAACACAGGATTAATCTCACCTGTAGATGTGGCGATTGATATGCGGGCGAGCGGTGTGTATTTATATGTGGCCGACCGTGAAGCCAAGAAAGTATCTCGTTTTAGCTATAGGGATGAGGGTAATGTAGAACCCGCGGATGTGATCGATACTTCGGGCTTGCTATATGGCACGACACCGGTGGGCTTGGCATTAGATGCGCGGGACGATTCTACGCTGGATCGATGAGCGTTAATAACAATTGGACTTCTTCCCGCTTTTCGAGATTGTCTACGTGTTCATAAGCAGCAATAAGATTGCGTAATACTCGTTTGATAATCTCCAAGTTACTGCAGGGCTTTATGTAATCATCTATAGGAGGGAGGTTTAATTGTTGGAGAAAGGCTGTAATGTCCACTTCCCGCATAATCTGCCCCCGGTTAAATACATTGATATAGAATAGAACCTCGTCGGGCTTTTCTTCGTTCATGTAAGCTAAAACAAAGTGTTTCGGCAAATTAACGCCATAAATAGGAATATCTAATCGTTGGGCGACGATGCTATAAATGCAGGCCAATGAAATCGGATTCCCCTTTTTAGATTCCAGTACCTTGTTGATAAAAGAGTTTTGGGATGCATGAAAATCGGATGTGTTGCCCGATAAGCCAAACTCGCGGAATAGAATATTATTCAATAATTTTACTTTTTCGATCGGACTCATATCATACATCAGATGATACCAAGCGTTGCGACGCAGTTCAGCAAGTTTTTCATACACTTCCTCTTCGCCTAAATTGGGATATTGGTAGCGGTTTACGATAAGAAGACCCTCCAGTAAATCTTCCTGGTTACTTAGCTTCCACAATTGCAGATCGTTTTTTACTTGGTTGAACTGTATCTTGTGAATAATTTGTTCTACCCGTTCTTGTAAAAGAACATCAAAAGACTGTTCCCAAGATTCTTCCAATAAAGGTATCACCTCCGGCCCACAAGTAATCAGCTTGTCTTCCAATACCTGATAGATTTCTGCATCTGGATCGTCCAAGAGCGAAATCAATGCCTTTAACTCCTGCTCATTCATCTGTACTAATATACGGGTTTTCCTTTTATCTTTTTTTTCCGCAAAAAAAGATAGAAAAAACTCGTCGCTTCAAATGTTTTATATTGGGGATAGTGCTAACAATGAGTTTGTACAGTCGTAAAATATTTGGATGCGACCCCTGTAAGTTAAGGATGGGATTGTGCATTGCGTATATGAAAGCGATCAATATTGTTTAGCGGTTGTACGGAGTTAAAACGTTCTCAGCCTTGATTTTTTTGCTTCGTTTTTTTATCAAGAAAAAATGAAGAGAAAATATCACTTCACTTGCCCATCCAACAAATGAATTACCTTTTTGCCATATTCCGCATTTTTTTCAGAATGTGTAACCTGTATAATAGTCATTCCCTCGTCGTTGAGTTGTTTGAAAAGTTCCATAATTTCCTCGCCCTGTTTGGAATTGAGGTTACCGGTCGGCTCATCTGCCAGTAACAATTTGGGGGAAGCAGCCAATGCCCGGGCAATACCCACGATTTGTTGCTGCCCGCCGGATAGCTGCGCCGGAAATAGATCTTTCTTTCCCACGATACCGAAACGGTCCAGCATATCGCCGACGATGGCTTTTCTCTCCTTACCAGATAGATTCTTATAAATTAATGGTGTTTCGATGTTTTCGTATACCGTTAGTTCGTCTATCAGGTGGTAAGACTGAAACACATAGCCGATATACGATTGGAATAATGCTGTCCGCTTCTTTGGTTTTAAAGCCAGTACGTCCTCTCCCATGAAATAATAATGCCCTTCGTTTGGCTCATCGAGCAAACCGATAATATTCAGAAGCGTAGATTTTCCCGAACCCGATGGTCCCATGATGGAAATAAAATCACCTTGTTCGATTTGCAGATTAATATCCTTCAGCACAAAAGAGCGTGTGCCACCTACATTATGCCATTTAAAAATATGTTCTAGTTTTGTCATATTTGTCGTTTATATCTTTCTTTTTATTCATTTCTTAAACTGTCGACGGGATTGGCACGGGCAGCCCGTATCGCCTGGGTGCTTACCGTAAGTAACGCAATGAAGATGGCTATTGTCCCGGTCAGTACGAATATCCACCACGATGCGTCTATTCGATAAGTAAAGTCCTCCAGCCATTTGTCCATCGCCCACCATGCAATAGGAATAGCAATAATGATCGCAATAAAAACTAATTTTACGAAGTCCTTGCAGAGCATGGTTACTATTCCGGTAACGGATGAACCGAGCACTTTTCGGATACCGATTTCCTTACTGCGTTGCTCCGCCATAAATGCAGCCAGCCCAAATAACCCTAAACAGGCAATACCGGTTGCCATAGCGGCAAATGTTAGGCTTAGCCTGCTCATGCGACGTTCGGCTCTGTACATACTATCAAAGGCTTCATTCATAAACCGATAATCGAATGTAAATCCAGGAGCTAGCTTATTCCATTTGTCTTCTATACGGCTGAGCAATAGCGGAAGATCAGTAGTCTCTATTTTAAATGCTGCCTGTGAAGGACTATAACCTAAGAAAAAGCCCAATGGCGTAACCGGATCTCGGAGAGATTCAAAGTTAAAGTCTTTGATCACACCAATGACGTGATATGATTCCAAATCATCACCAAATTGGAAATGTATTTGTTGACCAATAGGGTCTTCTCCGAAACCAAAATGTTTAACAGCGGTTTCGTTTAAAATAGCTGCCGTAGAATCAGCCCGTCGGGCGACAGAGAAGTTACGTCCCGATACCAGCTCCAAATTTAACGTAGGGATATATTGTTCATCGATATACCATGTTTGTAACTGTACTGTATTGGTCGGTGTCATAACAGTTTCTCGAGCAAAGGGATTGTCGCTTCGACTCGAATTCGAAACCGGGAGAAAACCGCTGATAGTACCTGTTTTGACATCTGGAAGAGTTAAAATCTCGTCCCGAAAGGCTTTCGTCTGATTTCCCAGCGCGTGGTAATCATTAATTAAAAGAATATTTTCCCGCTCGTACCCTAGTTTCTTTTGTTGGATATATCGCAGTTGTGCGGTCACGATGAATGTGCCAACAATCAGCACGATTGATATAGTGAATTGAAAAACCACTAAGCCACTCCGGAAGAAACTCTTCCCAGAGGAAATCACCGTATGAGACTTCAATACTTGTAACGGATTAAATGCCGATAAATAAAGTGCTGGATAGTAACCGGCGATCAACCCAACGAATAATAAAAGAAGTGCAAATAGCGGAAGTGATTGGAGGTTGATGATATCGATTATTTTAAATTCCTTGCCGGATAGTTCGTTAAATAACGGTACGCTCAATGCCACAAGACCAATGGCGAGAATAATTCCTCCGAGCGCTAATAACAACGACTCTGCTAGGAATTGACCCGCAACGCCACTTCTCGAGGCGCCCAATATTTTTTGTACACCAACGTCTTTTGCACGGTTGGTCGACCGTGCCGTGGACAAGTTCATGAAATTGACACACGCGATAAGCAGAATAAATAACGAAATGGCACTGAAAATGTAAACATATTGAAAACTGCTGTTAGGACGAAGTTCTCCCCGCAGATTGGAACGCAGATGGATGTCGGTGATCGGAATGACATCGTAATGGAAGGCGTTTCCGCCTTGTCTGAATGTTTCTATATCGTTGACATCCATAAATTGTTTGGCTGCAGGAAGGGCGTGTTTGTGAACATACTCTTCCAGATGGGTTTCCAGCAGGGAGCGATCGGTTGCGTTTCTCAATAAGATATAAGTCGTGAAATTATGGGAGAGGAGCTCACCCCAATTCCGGTAGGGGGCGTTTTCCATAGCAAACAGAAAGTCATAATTGAAATGACCATTTCTAGGCATATCTTTGATTACCGCCGTGATCTGATAAACCGTGTTTCCAGCGTCGTTGGTCTCCAGTGTTTTGCCGACTACATCCGTCGTATTAAAGTAGCGTTCAGCGGCCGAACGGCTTAATACAACACTATTGGGCTCCGTCAAGGCATGATCAAGATGGCCTTGGAGAGCTTGGTAGGAAAACAGGCGGAAAAATGAAGAGTCGGCATGGGCTACTTGAGCCTCATTTATCCATTTATCCCCGTTTCTTATTAATTTTGCGCCGGCGGATGTATATAATCGGGCGAAATCTTCCACTTCCGTATATTCGTTTTGTAGTATAGGGCCTATTGCATCGCTCGTAAGGGCCATGTCCATTTTGCTTTCACCGATATGGATATGCGTATTTAGGCGAACAATACGGTCCGCCTGCGTATGGAAACGGTCATAACTGAGCTCGTCAAATACATAAGTAGCAATAAACATAAAGCCGGCAAGTCCGAATGAAAGTCCAATAATATTGAGTAGGGTGAACATTCGGTTCTTTGCGAGATTACGGAAAGCAATTTTAAAATAATTTTTGATCATCTGTGATTTCCCATGTCTTTTATATGCCGACACAATTGTTGAACCATAAAGTTAATAGTCTTATTTACAGTTGTTTACGGTTTTTTATTAGGTTTGTAACTGTTCGATATCGAACAGAGGCTGTTCAGCGCCGGACAAATGAAAAAGTACAGCCCGGGGAATTAAAGCTTCGATATCCGCTTGTATTCTCGTTCTAGACGCGTCAAACCTTCTTCCAACAGTTGCCGCGGACATGCAATATTAATCCGCAGGAACTGATCTCCCGCCCGCCCGTATTTTATCCCTGCCTGTAGCCATAGACGTTCATGTTTCAGCAGTCTATCGGTGATAGTAGATGAAGGTATACCCAAGGCTGCGCAGTCCAGCCAAACCAAATAGGTGGACTGTAGCGGAATAATCTTGAGTTCGGGAAGGTGCGCGTTACAGAAATCTTTTAAATATCGATAATTTCCATAGAGGTATTCTTTTAAATTTTCCAACCAGTCTTTTCCCTTTTCATAAGCTACAATAAGGCTATCGATGGCAAATATATTTAGCGTCGTCATTTCCCATTTCGTTAATACATTCTTTATCGTCTTACGGAAAGATTCGTTTTCGGTAAAGAAATAAGCAACTTGTAGACCGGCTAAGTTAAATGTTTTCGTAGGGGAAGAGAGCGTTATGGAATTTCTAGTATAGACTTCTCCTAAGGAAGCAAACGGGATATGTTTAAAATCCTCATAGACTAAATCTGAGTGGATTTCGTCTGACAGCACGACAACGTTATGGCGAATACATATTTCGCCAAGCCGTTGCAGTTCCTCTCTGCGCCATACCCGTCCTGCCGGATTATGTGGATTACTAAACAAGAGTAATTTTACGGCAGGATCGGCAGCTTTTCGTTCGAGATCTTCAAAATCGATTTGATAACTTCCGTTGTCATACAGCAAGTTATTCTCGAGGAGTTCACAATGGCTTTGCTTAACAGTCATGAAGAAGTGGTTGTAAACGGGCGGTTGTACGATTATTTTATCTCCTTCAGTGGTTAGCGCTTCTACGGCTGCTGCGAGGGCGGGCATGACGCCAGGTGTGGCTACAATCCAATCTTTTTCTAGGTGGAAAGTATGTCTTTTCATCCACCAACGTTGAATAGCATCATAAAAAGCATGCGGTATTTCACTATAGCCAAATATACCCTGCGATGCACGGCTTATTAAAGCTTCCGTCACTTCGGGAACTGTTTTGAAGTCCATATCCGCTACCCACATCGGGAGCACATCGGGCTTCGACCATTTTACACTTCCTGTATTCGATCGATCGATTAATTCGTCAAAGTTGTATTTCATCATATAGTTTTCCTTATCGTTGTGTGTTATACAAACTTAAGGAATTACTCTTCTTTATTTTTTCCTTGATACACTATGTTTTCGCAAATACCCTGTATGTTGTGGTTTGCCATGTTCAATAACGATTTTGATGCGGATAATAGTAGTACTTCCCAAATTGATTTTGAAACATCTCGGCAGGAATATTCGATAATACGGGTATATTGCGTCACGAATGCTTCGCCTATAAAAGGAGATGCGAGGGTCATGTTCGGGAAATCTATCTACCTTGTTACATACTACACACGGACTCAACATGGACTCAACATGGAGAGAACATGGACTCACCTACTCTCATTAGTGAAGCATGTGCGAATCATCCGTGAATCATCGCCGATGTATAGCCGCATCGTCTTCGACCGTTGCCCATATCAAGAATGGATAAAATAATTTTTTATCTTTGCCGCATCTGACAAAGGGCAAAATGCTCAACCGCGCTTAAGAGATCATGTAGCAGATAAAGAACACAAGTCTCTCCATTTCATCACTTAAATACAGTCGGAAGAGCCTATGAATGTTAGAGAAACGAGGTAACATGATGATGAAAAATTCGGGAAAGACTGTTATAGCCGATCAGGAGAAGAATAGTTTTTTATTTTTAGTTTATTTAGCTGGGCTAAGTATTATTGGTTTTTTGGCCACGGATATGTATCTACCTGCATTCGACGTTATGCGTGTCGACTTAGATACATCCAAAAGCAATATCAGCGCCTCGCTTAGCCTTTTTTTGGGCGGATATGCTATCGCACAGATTGTATGGGGGCCGATATCAGATAAATTTGGGAGGCCTATGGCCATTATATCCGGACTGCTTATTTTTATAGTAGCTTCCATTGGTATTTACTTTACGAGAGAGGTCAATACGCTGTTGTCATTAAGGTTGGTTCAGGCGGTAGGCGTTTGTGCGGCAGCTGTGAATTGGCAAGCTTTGGTGATGGAGCGTTACGCGAGTGCCAATGTAAATAAAGTATTGGCCAGTATTATGCCTTTAGTAGCGCTTTCACCTGCATTGGCGCCGTTAGTTGGGGTGGCATTACTTGATTACTTTTCTTGGCGTGCTATATTTATCGTTCTGGCTTTGCTTGCTTCACTTTTGATGGTCTATTCATTCACGTTAAAAGAAAATAAACGGCTCCGTGAAAACGAAAAATCGCTTCCTAAAGAAAATAAATCATACGCGGATTTGCTCCGCTCGAAACGATATTTAGGCAATGTATTGATATACGCTGTATGTTCAGGAGCCTTTTTCGCCTGGTTGACGGGATCCCCATTTTTTTTAAAAGAACTGGGATATAATGAAAGTCAGATCGGCTTTAGTTTTGTACCGCAGACCATAGCCTTTATGGCAGGCGGATACGGCTATCGATTAGTATCGAACCGTATTACAGGAGGTAGGTTAGTGCCCTTGCTATTGATGGGGTATGCTATCAGTTTAGTTGCGGTATTTTTAATAACGATTACCCTACAACCGACTTTAACCTTATTACTGGTACCTTTCTGTATCATGGCATTTTGTAATGGCGCTTGCTATCCGATTGTCGTCGCACAAGCATTGAAGGTGTTTCCGAATAACGCCGGTAAAGCAGCAGCTTTGCAGAATACCATTCAGCTTGGTATTTGTTTTTTAGCAAGCGCGGTGGTATCTTTTTTTGCTCAAACACCTTTATTGACCACAAGTATCGTTATGCTCTGCACGATCCCTTTCGCTTTGTTAGGTTATAAATTAAGCTTGAAAACAGATAAGATAGACGCGTCGTCTTTGAGTTGATTTCCAAAATGGGTAGGTAAACGTTGTGTCGTGAAGTAGGTTTTTGGCATTTTGATGGTTGGCATATTCTTCTTACATTTATTCCAGATACCCAACGTATAGACTTAAATGATAGTATCTGATCAGGATTTGTTCAATTCGATGAAGATCGACAGTCAACGAGCGCTAAAAGAGCTCATGGATCGATATTGGAGACCTATGTTCTTGATGGCTGTTTCTACGCTAAAAGATCGTCGTTTGAGCGAAGAAATCGTACAGGAAGTATTTATAAATATCTGGAATAAAAGAGCGTCAATTGAAATTACCCATTCCGTTAAAGTATATTTATTCGCTTGCACGCGATATCAGATATATAAACAAATACAGCAAAAGAAGCTTGCCCAGGTTGATATCAGTCAATTTCACGAGCTCATCCCAGATCCATACACTCCTCAGCACACCTTAGAATATCGCGATCTTTTAGACAGGCTAGCGGTGTTAATCAATGAGCTGCCTCCTCGGTGTAGAAAAATTTATCAAATGAGGCGTGAGGAAGACTTATCTCAAAACGAGATTGCAGAAAAGCTGCAAATTTCAAGAAAGTCTGTAGAGAATCAGATGACTATAGCACTGAAGAAACTAAAAGCGGGATTGAGTAGATTTATATTTTTTTGATTTTTTTTAAATGCTCTTGGGGGATAACCAATTATTCACACTCTATATCTATACACTGGCAAGATATGGAGCAGTCAATTATAAAAACAATCATAGAAATCCTTTCTCGTAGATCGGACAAGAAAGATCAACAGAAGGTCGATCAATATCTAGCCGAAGCATTTGAAAAAAACGAATGGATGGATGAGTATGGTGATCCAGAAGAAATAAAATCAGAAATTTCAAACGTTGTCACCAATAGCATCCATTCTCAAACTGGTGCAAATAGAAAAATATATTCCATACTTTGGAAAGCTGCTGCAGCTCTTATATTAGTAGGATTTGTCGGATATTATATTTCTAAAGTCGATCGTGTAAGCACATCAATTCCTAAAAGATTGCTAGCATTTTCATCCAAAATGCCCGGATTCAGCACCTCTGATGGAGACTTTAAACAGATAAGAGAAATGAAAATTGGCCAGATATATGAAACATCGTTATTTTCTATCGAAAGGTTATCGCAACGACAATTTCGCTACCTATCAAAAGTAAACATAGGTTCCAAAACCTTCATACGATTTGCAACAGATTCCAATGAGAGCTATCAAATTGAACTTGCTGATAAATCAAAAATTACGCTTGACTCAAATAGCGAGCTCATATTTCCGAGTGAATTTTCGGAAAATAGCCGGGAATTAGGAGCATCCGGCAAGCTATTCTTTGATGTTGCTAAAGATAGCGCTCGTCCATTTTATGTTAGTTCAGAGACCATCACCGCATTAGTCAAAGGAACTTCATTTGTTTTTAATACAGACGGTAGCAAAGAAAATTCGTTTATAGCGTTGATTGAAGGCAGTTTAGAAATGAAAACTCCAAATTCACAGATACTTTTGAAACCTGGACAGAAAGGCTGTATTAAAAAGAACCGTTTATCTGTTGATAAATTCAACTTGGATGAAATGATCGCATTCGAAAGAAATGAGTTTTTTTTCCAAAACCAACCGATGAGCTATATCATGAATGAAATCGCTCGCTGGTATAAAATGGATTTGGAGCTTATTAGTTTTGGTACAGATCCCCATAGACTTACCATAAAAATAAACCGAAATAAATCACTTAAGGAAGTTTTAGATATACTCGAATCAACAGGATCACTTAACATCAGCATGGAAGAAAGGAGGATTATAGTCAGAAAAGTTGAAAAATAACCCAATGGCTTAAAATGTCGGAATGCTGCAAACATCCCGACAATAAATTTAGGTCCTTAGCGAATATAGCAATCTAATTTATTTACTAAAAACCAAGCAAAACTATGAAAATTCCATGGAAAAGAGAACAATTTCTGTTCTTTTTAAAGACCATTATTATGATGAAAATATTGCTTTTAATTAGCGCATTCACCTTCTTACATGCTAAGAACATCTTAGGTCAACAAATAAACTTCCGAATGAAGAACGCGAGTTTCGATCAGGTGCTTATTAGAATAAGTAAAGAGGTTAACTACGATCTGGCATTTGATCCGAAATTATTCGTCGATCAAAAGAAGTTTGATATCGCTTTAAAAGCAACAACTGTGAAAAATGCTTTGAATCAGTTGTTTAATAATACTCCATTCACTTACAAAGTGATAAATGAAGTCATTGTGATACGAAAAAAAGAAGTTGAAAAGGGGGCGAATGCTCATTTAAGTAAACAGCAAAGAGCTATAAAAGGACGAGTTTCAGACGCGACTGGCAATCCGTTGTCAGCAGTTACAGTGAAGGTGAAAAACACTCAAATTGCTAGTTTGTCCGATAGTCAAGGGGATTTCGAAATTGAAATTCCATCGAACAGTTCTACGCTCGTATTTTCGTTAGTTGGTTATTTGAAACAAGAGATCATTCTACAACAACAAACTACAATTAACGTCCAACTTCAATCGTCCATTAACAATTTAGATGAGGTCGTCGTCGTGGGGTATGGCACGCAAAACAAACGACTTATATCCGGATCAGTAAGCAATTTAAAAGAAGAAGAGTTTAATAAAGGTGTGAACAGAAATGCGGTTGATTTACTACGGGGCAAGGTCCCTGGCTTAACGATCACTTCCGGGTCTGGTGATGTAAGCAAAGGTGAAACCATTAGGTTGCGCGGCACTTCATCCCTTACAGGAAGCTCCGCACCTTTTGTTGTTATTGACGGAGTCCCTGGGATGAATATTAATTCCGTTGCCCCTCAAGATATTGAGTCCATAAGCGTGTTAAAAGATGCGTCTGCCGCAGCAATCTATGGATCAAGATCCGCGGGTGGGGTTATCTTAATTACAACAAAAAAAGGTAAAGCAAATAATCCAATAGTAAACTACGAAGGTTATGCAGGTGTCGACAAAGTGAGTAATAAACCAAAAATGCTAAGTGCCGATGGTTGGCGACAATACGTAAAGGATAACAACCTAAATGTTTCTGGTCTCGATAAAGGGGCAAACACAGATTGGTTCGATGAAATATTAAGAACGGGGATATCTCAAAATCATAGTCTTTCTGTATCAGGCGGAAATGACAATAGTGTTTATAGAGGCTCGATAAATTACCTAGATCGACAGGGGTTAGCGATTGGAAACGATTTAGAAATGTTAAATGGTCGCTTGGCATTTACGCAAAAAGCGATGGACAATAAGCTTGAGATCTCTTTAATTGGTGGAATTACACAGCGTGATTATAGTCCTACAAACGACCGTAATTTTGTTCTTGCATATAATATGCTTCCAGTTTATCCAGTAAAAAATGAAGATGGAAGCTGGTTTGATAGCCGTGGATACGATGAAGGGAATCCGGTTCGAAATCTAACTTACAATCGTATCGATAACAAAGAGAGTCGCTATTTCCTAAACGCGCAGGGAAAGATCAATATTCTTTCAAATTTGATTGGACGTGTGAATGTCCTTAGAGAAAGGGGGGCTAATGATTATGGTTTATATAACCACTCAGAGACAGAAAGTGGAAGAGATGATGGTGGCTTTGCATCACGTCAATCTTGGACGAACGATAGAAATTTACTGGAAACAACCTTAGAGTATATTCTAGAAGATCAGTCTTCGCACGACCTTTCTATACTTGTGGGCTATTCTTATGAAGATAATTACTATCAAGATGCAGGGGCTCAATCAAGACAGTTTGTTACTGACTTTTTCGAATACAACAATTTATCTGCCGGTGAAGTTCTTCGTGCAGGCGATGTTTGGTCAGGGGCGAATATGAATAAATTAATTTCTTTTTTTGGTCGTGCAAATTATTCCTTCGATGAAAGGTATGTTTTTAGTGCATCATTGCGTCGCGACGGTTCGTCGAAATTCGGTAAAAATCACAAATGGGGACTTTTCCCGTCCGTTTCTGCCGCATGGAATATCTTGAGAGAATCATTCATTAAACAAAATGTATTTGATGATCTAAAATTGAGAGCAGGCTATGGGGTTATTGGAAATCAGGATGGCCTAAATCCATATCAAACATTAGAGTTATATGCCGCAAGTGGTAGATACTACGATAATGGAAATTGGTATCAAGCTTACCAAATTGGACAGAATGCAAACCCAGATCTTAAATGGGAAGAAACAGCGATGTTTAACGTCGGAATTGATTTCGCAATGCTAAAGGGTCGATTGAGCGGAACAGTCGAATACTATGATAAACAAACCAACGACCTGTTATATATGTATCAAGTTCCTGTTCCTCCTTTTTTATATCCTTCGATGATTGCAAACGTAGGATCAATGTCCAATCGTGGCGTTGAATTTTTATTAAACGGAACACCCTTGCAGAAAGACAATTTTACTTGGAATGTCTCTTTAAATTTTGCTCACAACAAAAATGAAGTGACGAAATTATCAAATGCAAACTTTTCAACTTCGTCTATCAAATTAGGTTCGGCAGCCGTAAGAGGTGCCGCGCATACAACTACACACATTCTGGAAGAGGGACGCGAAGTAGGTACTTTCTTTGGTTGGAAATCATTGGGGCTTGATGCTGAAGGAAAATATATCTTCGATGATATGATAGACGGAAAGGTTGGCTTAACGGATGATGATAGAACGTACATCGGCTCTGCTCAACCTAAATTCACATATGGAATCAACAATTCATTTAATTATCAAAATTTCGATTTATCTTTTTTTCTTCGTGGAGTCTATGGAAATGATGTGTTAAACTTTTCTAGAATGGCGTATGCGACCACACTTTGGCTGCCGGGCGGAAATGTTCTCGAGGAAGCCCTCACCAATGGTCTAACAGACAATCCGAAATACAGTAGCTTTAATATTGAAAAAGGATCATTCTTACGTCTTGACAATGCGACCATTGGCTATAGTTTTCCAGCAAATTACATCAAATATGTAAAAGGGTTACGGTTATTCCTAAATGGACAAAACCTCTTTTTAATCACTAATTATAAAGGAATGGATCCTGAAGTTGAAATGGGAGGGCTAGCACCCGGCATGGAAGGACGAAACTATTATCCAAAAGCTAAAACCGTATCATTCGGACTTAATCTAACACTCTAGCACCTGATGAGCATGAAAAAGTTATTAAAATATGGATTAGCAACACTGCTAACAATTCATATATGTGCGTGTACAAACTTAGACGAAGACTTGTACGACAAACTCCCTGCCGACAAATTCGGACAGAAAGAAAAAGAAATAAATGCTTTAATAGCACCGATTTACAGAACTTTAAAGCCTATTTGGAGTCCGGCATATTTTTGCATGGTAGACGGTTCTTCCGACATGGCTATCACACCAACCCGTAAGGGAGGTGATGGATGGGAAGGAGGACTATTTAAAGAATTTAGATTCGGAACCTGGACATCTGGAAACCGATATGTTACAGACTCGTATAACGGAATGATGCGCGGCGTTTCAACCTGTAATCAAATTTATCATATGGTAAATTCAAGTCCTTCGGTTATCAATAAGGAACAAATATTAGCCGAAATCAGGGCAGTACGGGCGTTATGGTATTACTATCTAATCGATAATTACGGAAATGTCCCGATCGTCACGGACTTTACGGTTACCGAAAAGCCGAAAACATCGAGTAGAAAAGAAGTTTATGAATTTATCCTCGCCGAGCTGAACGAGGTGAAAGATCTGTTAAGAGCTGACGTAACCAGTAGTAGCTATGGAAAGATGACCCAAGGCGCAGCATATACGCTGTTAGCAAAGATGTATCTCAATGCGAACATTTGGAATCCTGCTGGTGGGACCAAATGGAACGAAGTTATCGCCAGTTGTGATAAGGTACTTGAACTTGGCTACACGTTGGAAGCCGACTGGAAAGCCAGTTTTGCAGTCAATAACCAAAATTCTAAAGAAATCATTTTTCCTATCGTGTTTAGTACAGTGGATGGTGGTAATATCATGTTACAACATACCCTCCATTATCTAAGCAATACAGCCTTAGGATTGAGCACAACAGGTTTTAACGGGATTAATGCCATGCCGGGCTATGTTCATGAATTTGATACCGACGATAGTCGCTTTGCAGGCTCCTTCCTTATTGGAGAAATGAGAGATCCTGCAACTGGAGAACTCTTAATTACAGCTCATGGACGTCCATTGATTCACCACATCGATTTTACATTCAAATACAGCGTAGACGCTGATGGCTGGGGCCAGGTAGAACAAGAAGATGGCGCACGTTGCTACAAATGGGAATTTCAAAAAGGCGTAAATGGAAATATGGAGAATGACTATGCCATTTTCCGATTAGCAGATGTTTACTTGATGAAAGCCGAAGCATTAGTGCGTTCAGGATTATCGAATGCTACGGCAACTGAACTCGTGAATGCGATAAGAAAGAGAGCTTTCACGGATCCTTCTAAATTACTTAACCAGGTAACATTGGATGATATCTATAAAGAGAGGCGTTTCGAGTTCGCTTGGGAATTAGTTAGCCGTCAAGATATGATCAGGTTTGGAACTTTTTTAAATCCAATCCCTGGGCCTGTTGGTAGAGGGGCCATTGACGCCACGCGATTGATATACCCTATCCCGCGGACGGCCATTGACGCCAATCCCGGCTTAACACAAAACCCCGGATATTAGTATTTTTTAAACCTAACATATCACGCATGACAAACTCAATTTTAATAAGCAGCACTATCTTCGCATTGTTCTCCGTTGGTATACACGAATCCCCTCAGGTCGTTCATAACATTCCGATGACCTACAGCATTGATTTGCAGCAAAAGGGACAGTGGATCGATCTATTAGCGAATAATTCGTTAGATGCTTGGCATCAGTATAATGGAACCGGAGTTAAGGGATGGAAAGTCGAAGAAGGTGTTCTATCCACGTCTGGGAAAAACGGTGATATCGTCACAAACCAAGAATTTGAAAATTTCGAATTAGAGATAGAATGGAAAATTGAAAAAGGAGGTAACAGCGGTATTTTCATCTATGTCGTTGAACATCCAGATAACAAGTACATGTATCAGACTGGACCGGAATTTCAGATAATTGATAATGAAAATTATCCGCAAAAACTCACCGAGCAACAAAAGACAGGATCAATGTCCGATGTAATCGCCCCTACGCGATCTGCTATGAATCCAGCAGGTCAGTGGAACAAAACCCGTATTTTATCTAAAAATGGTAGGGTACAACATTGGTTAAATAAAAAACTTATTCTGGAATACCAAATGGGCTCCGATGAATTAAAAGAGCAGATTGCGACAAGTAAGTTTGCGACGTTCCCCTATGCTAAAGTCTCAAAAGGAAAAATCGGCATCCAAGATCACGGAGACCCTGTGTATTTTAAAAATATCCGAATAAGCGAAATAAACTAAAACCAAATAACATGGAAAATAATTCAAGAAGAGAGTTTATCAAAAATGCTAGCTTACTAACTGGCTTTACAATTGTATCGAATACAGTCCTTGGCAAAAAGTTTGGGCACATTGCCCCTAGTGACAAGTTGAATATTGCTGGAATCGGTGTTGGAGGTATCGGTAGCAGAAATCTCAACAATATGAAAACAGAGAATATCGTGGCACTTTGTGACGTTGATTGGAAATACGCAGGCAAAACGTTCAATACGTATCCAAAGGCCCAGCGCTTCAAAGACTGGCGGAAGATGTTCGATGAAATTGGCAACAGCATTGACGCTGTAATGGTAGCGACTCCGGACCATACCCATGCGGGCGTAACGGCACACGCTATTACCTTGGGAAAACACACCTATACACAGAAACCTTTAACCCACAATGTATATGAATCCAGATTGTTAACCAAATTGGCTAAACAATATGGCGTAGCGACCCAGATGGGTAATCAGGGTAATTCTTTTGACTGGTGTCGCGAAATTGCCGAATGGATCCAATCAGATGCCATTGGCGAAGTCTATGAAGTTCACTGCTGGACCAACCGTCCTATTTGGCCGCAAGGTTTGATGAAGCCAAAAGAAGGCATGTCAATTCCAAAAGACTTGGATTGGGACCTCTTCTTAGGACCTGCTGAGCATCGCGAATACAACTCTGTTTATACGCCATGGAATTGGAGAGGTTGGTATGACTTTGGAACTGGCGCTTTAGGTGATATGGCCTGTCATATTATGGATCCGATTTACTGGGCATTGAACTTAAAATACCCGACTAAAGTAAATGGCAGTTCAACATTAAGTAACCTATACTCACCTCCTCATGCAGAAATTGTGAAATACACTTTCCCTGCACGTCCTGAAACAGGCAAAGTCAAAATGCCGGAAGTAGATGTCTATTGGTATGATGGAGGGTTACTGCCAGACCGTCCGGAAGAACTTGCTCCTGGAACGATGATGGGGGATCCGGATGGTGGCATTATCTTCATCGGTAAAAAAGGCAAAATCATGACGGGCTGTTATGGCATGAATGCAACCTTGCTCCCGGTTGAAAATATGAAGGATTTCAAGAAACCTACCCCATGGATTCCTCGTGTTAAAGGTGGAAACGGTGATATCTGGAAAACCGATGCACACGAACAGGACTGGATTAGAGCCGCCAAAGAATCCACAGAAAACCGTACGGAAACTAGCTCGAACTTTCAATTCTCCGGTCCTTTCAATGAAATGGTTGTCATGGGCGTTCTTGCTGTACGGCTACAAGGTCTAAATAGAGAATTGCTTTGGGATGGTGAAAACATGCGTTTTACCAACATCAATCCGAATGATGAAATTAAAGTCGTTACTGTAGATGAGTTTCACGTAACGGATGGTCATCCGAAATTTAATCGTCAATCCATAACGCTGAATGCCGAGCAAGCCGCGAAAGAATGGATAAATAAGCCTTATAAAAATGGTTTTTCATTACCAGAAATGCCAAAATAAGCATTAACGAGTACTGGCAATGATATAATTAGCGTGTAGAGGCTGTCTTTTTGAGACGGCCTCTTTTTACTTTTATAAAAAGTATGAATTTACTCATCCCTTAAACTATCCACCGGATTGGTTTTTGCCGCTCGGATGGTTTGAACACTGATGGTTATCAACGTAATGAATAGACCGATCAAGCCAGCGAGTGCAAACATCCACCACCGCAATTCAATTCGGTAAACGAAATCATCCAACCATCTAGCCAAGAGATACCATCCTATGGGAATAGCAAAAAGAAATGCTAAGCCAACCCAGCTGATGAATTCCTTTGATAATAAAAGGGTAATACCCCTTATGCTGGCACCTAATACTTTTCGGATACCGATTTCTTTGGTGCGTTTAACCACCATAATGGATAATAACCCTAGAAAGCCTAAAGAACTTATTATTATGGAAATAGCCGCCGAGATCCATATCAATTTTTCCAACAGGGCTTCTTTTTGGTATAGACTGCCAATCTGTTCATCATAAAATCTATAATCGAAAAGTTCGTTTGGATACCATTGTTTCCATTCTTTTTCCAAATCTTTGAGCAATTGACTTGGATGGTTCCCTCGATATTTTATCGCTAGGTTTTTGATGCGCACTTTATTATATCCGATAACAGTAGGTGATATACCTTCTTTTAAAGAATTGGTGGTGAAATCGCGAACTACACCAACAATTTTTCCTTGATATTTGTCATTTAACCCGCCGGCATGTAAATCTTTTCCGATGATCTCGTGATAATTCTGGTAGCCTAGGTTTTTGGCCATCTTTTCGTTTATCAAAAACTCGGGATGTTGTTCATCGTCTTTGAAATTATGACCTGCCAGCAATTGTATACCAAACGTTTTTATGTAAGCGGAATCTCCGATGGCGTAACGTGGCGCCCAGGTTTCCCATTCTGCTCTGTTATCAAACTTAAAAGTCCCTCCCCAGACTTTATCATATGATGGAGGATTATCACAAAAAGTGAAAGCTAAAATATCACTACGATGCATTAGAAAGGCAGTTATCTTTTCGACATTGTCCCGCATGTCATGCTTTAAGGGAAAGACAAACACCGTTTCTCTATCAAAGCCCATGTCGGTATTTTTAAGATAACGAACTTGGCTAACGATAACAATAGTGGAGGCGATTAAGATTAACGCAAGCACATTTTGAAAGACAATCAATGCTTTTCGCCCTAATCCCCAGTTGCCAGCAACCTGTTTCTTTAACGCAGCCTGAATCCTCGTTTTGTTAAGAAAATAGGCGGGAAATATGCTTGTTGTTACGCAGATGGAGAACCAAATGACTAGGGAAATAAAAAATAATTTCCGGATCGATAATACCTGTAACGGTTCGTTGACGAACAGATAATAATTGCTCCAGTCAATGGCTGTCCATAGAAATAACCAGGCCAATAACAAAGCAAAGAAAGAAATCAATAACGACTCTATTAGAAACTGGAGGAACAATTGTCGTTTTGAACTTCCCAGCACCTTTCGTACCCCCATTTCTGTACTTCTATAGAGTTGTTGAGCAGAAACTATATTCGTATAATTTATGGCTGCCATAAACAGGATACCTAAAGCGACAACAGTCAGAATCCCTAAAAGTGACAATTGCGTAGCCTTGCCATAATCCATATCGAAATGGAAGGCCGTCAAAGGAAGTAGTTTATAGGTATAGTATTCCAGTACATCTTTATGCCAGTGTTTCGCTATCAGTTGTCGGATACTATCTTCTATACCGACTTTGTCCTCGGCATGGCGTAAGGTCAGCAGGATATTATTGGCTGAGTTGGTGTAACCCCAATTATGAAAGAAGGCGCTTTCTCGGAATTCATTTGCAGAGGCGAGTGAAAAATATATCTCTGACCGAAAATCGGAGTTCTTCCGGCTATCGTCGATAATACCGACGACCGTCGCAGGAAATTTGCTTTCTACCCATATGGTTTGTCCGATGGCTTCCTCGTCGCCAAAGAAATTTTTTGCCATGGTCTTTGTTAAAGCTACTGTTGCCGGCTCGTCCAACCGCTGCGGACTTCCGGCTAACCATGGGAAATCCATGATTTCAAAATAATCGGATGAGGTAAAACACGCTTTGCCTTCTGTTTTTCGAAGTTTATCGCCAATTTTTAGCGTAAAATCCTGTTTGTCTATATACAGCGCAGCTTTTTCGACCTGTGGTAATTCTTGTCGGATAGCGTTGTACATCGCATAAGAACCACCCTTATTATGTTCTGTCTGGTCGAGGTGTAGATCTTCTACGACGATGAAGGTGCGTTCAGCATGGGGATGAAAACGGTCGAAACTCAGTTGGTACGTATTGAACGCATAGATAAATAAACAAGTAGCAATAGCCAGACCAAGACCCACTACATTGAGTATGGAATGAAACCGATATTTCACTATTTGACGGAGCGCGGTTTTTATATAGTTCTTTAACATAATAACTACTCGTCCCTTAAACTGTTCACTGGATTGGCGCGAGCGGCCTGTGCAGCTTTGAAACTAACCGTAAGCAATGCGGTAATAGCTGTTGCGACGCCAGCTAACGCAAACATCCACCAAGCCAAATCGATACGGTACGCGAAATTTCGAAGCCATTCGTTCATCATCCACCAAGAGAGCGGCGCAGCGAGCACGAAAGCCAGTCCAACTAATTTTACGAAATCTTTCGAAAGTAGCATAACAATACCCGAGACGGAAGAACCAAGTACCTTTCGGATGCCGATTTCTTTTACACGTTGGTTAATTGTTAGCAGCGCTAAAGCAAAAAGTCCTAAACAGGATATGGCAATGGCTACCGAAGCACCGCCAATAATGACCTTTGCAAAGCGCTTTTCATCCTTATACATGTTTTGGGTATTCTCGTCGAGGTACGATGCTGCGATGTCTGCTTTGGGGTTCACTTCCTTCCAGGCATTCTCCACCTGCGTCAGTGTTTCATGTAAATTGCTTGTCTTCACACGCACAAAAATATACTCCAGCGTGAAGATACGCGGATTGATCGATAGTGTCAATGGCGCTATTTTACTGCGTAGATCCTGGAAGTTAAAGTTATCGATGATGCCAATAACTTGGGGGTTCCCATCTATCGATAAGGTTTTCCCTAGTGCCTTTTCCGGATCACCGAGTTGGACCGCCATCTGTTTGTTGATTAATACAGCTGCGGTATCATCTGAAGAGAATGAACGATCGAAATCACGACCAGCAATTAATTTAATATGCAGCGTTTTTAGATAATCGTAATCCACCCGCATGAAATTCGTCGATATCTGCTTTCCTTCGTAATCAAAACCAAACCTGCTATTCGCTTTATTGCCATCCCGACCGATACCCATATTCATATCCGAAGCACTCACGCCTTGCACCCAAGGTTGCGACGCTAGTTTGGCGCGCATTTTCTGCAAGGTCGACTCCGGATCGACACCGTCGCCGATCGGAATACTGATTACTTCAGATTTGTTGAAACCTAACGGACGTTCGCTGATATAGTGTAATTGCGTACTGATGACGATGGTCGCTGTAATCAATACAATGGCGATTGCAAACTGCACCACGGTCAAACTATTACGCAAACCACCAGCTTTGATGGTGGCTGTACCTTTCAAGCTATGGATAATATTCGTGCGGGCTAAACGCCATGCTGGATATCCGCCGGCAAAAAGGGTGAGCATTACGAACATGAGTAGGAAAAAGAGCAAGTTGATTGGAGAGAACAACTGCAATAGGCTAAGCTGAGCATGCATAGCAGCATTGTATTCGGGTAGGAGCACAGCGGCTAGCCCAAGACCAATGATCAGGGCAATGACGCAAAGTACCAACGACTCTGTCCACAATTGTCCGGTGAGTTGAGCAGTAGAGCCGCCCAGTGTTTTCCGTGTACCGATCACCTTGGTGCGGGTAATGGAATTTGCCAGCGACAGGTTGATAAAATTGGAGCAGGCGATAAACAGTATCAGCGCGGCGATTATTAACAATATCCAAGGAAATAGCGCTGATTTTGCTTGTCCCACTCCCAGATCATTCCGGTTGTACTGATCCATAGGCAACAGATGCAAGGAAATGTAGGCGCCATTTTTATCGGCTTTCGCCCCGTCTCGTTTCAGCATATTGCTGTTGTCTTTATAATACAGATCGATGAACGATTTTGTCTGCTGCGTAAAAGCAGCATCGTTTATTTTGTCAGTCATTTTAACGAAAACGGAATGATCCTCGTGTTCCCAGTCGTCGATGTGATTTTGGTAATCCGTCTTTTGTTCAAAACGCTGTAAACTGGTGAAAGTCAGGCTAGAATTCGATGGAAGAGGTTCGGCCACCGCTGTAATGGTTCGGAGTATCCATCTCTCTCCCCGAGAAATCTCCACTTGTTCGCCCACTACATCGGTTGTCCCGAAAAGGTTATTGGCTATGGTGCCGTCTAGCACGATTCCATTTAGGTCTTCCAGTGCTTTTGAATTCCCCTGGAGTAAGGGAAAGCTGAATATGGAAAGAAAGTCGGCATCGACGTATTTATTATTGGATGCAATTTGTTTGTCGCCGTGACGCAGGATAACGCTGGTGTTGTAATAGCGACTGATAAGTTCTATACCCGGCAATTCTGATTTCAACGCTGTAGCAAAAGGGGCTGGCATGGTCGCACTATGCGTTATCCCTTCTTGCGGCTCGCTTGTGGTATAAGCCAAACCGATACGCTCGCGATCGGGGTAAAAATTGTCAAACGACAGTTCGAACATGGCCGTGAGATAGAGCAATGTCGCCGTAGCGATGGCGAAGGACAATCCAAAAATATGGATTCCGCTTAATACTTTACTTTTCCGGATATTTCGCCAAGCGATTTTTATATGGTTCTTGATCATGTTTTTAGATTTTACTCATCCCTTAAACTATCTACAGGATTGGCACTCGCCGCCCGAAAGGCTTGTGTACATATGGTGAGAATAGCAATAGTAAAAGCGATGCCGGCTGCTAACGCAAACATCCACCACGCCAAATCGATGCGGTAAGCAAAATTATCGAGCCAGTTATTCGTTGCCCACCACGCGACAGGAAATGCAATAACGGCGGCAATTAAGATGGGTTTCAGAAAATCGTTGGTTAACATTTGCATAACGCCTATTGCAGAGGCTCCTAATACTTTTCGTATCCCGATTTCTTTGGTGCGTTGTTCTGCAGTATGGGTGGCTAAGCCGAATAGGCCAAGACAGGCAACAAATATGGTAAGTGCGCTGAAAATCTGAAGGATAACGGATGTTTTTTGCTCTGAGGTATAAGTCTTGGTGAAAAGATCATCCATAAAGGCATATGTAAAGGGTTCCTCCGTTTGATAACTGTCCCAATGTTCTTTCATGGTTGATAGTAGACCCGCAACGTCTGTTGTTTCTATCTTAAACATTAATCCCCCCTCGGGTTGTAGCGTCATGTACAAAGGGCTGATCGTTTCGTGTAACGATTTGAAATTGAAATTCTTTACAACGGCAATAACATGAAAAGGGACATGATCACCTTTGGCACTGTTTTGCCTTACAACCACTTTGCCTACTGCCGTTGAGGCATTCCAGCCAAACGCTTGGGCTGCCGTTTCGTTTAAAATAATAGCAGTAGAGTCCGTTGCAAAATCTTTCAAAAAATTCCTGCCGCTAACGATGTGCATGCCCATGGTCGGTATATAATCTTCATCCACGTGGTAATCCACGCCGTTTACAACATTTTTATCGTTGCCTTGTGTATAGGCTAAGGCATTATTGTAGTGACTTGGTCCTGCAGGTCTGTACCAGGAGGCCGTTGCACTGACAATTCTTGAATCTTGCAACAGTTGCTGCTTAAACACTTGCTCATTCCTACCTAATACGTACGAATTCGGAATTGTGATGAGCTGCTCCTTATCAAATCCGAGATCTTTGTTTTGTATATATTTCATCTGCTGATAGACGACAATCGTACCAATAATTAACACCACAGAGATGGTAAACTGGAAAACAACCAAGCGGCTTCGTAAACTGAAATTTTTGAAACGGGTTGTGTGTTTCCCTTTTAGAACGGCGATTGGTTTGAAGGAGGATAGGTAAAAAGCGGGATATATACCGGCGACAATGCCGACGAGCATGCCTAAACCCATAAAGGCAAAAATAGGTTTCGCGTCAAAGCTTAAATCTTTTGATGCGATATTGTTAAATATCGGTAAAGCCAGTTGTATCCAGATAAACGCAATGAACAGCGATAAAGATGTAATGAAGATAGATTCTGATAAAAATTGTTTGACGAGCTGAAATTTTCCTGAGCCGACGACTTTTCTGATGCCTACCTCTTTCGCCCTTTTCGATGCATTAGCGGTCGAAAGATTAACAAAATTGACACAGGCGACTACGACCATAAAAAGGGCGATCCCTCCAAAGATATACACATACATTTTATTGCCTCCCGGCTCAAGTTCGGTCGTTGTGAAGGCGTTGAGATGAATGTCGGTTAGTGGTTGCAGGGTGAATCCAAGCCTATTGCCTTTCGTCGTGAATTGTTCCAAGCTCAATCCCATCTGCTGTTGTATTTGTGGTCCCATGTACTTTTTTACCATTTCTGGGAACTTGGCTTCCATCTTTTCTATTTCACTTCCTGGTTTTAAAAGGAGATAGGTGTGAAACCCGCCATACATCCACGAATCGGATGTAGCGCCTGCAAAACCCGTCATGGAGCCAAATAGGTCAAAATGAAAATGTGAATTGGAAGGTATGTCTTTTATAACACCCGTTACTCGATAGGGTTGGCCTTGGTCTGCGGTCAATAAAATAGTTTTTCCTAGCGCATCTTCCTTTCCAAAATATTTCTTCGCAGTCGATTGGGTAATAACGACAGTGTGGGGTTCGCGTAAAGCGGTTGCCGGATTTCCCGCTATCATGGACAACGTGAAGATGTCAAAGATGTTGGGATCAGCGAAAGCAAACCGAAGATCTTTGAATACGTTGTTTTCGTAAGATATTTTTGGATGACCATAGTCGAGTAACCGTGTTGCGTCTTCGACCTCCGGGAAATCATTTTTCAAGGTCTGCGCGACCGGCGCCATCGTTACACTCTCGTTTATTTTGCCGCCATTTATATTTGCCTGAAACACCACCCTGACTATATTCGTCGCGTTCTGATGAAACTTGTCGTAGCTCAGCTCGTCTTGAACATACAGCATCATGATGAAACATGTCGATACACCGAGTGATAAGCCCAAAATGTTAATCAATGAAAACAACTTGTGCCTTTTGAGGTTTCGCCAAGCGATTTTTATATAATTCCGTATCATCTTTTTAACCTAAGTGTCCCATACTACTCATCTCTTAAACTATCCACCGGATTGGCCTTTACAGCGCTAACTATGATCGCGCCGGTGATGAAAAACAAGAGCAATATCAATCCCATTAGCGGAACTATAAACATACTCATGTTCAATTCTATTCGTGATGCATAGTTTGCCAACCACTTATTCATGACGATGTAAACCAGCGGGCAGCCCGCCAGCACGGCGAAGAAAAATGTGATATAAAACTCCTTGCTGAATAGCATGATAATTTGCCGTAAAGAGGCGCCTAGCACCTTTCGGATGCCGACTTCTTTTAAACGCAGATTAATGGCTAAAGCGGTTAACCCAATAAGGCCCAAAGCGATAATAATGACAGAAATAACGGTAGCGACTTGCGCAGCACGCTGCAGCTGTAGTTCGACGGTATACATGTTTTTAATCGTATCATCCATAAATCGAAACTCGAAAGGGGCCTCTGGCATAAGCTGTTTCCATTTTCTTTCCAGCGTGTTTAACGCATCAATCGTAGAGCCTGCTTTAAGCCGAATGGATAGAAAACGGTACTGATTATTGTTTTTGACTGAAAACCATATTACCGGCGGAGATATGCTGTGCATCGAATTCGCGTAAAAGTCTTCGGTTACACCGGCAATAGTTCCTGTAAATCGCCCGTTGAATAAACTGACTTGTTGTCCTATGGCTTCTGCTGCTGTTGGGTACCCCAATGCTTTTGCTGCTTTATCGTTAACGACCAATTTCGAATTGTCTGTGGTAGGCTCCTCCGGATCGTTAAAAAACTGACCAGCTAACAAAGGAATGTTGTAGGCATCCGAAAAGTATGGGTCGGAAGTAATCATCAGTGCGTCGACTTCGTCTTGGCTACCTATTTTTTTTACCTGTTGTATGCCATCTGCAAATGCACCGGGTATACCATACGAAAGACTGATATTTTCGACGTGCGGTAAGCCGCGTAATTCGTCACGTATCATCTCCATTTTATGCAAACCTGTTTCCGACCAGTCCCGTGGCGCTTGTACGGTAAGGAGAAAGTCCTTGTCATAGCCCAGATCACCTTTCATGAAGATGTCGATTTGCCGGGAAATGACGAAGGTAGCTATGAGGACAACAATAGTGACCGTGAATTGCGTGAATAATAATATGCGACGGATCAAGTGCTTTTGGTGTATGTTCGTCAGCTGATTTTTCAGTGATTCGAGTAGCTGATTTTGAGACAACTTTATAGCGGGATAAAGACCGGTGAGCATGCCTAAAAGTAATACAGCAAGCACGAAATAGAGGAAGAAGAATGCGGGAAGCGTGGAGATGCCGGGCAACGTTGTGAGCATGATGGATTCGAACAAGGGCGCTAATACGGGATATAAGCCCAAAGCGCCCAAACCGGCGATCCATACCAACAGCATGTATTCGGTGGTCAATTGTAGTATCAATTGGAATCTGTTGCTTCCCATCATTTTTCGAACGCCAATTTCCTTTAGCCGTGTAAAGCTTTGGCTCACCGTAAAATTGATGAAATTGACCACAGCCATGAAGAGAAGAAATCCTGCGATGAGTACTAACACATGTGTTAGTTGCCTTATAGCGCCTTTATTATCGTCCAGATAGTAGGAGGAGAGTGGCTTGAGTTGCGGCATAAGATTGGCAGCAACTTGCTCGTCGGCGTGTTGCTTTAATAAGTCTTGTATTGGGATAGTTAATTGTTCCGGTCGTACGTTTTCCTGCAGTTCAATGAAACCCGCAATCCATAGATTGTTCCAATTGTCCACGTTTCTGCCGAAATACTGTTCGCTCGCCATGGGAAGGAATATCGAGCTGCTCAGGGCAACATTCAATTCCATAACAGAATTTTGTACGGTAGGCTTCAATACGCCTGTAACAATGAAGTCCTGTTTTTCGCCTGCAAAATTCCGAATAGTTAGGTTTTCCCCGAGAACTTCTTTCTTGCCAAAATACTTCATCGCTGCCGGCTCTGTCAGGACAACCGAGAATGGAGCGGTGAGGGCTGTACTTGGGTTTCCTGCATAAAGCTCAAAACCGAACATATCGAGTAGTGTGGAATCTCCTAAAGAAACAGACTCCTCGTGTACAACCGTTCCATTGGATATGATACACGTTAAACCATCGATGCGGTAGTAATTTGCGACAAGGTGGGGGTATTCTTCCCGCAATGCCTTTGGAAGGGCACCAACGGTCGTGAGTTCCAAACCGATCCCCGTTTTTTTATATTCGCTTTGCAACAGATACTGTCGATCTTTATGACGAAGGCCACTATTTACGTGGTACGTTTGCCATACATATGCAGCGATCAATAACACAAAAGCCATGCTCGAAACTAAACCGATAATATTGATGATCGCGTGAAATTTTCTTTTCCGGATATTCCGCCAGGCTGTTTTTATATGGTTTTTGATCATCTTATTGTTGCTTAGTCGTTTATTTGAACATCTGCGAATCTATCGTCTGCTGTATCTTGTCTAATTTTAGCTCACCGAATCTTTAACATGGTATCCATTACTGATCCGAAAAATTATACAGCTGTATATTAGGTTGTTATGTTTAATTTTTTAGGCTAAGGGTGTTCGGAATCGAACACTGATTGTTCGATGACGAACAATTTGAAGATAACTTTTGAGTAGCTTAATTACCGTAAAACGATGTTACTTCGCTTTGCTGTGATGTCGATTTGATTTGTGAACGTTATACGCTATTCCTCCGCTAACCGGAGGTCTTGACATAAAGTTTTCATCATTTCGCAAGGATCCGTATCAATAGCCAGCGCAATAAGATACATTTCATCCAAGCGTAACTTCGAAGTGGTGGTCATGGTCAGTTCATTTATTCTTGCCTTACTGAGCCCTGTCTTGCGTGCTACCATTGATTTATTTACTGATTTTTTTGCTAAATATTCTCCAAGATTAGTCATGCTTTTTTAGTTTATCTGTCGATTTGTATAGATAAATGTAGTAAATGTGACTATTAGTTTAACAAATGTTTTGAATACTGATTGTTTTTCTATTCTTTTGTATAGATAAACTATATAAAAATAAATTTTTATTATGAAAACAAAGAAAAATGAACCGAAAGTAAAAGTAAGTGAGGGAGAATATTCGCCTGTGTATATTCATTGCCTTTACAAGTTAATGCTTTTTAGACATCTCAAGGAATACTCCACTCAAGATGTGTCTTATCTTCTCGGTAAAAAGTCAAGATACGTTGAAGAACTGGAAGGATTGAAGAGCTTATCGAACAGAATAGAAGCTATTTTCCCACAGACTATGAAGCTAGGGACACTGCAACCTGTCGATTTGTTTTCAAGGGATATATTCGAGATAGAAGCGTTTCGAAGGTACAGGGTAACGGTGTCAAAAAAGAGGGAATGTATTCTTTACAAAATCGAAGTTATCGAAGACGAGGCGCCTTCTTTGGCATTCTCATTTACTGAAAGAATTCCGTCAAGTAATCATTTTTTTAGTGTGGAGGAGGAAGTTGTTGAAAAGCTTCGAATAGTACTTGGAGAACTTATTAATGCGGGATACTTTTTAGAGAAGATAGAAACATATCAATTGTACCAAAAGTGTCTAGATGATTACGCGTTGCATATTCGACCTGTCGTATTGAGGGATATTATGATCGAATTAACTAAAAGAGAAGATACTAAGGTGTGCTTGAAATACGATAATATAGATCATTTTGGTTTCAGGTACTACTACATTCAAGAAGGGGATTTATAAAATAATGTCATAAGCTGTAGGTATGACCAATTATTCCCCCGTTTACTCATTCCTCAAACTATCCACCGGATTGGCTCGTGCGGCTTTCCAAGCTTGATAACTTGTGGTCACCATAGCGGTCGATATCGCAACAATCGCGGCTAGGATGAATATGCTCCAATGCATATTTATCCTGTAGGCGAAAGAAGCAAGCCAGGCATTTCCGGCGTACCAGGACAGGGGTAAGGCGATACCAATAGCTATAGCTACTAGAATCAGAAAGCTTTTCGACAACAAATAGAAAATGCGACCAGTAGAAGAACCTAATATTTTACGTATACCTATTTCTTTGGTTCGCCTTTCAGCAATAAAGGAAGATAACCCGTATAGACCGAGGCAGGAAACGAAAATTGCCAAAACGGCAAAGAAATTAAACAAGTTGCTCAAACGCTGCTCCCTATGATAGAGCTTTTCCAAATCCTGATCCACAAAGCCATAAGAAAAGGGAAAGTTGGGGTTAAACTTTGCATGAACTTTTTCCAGTAAACGCAGTGTGGCATCCAACTGAGCGATTTGCGCTTTGACGACCACCATACCGCCCCAGTCATTGTATTGCATGACAAGGGGTTCGATGGCTTGACTGGCTGGTTTGAAGTTGAAATCTTTCACCACACCGATGATGGTTCCTTTTTTGCTCCAAAGGATAAAGGGTTTACCGATCGCTTCCTCGGGCGATACACCCATGACTTTTGTCAGAGTCTCGTTCACGACAAAATTACTCGAATCACTTCCGAATTGAGGAGAGAAACTACGCCCGGCAATCATTTGCATATCGAATACTTCGAAAAAATGCTCATCTACATCCATCATCGGTAAGATAAGGGAAGAGTTAGGTGTTTTACCATCGAAATAGTAATCGATGGTGCCGCTACGTAGGTTGGTAGGGACATCATCTGTAACAGTGAAGTTAGCGGTCAGCGGATTACTACGGAGCGCATTCCGATAAGCTTGTTGCTGTCCCCAGATATCGCCGACCATTGGAATGTATAGCAGTCCCGATTGATCGAACCCAAGATTTCTGTTTTTAAGGTAGTTCAGTTGTTGATAAGCCACAAAAGTACCTACTAAGAATGTGATCGAAATGACAAACTGCAGCACGACAAGCGTATTTCGAAACAGTAGATTTCCATTCCGCGCTGTTGAGAATATGCCTTTCAACACCTTTACTGGCGCGAATCCGGATAGGTATATTGCTGGATATATACCCGCTAGCAGTCCTGACAAGGTTGCGATGGCAAGTGCCATCAAGAGAAAATCAACCTGGAAGAAAAGAGTGTGGAAGCTGTTGTTCGCGAGTTGATTGAATAGGGGTAAGGCGATCCAGGCCAAGCCAATTGCCAGAAAGAACGAAAGATAAGCAACCAACAAAGCTTCGCTTAGAAATTGAATAACGAGCTGCGCACGATGGGCGCCGACGACTTTCCGGAGACCGACTTCCTTGGCCCGTCGTGCTGATCGGGCGGTTGCCAGATTCATAAAATTTATACAGGCTACTAAGAGGATGAAAATGGACACAAAGAACATCGTATCAACGTACTGGTGGTTACCATGGTCGGCAAGGTCAACCTGCAGATTTTGGGAGTGGAGATGGATATCCTTCAATGGTTGTAAGAGGAACGACGTTTTTTGCAGGGCACTGTTGGCATGTGCTCGATAAATCGTATTGATATGTTCTTCCAGTTTTTGACGCTTGACTGGATCGGCGGCTACATCCGGCTGAAATTGTATATAACTGTAGTGTTTAAAATCCCCCCAATCGTCCGGACTATTACCAGGATAGAGGTAATCACTTTTATTCAAAAAATCAAAGGGGATAAGAAAATCGATTTGCAGGTGTGAGTTTGAAGGGATATCGGCCATGACGGCGGTAACGGTTAGTGGTCGTGCCTGATCCATCTTTAATACTTTACCTACAGGGTCTTGCTGGTCAAAATATTTTCTAGCTGTACGTTCTGTAATAACAACACCGTCTGGACGTTGTAGCACGTTTGATAAATCGCCGGCAATAAGTTGGAAATTGAATACATCGAAAAAATTGGTGTCTGCATAGAATACTGCCTTTTCCTCAAATCGCTTCTCATCGTATTCGAAATAATGTGTTCGAGGAAGCGTGATACGGGTAAAGTCAACTACCTCTGGCATTTTTTCCTTAAGTTCGGGGAGAAGCGGTGGCGGCGCAATGGCCGCAGTGAAATCTTCCCCGTCTAGTTTGGACAGGACACGATATATTTGTTTCCCGTTTTCGTGAAAGCTGTCGAAACTGCGCTCATGCTGTACCCAAGATAATATGAGCATGCTGGCAGCTAGGCCAACAGCAAGACCTGCAATGTTTAATAAAGCAAAAGATCTGTGGCGTATTATATTACGCCATGCTATTTTGATATAGTTCCTGATCATGGTTTTAGCTGTTATTCATCCCTCAAGCTATCTACGGGATTGGCAAGAGCAGCTCGTATAGCCTGTCCGCTTATAGTCAATAATGCAATTGCTATTGCTGCCACACCTGCTAAGGCGAACACCCACCATGAAATCGCTGTTCGATAAGAAAAATTTTCAAGCCACTTGTTCATAATCCACCAGGCAATAGGAGTGGCGAGGAGTAGTGATATCACGACCAGTTTGATAAAATCTCTCGATAGCATCGTGCTTATGCCTATTATCGAGGCGCCCAATACTTTACGGATACCGATTTCTTTGATGCGGGTCTCTGCGATATATGAAGCTAGTCCAAACAATCCTAAAGCGGATATGAAAATCGCCAGCATGGAAAATATAAATGCCAACATTCCCATTTGTTTCTGATCATGGAATTTTTGCGCATACTGCTCATCAACAAATTTATAGCTGAATGGATAATCAGGATTAAACTTTTTGACGATCTTTTCAATGCCTTGTATATTCTGCGACATGGAAAGCTGCGGGTTAGAACGAATCACGATATTATGTAGATACTGATTGTCTGCTAGAACGAGTAGCGGACCCACGTCTTCATACGGAGAATTGAAAATATAATCTTCAACAACACCTACAATAGTATAGAGGTTATCACCCCATTTCAAATATTTCCCCACCGGATTCTCCAACCCCATGTGTTTTATAGCGGTCTCGTTTAACAATACCGAAGCGCTGTCAGCAGGAACACGGGCGTAATCGATATCGCGTCCATCCGAAAGTGTTAGACCTAATGTTTTCGCAAAATCACTTTCTGTACGAAGCATATAGAAGAAACTGTTATCTATCTGTTCAGGTGTAGCGCCATCCCAAGAGAAGTTCATAGCCGTTGAAGAATAGCCGCCTGCAACTGTCCATCCGCTTGTTCGTGTAACATGTGTGGCTAACCGATTGCTTATCAGTTCGCCTTTAAGTGCATCGAAGTCATTGTCAATCTCTCCTTCGGCGGCTATCTCGATCAATTTGGCGGTCTGATAGCCAGCTTCCCGTTCTCCCGCAAATTTAACCTGTAGATGGATAACCAAGGTGGCTACAATAAGAAAAACAGCAATAGCGAATTGAACGACCACCAGTCCCGCGCGGAAGTTGAATGGACGATGTGATATGCTGACTATTCCTTTTAAAGTTTTGATAGGTCGAAAGGAAGACAATACGAATGCAGGATAGACTCCGGCGAGCAGCCCTGTGATTAGCATAAAAGTGACACCTGTACCCCATATCATGGGGTTTGCCCAATCCACTACTAAAGGCTTGTCGAGGAGCCTATTGAACAGAGGAAGGGAAATCAGGGTCAACACCACCGAAATAAGACCGGCAATAAAGGCTATTAAAATGGATTCTGACAAAAACTGACTGACCAATGTTTTCTTCGTTGCACCAATCACCTTGCGCACACCAACCTCTTTGCTTCGTTTTTGGCTGCGGGCGGTACTGAGATTTATAAAATTGATGCAGGCGATCAGTAAGATTAAGAAACCGATTCCCGCTACTAAACGGACTTGTTCTATTTTTCCACCAACAGGTATTCCGTTTTCAAAGCGGGAATAAAGATGTGTTTTGGAGATAGGATAGAGGAAAATGGATGTCCATTCTAAATAGGAAGCATTTTCCCTAATTAAAGGCTTTATCTTTTCATTAAAGGTGTGTACTTCTGCATTTTCTCTTAACGTGACGTAGGTTCTCAGGGAATAGTTATTCCAGTTGTTTAAAGATTTTTGTGCGCGTTCCGGACTCAGGGGCATCAGGTATTTAAAGTCAAAATCAGTATACGTCGGCAAATCTTTAAGAACCCCCGTTACTTTGTACGGAACGTTGTCTTCTAACGTAATGGTTTTATTTATTGGGTTCTCATAGCCAAAAAGACTTGCGGCGAAGCTCGCTGTCAAAACAATACTGTTGGGCTCATCCAACATGCTGTTTTTCATGCCGTATAGTACAGGGAAATCAAAGATATCCAAAAAGTCGGCATCCACCTCGAAGCCTCTAGACTTAATGCTTTTACCTTCATATAGAAAGAGATGTTCGTCCGTCCACGATACTCGTGCGGCAAATTCTACTTCGGGGTATTGTTGTTGCAACGCAGGCGCTGCCGCTGGCATCGTATAACCGTGTATATTGACATTTCCATCTTTATCTGTACGATTCATGAGTTGATAGATATGTGCTTTATTCGCATAGAAGTTGTCGTAAAGGAATTGGTTCTGCACCCAGATTGCTATCAAAAGGACAGCAGTCAAGCCGATCGCAAGCCCTGTGATATTAATGGCGGAAAAACTCTTGTTTTTCAATAAACTACGCCGCGCTATTTTCAAATGGTTCTTGATCATAATTTTAGTGTTTTACTCATCCCTTAAACTATCTACCGGATTCGCTCGTGCGGCCTTAATCGCTAACGCACTTACTGTAAGCAAAGCAATTAAAATAGCGAGCAGACCAGCGAAGAAGAATGTCCACCACTGTATATCAATCCGATAAACAAAATCCTGCAGCCATTTGTGCATAACCCACCAGGCAATAGGAGTGGCGACGACAATGGCTAGGACAACCAATTTTAGAAAATCTTTTGACAGCATCGCGGCAATTGTGGCAACTGAAGCGCCCAATACTTTTCGAATACCAATCTCTTTTTGTCTTTGTATCGTCGCAAAAGAAACTAATCCGAACAGCCCCAAACACGCGATAAAAATAGCTAATCCCGAAAATAGAGCTGTTAAGGTCGCGGTACGCTTCTGTTGGACAAATTTTAATGCATAGGCTTCATCAGCAAAATGAATGTCTGCTGGATAATCGGGATTATATTTTTTCAATATCGTTTGGAGTTGATCCATATTGGACAATAAACTGTTCGCGGTATTTAATCGGATATGTAGATAATTAAAATAACTGGCGGGACCTTTTACCATCATCGGTTCAATATTTTGATAGGGCGATTGCAGTATGAAATCGGCTATGATACCGACCACGTTCCAAGTTGTCTCGTATATAGTACCTTTGCCTTCTATAATAGATATGCCCAGCGGATTGGTAAGTTGCATACGCTTGACAGCTGCTTCGTTTAATAAGACAGCATTGGAGTCAGAAGGGTGCTTGTAAATATCAATATCCCTGCCGGCCAGTAACTTAATCCCCATTGTCTGTGTGAAACTGGCATCTGTACTCATGGTGTTGAACGTTACATCGTAGTCTTTTGGTCGCGCATTTGGCCAATGATAACCCCAGCTATTGCTATTATAAGAGGTAATACGCCCTGCGGATTTAACGACGCTGCTGGCAATCCCCTGTTGTAGAAGTTCCTGGCGTACAACCTCATAATTTTGTCCTAAACCTCCCTCCAAAGCGGTGTAAACGAGATTGTTTTGATCATAGCCACTTGCGCGATTCTGCCCATAATGTATCTGCTGGCCGATAATAATGGTGCAGATGCCTAAACAGATAGAGACGGTAAACTGTAATGTCACTAATACTTTCCGGGGTTTGAAATTTCCTTTCGGAGATAATAGATTACTCTTTAGACTTCTAATTGGTTCGAAAGCTGATAGTACGAAAGCAGGGTATACACCAGCGCCAAGCGTGGCGACAGCTATAACCGCGATCAAGAGCCCCCAAAATACAAAGGGCTGATCGCCGATACTGATGTTGCTATTGATTAGGCTATTGAAGAAGGGAAGTCCGATAACGGTGAGCAACCATGCCATGATACCTGCAATACCTGTTATGAGAAACGATTCCAATAAAAATTGCTGAATTAGTGTTTTCTTGGGGGCGCCGACAACTTTACGTACACCGACTTCTTTAGCTCTTCTTTCCGCTCCTGCGGTACTTAGGTTGATGAAGTTAATACACGCGATAAGGAGAATAAAGAATCCGATCAAGGCGAACATACGCAGGGTGGTAATATTGCCAGCAACCATCTTCCCATTCTCTGATTTATTGTACAAATGCCAACGAGTTGCCGGATAAAGATAAATGCTCGCTTTTACCTGATTGTTGGTGTGGTTCTTGACAAGATTCGCGATATGTTGATTGGCAGCAGCTAGGGAAGTTCCCTCTTTCAATAAGGCATACGTTTGATGATTGTAGCTGGTCCAAGAATCATTGAAGGTCCAGCCTGCTGTTTTTAGAAAATCCCATGAACAAAAAAAATCATTGCTATGAAAGGTAGAATTACGGGGAATGCCCTGGATAACGCCTTGGACGGACATGGAAGCGAATGTCTCTATTTTCAATGTCCGGCCTATCACATCTGTGTGTCCAAACAACTTCTTGGCGAACGATTCGGTCAAGACGATAGCATCCGGTTTGGTGAGCGCATTTTCCGGATTGCCTGCTAAAAAGGCGAAATCAAATAATTTGAAAAATCCAGGATCACTAACGGTCCCCGAGGCTTTAAAGCGTTTTTCTCCGTCATGTAGGAGATGATTGACATCTGCCGTTCTAACCACTTCCTCGATTTCCGGACGTTCCTCTTTTAGTATGGGACCCAAAATTGCAGGTGTACTTCCCCATGTATGGGATTTTCCCTCAAAGGTATCCAGTGTGTACACTTGCGTTATGCGGTCAGTTTTGGAATAAAAACGATCGTATTTTACCTCCGAGTTGATCCATAATCCTATAATGAGCGCTATGCTCATACCCAACGCTAAACCGAGAATATTGATCGTGGAGTTTCCTTTGTTTTTCAAAAGGTTTCGCCAGGCTATTTTGAAATGGTTCTTTATCATAATTTTAGTTTTTACTCATCCCTTAAACTATCTACTGGGTTTGCCCGTGCGGCTTTAAAAGCCTGAAAGCTGATGGTGAACGCCGCTATACCGACTGCTATTATACCACCCATGAGGAAAATAAGGATCTTTAAATCGGTTTTATACGCAAAATTGTTTAACCATGCCTTCATAAAATAAAAAGCTATCGGACAGGCGATAACAATAGCGATCAGTACCAACACAATAAACTCTTTACCCAATAGCTTTACAATACCAAACGAACTTGAACCGAGCACCTTCCGTATGCCTATTTCTTTGACACGTGTTTGTGCGGAATAGGTGGTTAAGGCGAGTAACCCTAACGTTGAGATAAAAATAGCGATGCCGGAGAACAGATTAAATAGTGTTCCGGTGCGATTATCGGATCGATACAAAGCATCGAACTGTGTATCCAGAAATTTGTAACTAAACGGACTGTCTGTAGGGTATTGATTATAGATGTTTTTAACGGCAGCTAGCGCTTGTCGTGCGTTTTCTGCAGTAATCTTCACATACAATGTTCCTGCCCATCTATTGGACCAAAGAACCAATGGGCCGATTGCTGATTTTGCGGATTTAAAGTGAAAATCCCTGACGACCCCGGTGATCTTGCCCGGGTTGTCATGAAGACTTATAGGGGTGCCGACATACGGAGGTTTGAGTCCCATCTCTTTGATCAATGCCTCATTGACAATATATGCCGATGAGTCGGCTGGAACTCCGGAGAAATTGGATCCTTCAATCAATTCCAGACCCATTAGGGGGATGAAATTCTCGTCTACCGTTGCCCGTGCAACAAGGAATTGGCTATTCGTGGGTTTTCCTGGCCAATCGATATCTCCTGTTGAGTTGTGGTAGTCCAGTAGGTTATAAAAACTAGACAATGATGTTCCTTGAATAGCCGGAGAATTTTGTAATTCACTTTTAATGCTGTTAGCCTGCTCAACGGCTTTGGACGGGAGGTTGACGGTAAAGACATGTTCCTTGTCGTAGCCGAGGTTGAGCTGACGTATAAACTGTAACTGATTACGGATAACCAATGTACAGATAATCAAAATCACAGATATGGTAAATTGAAAGACGACCAGTCCTTTCCGCAGGGATTCGTTGGAGAAACTTTGTCGAACGCGTCCTTTGAGCGCATTCACGGCATGGAAAGATGACAACTGTAACGCGGGGTATATACTGGCCAATAGGAGCGTACCGATAATAGCGCTGCCAATATATAGCCATACCACGCGGTCGTGTAAGGAAAATGCTAATGATTTGCCGGCAATGCTGTTATACCCTGGGGTTAAAACGCTGACCAGGATTAAAGCTAAAAGTGTTGAAATGAGGAAAATAAGACAGGTCTCCACGACAAATTGCAGGAAAAGCTGTTTCCGGCTGGCGCCTATCACACGCCGAACAGCGACGCCTTTGGCACGTTCTATGGATCGTGCCGTACTTAGGTTGATGTAATTTACGGCACCTATGATCAGTAAAAGGATGGCTATAATGGTAAATATCTGGACAATTCGAAGAGCCGCTTTGTTGCCCTCGGGTGATATCAAATGTTCATTTTGTAATGGATCCAATACGAAGGTGGAGAATGCTTCCCCGTTTCGTGCCTTCTTGAATGTTTCTGATAAGGATGCTGCTATCGTTGTGTGATCGGCTGTCGGCTGTATTTTGATGTAGGTGCTAAAGCTATAATTGCCTAAATCTTCATCGATGGTTTTCCATTCTCCATTTCCCCCAAACTGTTGGGCATAAAGTTTTAAAGGAATAACCGCATCAAACTTGATCGACGAGTTTTGAGGTATATCGGCTAATACACCTTGCACGGTAAACAGGTCGTCGTTCCAGCGAAATAGTTTGCCCACGGCGTTGGATGTGTCAAATAATTGTCGGGCGGTGGATTCCGTAATCAGTGCATCGTGCGGATTGCTGTTCCACGTTTTGGTGGTTCCTGCTATGAGCGGAAAGTTGAATATGGAAAAGAAGTGTTCATCCGCATAGACAACCTCCTTATCAGTGACGCTCACTTGGGCTGTATCGTTGACCAGGGTTGCCCAGGTATTGGTATAGCGTGTGACTGTCTCTACAGAAGGCAGCTCTTCGGCATATAAGGCCACGGGACCGGGTGTCGACGGCCATACCTGTTTATTATCTCCCGTATGCAGATGGGAGTTTACTACATATATCTGTTCGTAATCCGCATGGAACCTATCGAAACTGCGTTCGTCCCTGACCCAAAGAATAATGAGCATCGCCGCAGTTAGACTAACAGATAATCCGAGTATATTGACGATGGTGTAGAATTTACTTTTCTTCAGTCTACGCCAAGCGGTTATCGAATAGTTCTTTATCATCTTATTTGTTTCCTTACATTATTATCAAATTCATCCTTCCGCTATTTTACTCATCCCTTAAACTATCTACTGGATTCGCCCTTGCGGCTTTAATTGCCTGGTAGCTCACCGTGAGTAATGCAACGACGACGGCTAGCAGACCTGCCAGCACGAACATCCACCATTGGATCGCAATGCGGTAGGCAAAATCGGCCAACCAATCGTTCATCGTATACCAGGCAATGGGCGATGCGATAACAATGGCGATAACCACCAGCTTTACAAAGTCTTTGGAGAGCAAGCCTACAATGCCCGTCACCGAAGCACCCAGCACTTTACGGATACCGATTTCCTTGGTACGTTGGAATGCGGTAAGTGTCGCTAGACCAAACAAACCAAGGCAACTGATAAAAATCGTCACCCCGGTAGCCAGATCAATCAGCTTCGCGGTGCGGTGTTCGGTTTCATAGAGTGTCTTTATATTTTCGTCGGCAAATTTGTATGCAAACGGTGCATTCGGATAAAAGGTTTTCCATTCTTTTTCCATCGTTGCCAACGTCTTTTTCCATTGTCTTCGATCATTCGGCATTTTGATGTGGAATGTTTGGAGTTCTCCTGGATCTCGGGAAGAACCCAATAGCAAAGGCTCTATCTCGGCGCGCAAGGATTTTTGATGGAAATCTTTGAACACACCTACCACACGGAGACTGGCACCTTCGTGCTGTATAAGGTGCTGTCCGATGATCTGTTCCGGCGATGGTGAGCCCAGTGCTTTTAGAGCAGTCTCGTTGACCAGGATATCCCGTATGGTATCGGTCTGTTGGATATTTCGCCCAGCCAACAACTCGATTTGGTAAAGATCGAGGTAATCGTTGTCGATGTATTTACGAGGGATATGCAATTGAATACGCCCGGTGTCTGCAGCGTAATAATACAGATTGCCCCAATGGTTATCGCTCTGCGGTTCATGTCCCATGGCGATACCCGCTATTTCGGGATATTTCTCCAGGGCTTGTTTGTACAGAAAAGGATCGACATCACTATTTTGATACGATTTATAGGGCATCCGGATATTCACAATGGCATCATGTGCAAATCCCAGATCTGACCTTAACGTGTAATCCAATTGCTGCCCGATGATCACCGCACTCACGATAAAAAACTGTGCAACGATAAACTGAAACACAATCAGGGATTTGCGCAAGGTAAGGCGAGTTCCTTTTATTTTTGTCTCTAGCTTACCTTTTAAAGTTTCTATCGAACGTACTTTGTTGATTAGATAAGCGGGGTAGAGACCGGCGAAAAATGAAATCAATAGGATCAGTCCGAAAAGGAACATACCCACCGAGAGGCTGTTGTCGAAGTGCTCCATCCCGTTGGGTATGAACTCCGGAAATACCTGTTGAAACAAGACTACCAACGGTCCCGACAGCAACAAGGCACAAAGTGTTATGCATAGCGTTTCTACTATAAAACTTGTAGTTAGCGAAACCGGTCTTGCGCCTAACGTTTTGCGGATGCCGATTTCCTTGGCACGTTGTGGCACCTGTGCCGTACTGAGGTTGATGTAATTGATACAGGCCAGGATAAGTAAGAATCCGCCAATGGCGATAAGGCCGTAGATCACCTTTTTGTCGGTACTGATTCCTTCCGGATCGTATTGCCTTTCAAAATGTTTGTCTACTAATGGGAATGCCGCGAATTGTATTTTAACACCCAAAGTAGCATGCTCTTCGTATGCCGTTTCCTTATAGCGCTTATGCACCACTTCCAATAAGCGTTGGAGGGATGCTTGGTTTTTCGCTTTCACATAGAGGGTATGATTGGAATTCATGCTCAACCAGTCGTGATTGCTCCATTCTTTTTCAGGAATGGGCATAAAGACCTGAGCGGTAAAACTACTGGGGAAAGGAAGATTTTTGACCACGCCCGATACAACTAATTGTGTCGTATCACGCATGATGACCTTGCCAATGAGATCAGTCGGGTTGCTTTTGGGGAAATACAGTTTTGCTCTATCCGCCGTCAGTACAATATTGTTGGGTGCAGCAAAAGCTGTTTTGGCATTTCCGGCAAGCCATTCATAAGGGAGTAGGTCAAAATAAGTTGTCCGCGTACCAATAATTCCGGTTTGCTCCTCCAGTAGCAAAGGCTCTCCTTCGTCTTCTTGCTGTATAGATAGACGCTCGATATATTGACCGTAAATCGGTACGACCAAGGTGCCGTCTAGGGATTCATCTGCCAATAAAGGCGCCATGCCCAAGGGGATGCCGGCGAAGCCACCTTTTTTACCCTTAAATTCATTTTCGGATACGATTTGATACATCTCCGTTACTTCTGGTATCTCTTTATCGAAGCTAAATTCGTAATGCACGATGCTGAATACCATCCAGCAGGCGCTAATACCTATGGAAAGCCCGACGATATTCAAAATGGTGAAGAGCTTGTTGCGCCAAAGATATCTAAGTGTAGTTTTAATGTTGTTGTTGACCATGTTTTTCGTATTTTCTACATTGCTCAAACATGCTCTGTCTCCATAATGACCTGTCCGTCTAACATACGGATGACGCGGTCTGCGAATTTGGCATCGTGCTCACTATGGGTCACCATCACGATGGTTGTGCCGGCCTCGTTCAATTCCGTCAATAACTGCATGACCTCGTTACCGTTATTCGAATCGAGGTTACCGGTTGGCTCATCGGCTAAAATGAGCTTTGGGTTGTTGACAACTGCACGGGCAACCGCGACACGTTGCTGCTGGCCACCGGATAGTTGTTGTGGGAAGTGGTTGCGTCGGTGCATGATCTGTACCTTTTCCAGGACCTCTTCCACGCGACGTTTGCGTTCGGCCGAAGGTACTTTGGTATATACGAGCGGGAGTTCTACATTTTCAAATACGGTCAGTTCATCAATGAGGTTAAAACTCTGGAATACGAAGCCTATGTTATGCTTACGCAAGTTGGAACGATTGCCTTCTTTGAATTTTGCGACCTCGGTGCCATTAAACAGGTAGCTTCCTTCGTCCAAGTCATCTAATAATCCTACGATATTCAGTAATGTTGATTTGCCGCAACCAGAAGGTCCCATAACAGCTACAAATTCACCATCTTTTACGTGAATGTTGACGTTGTTTAACGCTACTGTCTCCACTTCCTCCGTGCGATAATATTTCTGCAGGTTCGTTATTTTTATCATGGTATATGTTGTTATCAATTATCTCACATTCAATTCTTGTATCTTATCGTACGTCTCGTAGCTCGATACGATAACTTTATCCCCCGGCTCTAGGCCACCGATTACCTCATAATATTCTGGGTTTTGCCGCCCCAGTTGTATATCTGCCCGATAAGCTGTATTTCCGTTCTTGTCCAATTTAAAAATCCAGTTTCCACCCGTTTGCTGATAGAATCCCCCTTTTGCCAATAACAATGCTTTGGTTTCGTCGCTCAATGCCAAACGGATCTGTAGTGTCTGTCCGCGACGTACAGTGCTCGGGGGTGTTCCCTCAAACTCCATATCCACCTGAAAACGACCATTGGTTACTTGTGTATACACTTTTTTAATTTTCAGCTTATAGGTTTTTCCACTTAATGTAAATTCTCCGATTTGTTCTGTAAAGATACGATTGATGTAATGTTCATCAATATCAGCGCGTACTTTAAAACCGGTCAGGACATCAATTTGCCCGAGCCGTTCTCCTGCATTTTTATTTTGGCCGATTTCAGCATCAAAAGATGTTAATTGTCCGTCGACCGGGGCACGTACAATTAGATCGTCCACTTTCTTGCGCATGAGATCTAACGCACTCTGTGTACGTTCATACGTTTTTTGGTCCTGAAGAGCTTTCTGATTATTGGAAATAGAGTCTTGACGAAGGATCTGTTTGATCAAAACCACGCGTTGCTTTTGGTAGTTGTATTCGTTCACTGTTTTTTCGTATTCCTGAGAACCAATAGCCTTCTCACTATACAATTTTTGGTTTAAGTTATACAAGCGTTCTGCTTCACGGAATGCCTGTTGTACATCCGCCATTTGATTACGGTTATTAATAGACATTTGTTCCGCATTGGTACGCGCAATTTGTGCCTGTGTTAACAAATTGAGCACTTGCGTTTCCTGTTGTACCAAACTCAGCTCTTGATCGGTATTCGCCAACCGCATGATGGGGTCTCCTTTTTGTAGTACGGTACCGTCTTCCACGTATTTTTCCTCAACACGTCCGCCAACAGAAGCATCGAGATAGATACTGCTAATGGGAAGGACTGTTCCATTAATCGGGATAAATTCTTGAAAGGTGCCTTCTTTTACCTCGACAATACTGATGCGGTCAGTATCGACATTCAAGCGACTGTTTCCACTGGTGAAATAGTAGCTTGCTCCGATTAAAGTGATGATTCCAATTATGCCGACGAGCGTTAAAATCCGCCGACTATTCCATTTCTTTTGTTGTATTGGTCTATCCATTAAAAAATAAAAAATTATGCTTGTCTATCCTTACCTATATAATGTTGTGCCAATATTGTAAGTTGTTTATTTGCAAATGTTTAATGTGTTTGTGTCGAAAGAGGTGTCCGTATTCGGACAGTATGTTGTTCATTGCTGGACAGGAACAGAAAGAATGTGAGCAAAAAAGTAAATTTCTAAGGCTCCCATGCTAATTGAGGAGAGCACGGAAGCCAGTAGAAATAGAGAGAGAAATAGAAAAGTATATTTTTAAATGATTATTTAGAATCATTTTAAACTGGTGTAAAGTTGAGAGTTATTTAGAAATATTCCAAACAAAATATAACGCAAAAGGAAATTGTTGTTTAAGAATTGGAAATAATAGTTTGTAGTTCTTTTTTTCCGTAAAAAAGAACCAAAAAACTCGCCGCTTCAGATATTTGAAATGAAGGATAGTGCAAAAATACTATTTCTACATATTTCAAATATCTGGATGCGGCATTAGAGGTTAAGGGGGGGGGAGTGCATAGCGTGACGAGTTATAACTTACGAACTTATGCGTAAATGAACGTGGTCAAAGATTGGTTGTAGTGAAGCGGGGTAAAATGACCTAGCATTGTTCCGCGGGCAGCTTTACGCCGGCTATTCCGTTAAAAACAGCATGCTGTTTGACCGAAGGGAGTTTCATTCTGTTTAGGAATGGACAAGTAAAGGTAGCGGAACCTTGCCAGTCTTGACTTTTTTTTGCTTCGTTTTTTTGTGTCAAGACAAAAAAATGAAGGACTCGGTTCATGTTCGTTGATGAACAACCACTGTCCGATAGCGGACAGATTACTGCTTGTCGTTTTTGTATTTTATTATATGATAGGTTGTTATGTTTTTGGCACGTGCTATGGAAAGGATGATAAAAAGATTGTGGATGAAGTTATCAGATTTATACGGATGAAAAGTTTTGTTATCGTTATTGGGATATTAATAATCAATTACAGTAGCACCCTTTCGGTGATGGGGCAAAGTTCAGCGCGTTTATCCCTTACCGAATGTGTACGATTGGCAGTTGCACATAACCCAACCTTGAAGCAAACGGAATTGAGCTTATACCGGGATCAGATAAACTATAAACAGGCACAATACAATCGATTACCATCCTTGGAAGGAAATATAGAGCATGGGTATAATGAGGGGCGTAGTGTTAATGCCACGACCAATCAATTTGTGAACACGAGTTACTACTCGGGGGGGCAGTCACTTTATCTCAGCGCACCGATATTCAATGGATTCCAGATTTTGCATGATATCCGGCGACGGGCAAGTGCGCGAGAAGCCGGAAAGTTCGAATTTGAAAGTGCTGTGAATGAATTGAAGCTGGATGTTATCGAGGCTTATGTATTGGTGCTAACTGCAAAGGATATGTTGCAGCAGATGGAGGGGCAATTGGCGGTTACGCAAGAAAATGTAGACCGGATGGAGGTTATGCAACGGGAGGGCGCGGCAGATCCCGGAGATTTCTATGACTTAAAAGGGCAGTTGCGTACGGATCAAAATCTATTGGAAATCAATAGACAGATATTAAATGATCGGCAATTGCGCTTAGCTGCCCTGCTGAACAGGGACATGGAGGAACTTCCGGAACTCGAACCATTGCCATTTGCTATTGATCAGGACCGTTATTCGGCTCTTGAATTATATGATAAGGCGATGAACGTTTTACCTCAGTTTAAGGCGTTGGATTGGCGCCTCCAGGAAGCTCTGCAGCAAGTAAAAGTAACAAAGTCAGGTTATTATCCTTCTTTATCACTGGCAGCTTCTATCCAGTCCCGTTTTTCAAGTATTGACGAGTCTGGCTTCAATTATTGGCAACAGTTTAGGAATTATCCTGCCAAAGGCGTCTCGCTGAGCTTGCGTGTTCCGATCTTTAGTAAAATGGCGGTAAGGACACAAGTGAAGCTAGCGAAGTTGGACTTGGATGAGGTAAAATGGGAGCGAGAAATCCGCGAAAATGCGTTACGGGAAGAGACAGCAAAAGCAGTATTTAGCATGAAAATACTTCGGGAAAATGTAGATAACCTGCGTGAACAAGAACAAAGCTATCAAGAGGCCTTCCGCATTGCACAAGTACATTTTGATGCCGGAAATAGTAACTCGGTTATATTCCTTACAGCAAAAAACAAGCTTGATAACACCAGAAACGCGCTGGTGATTAAACAATACGAGTGGATAATGCAAAAATATATCAATGATTATTACGCAGGAACCTTAGATTTGTAATATAAAAAGATAGATTACCTCAGTTTGTAATGAAAAAAGCTTCCATTTTAGTTGTTGACGATGATCAGGATTTGCTGACAGCTGTCCGTATTTTATTAAGACCAAAAGTAAAGCAGGTCATCGTTGAACCTAATCCTGAAAATATCTTTCGTACGTTGGAACGGAACCCTATCGATATGGTATTATTGGATATGAATTTTAAGAGCGCTATCAATACCGGTAACGAAGGGCTGTTCTGGTTGGGGAAAATCAAAAGCCAATATCCGCACATCGGGGTGATTATGATTACGGCGTACGGTGCCGTGGACCTTGCAGTGCGTTCGCTCAAGCAAGGGGCATCCGATTTTATCGTAAAACCTTGGCAGAATGAGCATCTGCTGCAAACACTGGAAACTATTTTTGAAGAAACCAAACAAGCGAAAGGGAAAGACAAACAGCTAATGCCGGCACGTCGACAAGAGAGCGACCTGATAGGCCGTTCGCCAGTGATGGAAGACCTACAATATAAAATAGACAAAGTTGCACCGACGGAAGCCAATATTTTGATATTGGGAGAGAACGGGACTGGAAAAGACTTGATTGCACAGGCTTTGCACCAACGTTCGCTGCGGGCAAAGGAACCTTATATTAAAGTGGATGTAGGGGCATTGACCGAAACCCTCTTTGAAAGCGAGTTGTTTGGTTATAAGAAAGGTGCTTTTACAGATGCCAGGGAAGACAGGCAAGGGCGATTCGAAGCGGCGAATGGAGGCACGTTGTTTTTGGACGAAATAGGCAATATAGGCCTGCAACAACAAGCGAAGCTATTGAGCGTTCTGCAAAATCGACAAGTTGTACCACTAGGCTCTTATCAACCTGTTCCGGTGGATATCCGATTGTTGAGTGCGACTAACGTGCCTTTAAAAGCACTAGCTGATGAAAGCAGATTTCGCAAAGATTTGATATATCGTATCAATACGGTAGAGATTCAAGTGCCCTCCTTACGAGAAAGGGGGGAGGATATTGTGCTCTTAGCGAACCATTTTTTAGACTTTTACAACCAGAAGTACCATAAGCATATTGAGGGGTTTGAGCGTGATGCGATTCAAAAGTTAAAAACCTACCATTTTCCGGGTAATGTTCGCGAGCTTCAATACAGCGTGGAGCGTGCGGTTATTATGACAGAACAACAAAGCATAAGGGATGGCGATATTCTGTTTTCTCCAATTGAACAGGCGATCCAGGAAAGCACTAAGTTGAGTGAACCTATGCACGCCAATCAGAGCTTGGAAGAAATGGAACGTCATGCTGTTCAATCGGCGATCGAACGTTATAATGGCAATATTAGCAAAGCCGCTAGAGAATTGGGGTTGACGCGCGCTGCACTATATAGACGCATGGAGAAATATAATATCTGATAAATGGGCCGACTGATGGATTTTTTCTTCTGGAAATTATTGCTCATACTGGTAATCACGGTAGGCGTAGCCTATTTATTCTTTCAAAAATGGTACTTGCCTGCAACAATAACTTTTATCACGCTTTTTGTACTCGCCTATCGATTGTTGGGCAAGCAGCGGAAATTAGTTAAAGAAGTGCTCGATTTTTCGGAAGCTGTACGTTACAGGGATTTTACGCGACGGTTTGTCATTAGGCGCCCGAGATCTGTTGAAGGCAAATTGTTTTCGGCGTTCAATGATATTAATGAGGTGTACAAGCGTATCAGCATGGACAAGGAAATCCAGCATCAATACCTCAATAAGGTTCTCAATATGTTGGATTCCGCGATCATTTTTTACCAAGAGGATACAGGAAAAGTAATGTGGATCAATGATGCGTTTAAACGACTTTTTCGGACACCGCATATCGGAAATATTCATGGTTTGACGAAACGTCATCCCGAACTACATGAAAAAACAGTTCATATGAAACTTGGTAAACAGCAGGTGGAATCGGTAAGTCTCGCAATGGGGAAAATGAAATTACTCATGCATGGTTCCACGTTTTCAACGCAAGATGGAACATTTCGAATTGTCGTTTACCAGAATATAAGCGAAGCCATAGACGAAACGGAAACAAAGGCTTGGCATAAGCTACTACGGGTACTTACGCATGAAATTATGAACTCTATTGCGCCGATCAGCTCACTGGCAGAGACGCTACATGCGCGGTTGGAACAGGGAAGGGGTGGAGAAGAAGATATAGAGGACCTTAAGGTTGGCATCTATACGATAAAGCGACGTAGTGAGGGACTTCTACAGTTCGCCAAGAGTTACCGGTTGATCAATAAAGTAGATCAACCTAATTTTGTAGAGATACAATTGAGGATACTTTTTGAAAGCGTCTATCAGTTACTCGAACCTACGCTGTTACAGAAAGACATCAATTTGGATATTATTTTGAAAGATACACGTCTAGTTCTTCGCGCGGACGTTAATCTGGTGGAGCAGGCTTTGATTAACCTTTTACTTAACGCAATGGAAGCTGTCAAGGATTGTGCTAAACCTTATATCAGTATAGCAGGGTTGAAAAGAGAGGATCATGTGGTTATTAAAATTCAAGATAATGGGCGAGGGATGTCTCCGGATATTCAGGAACAGATATTTACGCCATTTTTTACGACCAAGAAATCGGGTAGTGGAGTCGGATTGACGCTAAGCAAGCAGATTATGTTGTTACACAAAGGAAATCTCTTTGTGGAGAGCGGAGAGGGACAGGGAAGTACTTTCTCGTTACAGTTTATATCGTAATCCGTACTAAGTTTAGAAACGATAGAGGGTCTAAATTCTAAATACTAAATTTGCGCCATGCGTTACTACTGGGATTTGATATGGCATTTCTTTGTAGCCAATAGCCGGCATGGAACCCATTCTCCATTCGTGTATGATTTGGCTTCTTGTGTTATTTATAGTGTCTCGCGTTCGAAAACCAATAAGGTGGAAGTTCCATCAGATTTTAATCCTAAATATAGAAGCTTGCTTTTAGGTATATTGAACCATATGGATTTGAAGGAACTGGGTTATCTAGGCCAATCTGGTCATGGAGAGGCGCTGTTTACGGATTTAAGGAATACTTCCGCTGATAAGATAACAAAAGCTGTTCGTCGAGGAAAGGTGATCATCGTACATGAACCTTTTCTAACCCGTAAAACAAAACAGATATGGCAACAACTGGTGCGAAGTGCGGATGTTGTAGTGTCGATCAATCTATTTCATTTTGGCATATTAATTTACCGTAAAGAACAACGGAAAGAAAATTTTCGGTTACGTTATCCGTTTTGGAAGTGAACGTTAAAAAGCCTCACTGATACTTAAATAAAATCCAGTCTGTCTCTTTTCGCCCGGTCTTTTTTCTCCAAACGCATAGTCAAAACGGACGGTGCTGTTGTGCTCTAAGCTGAAGAAATAGCGGATGCCGCCGCCGAAACTGGGTACAAAGCGTAAATTATGTTGTTGGGAGAATGTGCTTCCCGTACCGCCAAACCCCACAATACCAAGACGAGGTATAAACCGATAGCGTAATTCCAATTGTGCCGCGGCATAATTCTTATCTTTGTATCGACCCAGGTAATAGCCGCGCATCGTCATGTCACCGCCCAGATCGCGATAGGTATAAAAAGGAACATTTTTCCCGAAGGTGCCGCGATAAAGCGCTTGTCCGGCAAGGGTTATTTGTGACGAAAGAGGATGAAACCCTCTGACATCAGCTTCCAATTGGCTCCCTGTGAAATTATCACCACCCCAGAAATTTGGAGCATAGGCATATTTTAGGCGGGAATAGAAGCCATGGGTTGTATAGGTCGTATTATTTCGGGTATCATAAAGAGACGACACGCCTAGAGCCAAGTATTGACCGCCTGTTTTTCCTAATACGTTGGGCTGTTCAAAAATCCCACCAGATTCACGGTCTTCAAACTTGAAATATTCATAATTTGCGTTTATACCAGCATACCATCTAGGAACTATTTTCTTCTCTATGTCTACTTTTGCCCGTACGAGTTGTTGTTCTAAAAAATCTTCATCGACGAGCCACGTATTTGATCCTAGCCCATAGAAGTTAAAAGGCCAGTCTCGGTAGCGTAGTTCGGATAGGATGTGATAAGCATTATCTCGTGTCCATATATCGGTTAGCAATTTTATGTTTTTCTGCTTTTTCGTGGTGAGTGTCCCCATAAGCGTTATATTGGAGGTCCGACTGTTAGGGTCAGTTTTATCTAAATAGAAGTTATATGTTCCAGCGATGCCGTACTCTAGGCCGGTCTCTTGGGCATATCCCAGAGCTGGCAAAACAATCAGGCTGGCTCCCCGGGTCGAATCTTTTTCTGAAGAAATGAACTTTTTAATCGTTCTCTTTATAAATGTTTGTTCCTGAGCATAAGTAGAGGAGAAAAACGACATTATTAACAATGAAGTCAATAGCAATATATTTCCGAAAAGCCCTTTTCGTTTTATGAGCATAAGCAACTGTCTTGAAAAATCCGGTGCAAGATGTAAATTATTTCGTTGCGTATCAAGTATATGGTGCAAACGACAGTTTTTTTTTGTGAAATATTTTTGTAGTTTCGATGTAGTCGCTATCTTTGCCTCATCAAAATCGAATGACAATTAAAAGTTGTTTGAAGGAGATCGTTAGCGTTCTTTAACACAATAAAAAAGTTTTTAAAAAACTTGCAAATATCAAAATTAAGTTGGATTTTTGCACTCGCTATCTAAAAAGGTAGATGTTCTTTGGAGAGTTTTTTAAAATTAAAATATTGCCTCTTTAGCTCAGCTGGTAGAGCAACTGACTTGTAATCAGTAGGTCATTGGTTCGATCCCGATAAGAGGCTCTAAATGCAAATTATTTTGCAGGTATGGAGGGGTTCCAGAGCGGTCAAATGGGACGGACTGTAAATCCGTTGCTTCGGCTTCGAAGGTTCGAATCCTTCTCCCTCCACCATTCGATTTTAGTATGATGGATGTTGTTTCATAAAAAAAAATGACATTTTCATATAAAATCTTCAGCGGAAGTAGCTCAATTGGTAGAGCGATAGCCTTCCAAGCTATAGGTTGCGGGTTCGAGGCCCGTCTTCCGCTCATTTTTAAAGTTTGATTTTAAGTCTCTGTCTTTTTGATGAAACGTCCAAATAGGTAGAGGCTATTATCTGTAGATAAGCTTTTTATAAGCCGAAGTAGCTCAGGGGTAGAGCACTTCCTTGGTAAGGAAGAGGTCGTGGGTTCAAATCCCATCTTTGGCTCGAGAAATATGAAAGTTTATTACTTTTGTAAAGGATTTAATAAAGAAACATTTTATAATTACTAATTCGCATAAACATGGCAAAAGAGAAATTTGACCGGAGTAAACCGCACTTAAATATCGGTACAATCGGTCACGTTGACCACGGTAAAACAACTACTACAGCCGCTATCACTAAAGTATTAGCTGATAAAGGTTTTTCAGAAGCGCGTTCATTTGATTCAATTGACTCTGCTCCTGAAGAAAAAGAGCGTGGTATCACAATTAACACGTCACACGTAGAATACCAAACAGCGAACCGTCACTATGCGCACGTTGACTGTCCAGGTCACGCTGACTATGTAAAAAACATGGTTACAGGTGCTGCACAGATGGATGGTGCTATCATCGTAGTTGCAGCGACAGATGGTCCTATGCCTCAAACTCGTGAGCACATCTTGTTGGCTCGCCAGGTAGGTGTTCCTGCGTTAGTAGTATTTTTGAACAAAGTTGATTTAGTTGACGACGAAGAGTTGTTAGAGCTTGTTGAAATGGAAGTTCGTGAACTATTGTCGTTCTACGAATTCCCAGGCGATGATATTCCTGTAGTTAAAGGATCTGCTTTAGGTGCATTGAATGGCGAAGAGCAGTGGGTTGATAAAATCATGGAATTAATGGACGCTGTAGATAACTACATACCAATTCCCCCACGTTTGACCGAGCTTCCTTTCTTGATGCCGATCGAGGACGTATTCTCTATCACAGGTCGTGGTACAGTTGCTACTGGTCGTATCGAAAGAGGTGTAATCAACTCTGGTGATGCCGTTGATATCTTAGGTATGGGTGCTGAGAACTTGAAATCTACCGTAACAGGAGTAGAGATGTTCCGCAAGATTTTGGATTACGGTGAGGCTGGTGACAACGTAGGTTTGTTGTTACGTGGTATTGAAAAAACAGATATTCGTCGTGGTATGGTAATCTGTAAACCAGGCACAGTAACTCCTCATACAGACTTTAAAGCTGAGGTGTATGTATTGTCAAAAGCAGAAGGTGGTCGTCATACGCCATTCTTTAACAAATACCGCCCTCAATTCTATTTCCGTACGACTGACGTAACAGGAGAGATCTCCTTGCCAGAAGGTACTGAAATGGTTATGCCTGGTGATAACGTAACAATTTCAGTAAAATTGATTAACGCAATCGCTATGGAAAAAGGTCTACGTTTCGCTATCCGTGAAGGTGGTCGTACCGTAGGAGCTGGTCAGGTAACTGAAATCGTAGCGTAATCTTTTTTAAGATTATCCTAGCATAATAAAAACAAGCTAATTGGCTTAGGCTAATTAGCTTGTTTTTCTATTTTTCAAATGAACATTCGTAAAGTAGAAAAAAAGTAAATAATATTTGCGCCAATAGCGTTGAAACGCTATATTTGCGTCATCAAAAACCAAGGGGTATAGTATAATGGTTAGTATAGCGGTCTCCAAAACCGTTGGTCTGGGTTCGAATCCTGGTACCCCTGCTAAAATAATTTAGGTAAACTAAAAATGGCTAAAGTACTTGATTTTTTAAAAAGCTCCTATGTCGAGGTTACAGAAAAAGTAACGTGGCCTACTTGGGCGCAATTACAAAACTCGGCGGTAGTGGTACTTGTAGCTTCTGTCATTATTGCGTTGTTGATATTTGTGATGGATAAAGCTTCAAGTAATCTATTGGAGTTGTTGTACGGGATTACTTCCTAAATTTATCATTAAAAATTTTATGGCAGATCAAACGTTAAAATGGTATGTAGTTCGTGCCGTTAGTGGAAAAGAGAAGAAGGTGAAGCAATATGTTGAGGCTGAAGTGAACCGTATGGGAATTCAGCATTTGGTGCCTCAAGTATTGATTCCAATGGAGAAATATTATCAAATGCGTGATGGGAAGAAAGTGGCAAAAGAGCGTAACTACTATCCGGGGTATGTTTTGATAGAAGCGGCATTAGACGGAGAGATTGAGCATGCAATCAAGAATTTGAATAGTGTTATTGGGTTTCTTGGTGATAAAGCCGGGAATGCTATCCCTTTACGCCCTGCTGAAGTAAACCGTATTTTAGGTAAGGTGGACGAGATGGCGGAGCAAGGCGAGAGCATGAATGTTCCGTATTATGTTGGTGAAACAGTGAAAGTAAACGACGGACCGTTTAACGGATTTACTGGAGAAATCGAAGAGGTGCATGAAGATAAGAAGAAACTGACCGTTATGGTAAAAGTCTTTGGACGGAAAACTCCATTAGAGTTGAACTACATGCAGGTAGAAAAAGAATAAAGAAATATGAAGATAGGAAAAGGGGGATCCATATGGTTGCCCCTTTTTATTTTGTGTTTTACTTTTTTTATTTCAGAAAATATTATTATCTTTGCACCTCGTTTGGTTATATTATTTTATATGGCTTTCGAAAAACAATAAATGTTACGTTATAATGCTTCCACCTTACTAACAAACATTTAACAATTAAATTCAAAACAAAATGGCAAAAGAAGTCAGTGCGTTAGTAAAATTACAAGTAAAGGGCGGTGCTGCGAATCCATCTCCTCCTGTAGGCCCTGCATTGGGTGCTAAAGGGGTGAACATCATGGACTTCTGTAAGCAATTTAACGCTCGTACGCAAGACAAACCAGGTCAAGTACTGCCTGTTGTCATTACAGTTTACAGCGACAAATCATTCGATTTTATCATCAAGACGCCACCGGTAGCTGTTCAGTTAAAAGACGCAGCTAAACTAAAAAGTGGGTCAGGTGAACCTAACCGTAAAAAAGTAGCTTCCATTACGTGGGAGCAGGTTGAGGTAATTGCCAAAGATAAGATGCCTGATTTGAACGCATTTACTGTAGAGTCTGCCATGAAAATGGTAGCTGGAACAGCACGGAGTATGGGCATTACCGTTTCTGGTAGCGCTCCTTGGAACAATTAATTTAACGAAATCAGTTTAAGAAAGTGGCTAGATTAACAAAAAATCAAAAAGCGGCACTATCCAAAATTGAAGCTGGTAAGGCGTATTCTTTACAAGAAGCAGCAGCTTTGGTTAAAGAGATTACGGCGACGAAATTTGATGCTTCTGTGGATATCGACGTTCGTTTAGGCGTGGATCCTCGTAAGGCAAACCAAATGGTTCGCGGTATCGCTACATTACCTCACGGAACCGGTAAAACCGTGCGTGTTTTAGTATTGTGTACTCCTGATAAGGAGGAAGAAGCTAAGGCAGCGGGTGCGGATTACGTAGGGCTTGATGAATATATCAGCAAGATCGAAGGTGGTTGGACTGATGTTGATATCATTATTACTATGCCTAGTGTTATGGCTAAAGTGGGTAAATTAGGACGTATTTTAGGTCCTAGAAACTTGATGCCTAACCCGAAAACTGGTACAGTGACTACGGAAGTAGGTAAAGCTGTAACGGAAGTTAAAGGTGGTAAAATTGATTTCAAAGTCGACAAAACCGGTATCATTCATACTTCAGTGGGTAAGGCGTCGTTCGAAGCAGACAAGATTTATGACAATGCATTAGAGGTATTACAAACTATTGCGCGTCTTAAACCTACTGCCGCTAAAGGAACATACTTTAGAAGTATTCACATCTCTTCAACGATGAGTCCTAGTATTCATGTGGAGACTAAATCAGTAGCAGGAATTTAATCATGAGAAAAGAAGAAAAACAAGCAATTGTTCAAGCTTTGGCCGAACAGATTAAATCTTATGGTAATTTCTATATTACGGATACTGCTGATTTAACTGTGGAAAAAGTAAATAATATTCGCCGTAAGGGTTATGAGCAAGGTATAGCTATTCAAGTTGCTAAAAACTCCTTAATCGAGAAGGCCCTTATAGAAGCGGGAATTGATTCGGAAGAATTGCGTAGTGTACTTAAAGGTGCTTCTACGTTGATGTTTTCTGAAACAGGAAATGCGCCAGCAAAATTGATCAAACAATTGCGTAAGGAAGGTGATAAGCCCGTTTTGAAAGCGGCTTATATCCAGGAAACGGCTTTTGTTGGTGATGATCAATTGAATGCTTTAGTTTCTCTTAAATCTAAGGAGGAGCTTATCGCAGACGTTATCGCATTGCTTCAATCTCCTGCGAAGAATGTTATTTCTGCACTTCAATCGGGTGGAAATACCATTTCAGGTTTAGTAAAAGCTTTAGAAGAAAGAGGTTAACGAGCACCTCGTAAGAAACGTTCGTGTATTTTTATTAACAATCTTTATTAAGTACATTCAAAAATTCAAAATAAAATGGCAGATTTAAAACAACTTGCTGAACAGTTGGTTAACTTAACAGTAAAAGAAGTTAAAGAGTTAGCTGATATCTTAAAGGATGAGTACGGTATCGAGCCTGCTGCTGCAGCTGTTGCAGTTGCTGGACCTGCTGCTGGTGGCGAAGCTGCTGCTGCTGAAGAGAAAACTTCATTTGACGTGATCTTGAAAGAAGCTGGTGGCCAGAAATTAGCAGTAGTTAAATTGGTTAAAGACTTAGCTGGTTTAGGCTTGAAGGAAGCTAAAGATTTAGTAGACGGTGCTCCTAAGGAATTGAAAACTGGTGTTTCAAAAGACGAAGCTGAAGCGTTGAAAAAACAATTAGAAGAAGCTGGAGCTGTTGTTGAGGTTAAGTAATCTCATCATAGAAACGCACCTTAACGGTTTAGACTCTGGCAATATACTGCTAGAGTCTATTCCTGTTTATATTATTACGTGTGCCAAATGGGTGCTGACATTTGGTAAAAACATGATTACAGCATAATTGGCTCAGTTTTTTTAAACTAAAATACTTATTCCCTTGGCAAACAATAATATTCAAAAAGAAAGAGTAAATTTTGCTATAAGTAAGAAGGTTATTGATTATCCCGATTTCTTAAATGTGCAATTGCAATCTTTCATGGAGTTTTTTCAACTGGAAACTACTTCTGACAACCGCCATCAGGAAGGGCTGTTCAAGGTTTTCTCGGAAAACTTCCCTATTTCTGATTCAAGAAACATCTTTGTACTGGAGTTTTTGGATTATTTTATCGATCCGCCTCGCTATGATATACAGGAATGTATTGAGCGCGGGTTGACCTATAGTGTTCCGCTCAAGGCAAAATTGAAGTTATCTTGTAATGATGAGGAACATGAGGATTTCGAAACTATTGTACAGGATGTATATTTGGGAACGATTCCTTATATGACGCCAAAAGGTACCTTTGTTATCAATGGTGCTGAACGTGTCATTGTCTCCCAGTTGCACCGCTCTCCTGGTGTGTTCTTTGGTCAGAGTAGACACACAAATGGTACGAAACTTTATTCGGCAAGGGTAATTCCTTTTAAAGGTTCTTGGATCGAGTTTGCGACGGACGTGAATAACGTGATGTACGCGTATATCGATCGTAAGAAAAAATTCCCGGTTACTACTTTATTGCGTGCGATTGGTTACGATTCAGATAAAGATATCTTAGAGTTATTTGATCTTGCAGATGAGGTTAAGGTAAGTAAATCGGGTCTTAAAAAATATGTTGGTCGTCGATTGGCCGCCAGGGTATTGAAAAAATGGATCGAAGACTTTGTAGACGAGGATACGGGTGAGGTCGTGTCTATCGATCGTAATGAGATTATCTTAGAACGTGAAACTGTTTTAGAGGAAGACCATATTGAAATGATCATCGACGCCGGGGTAAAATCTATTATCTTGGCTAAGGAAGATGGTGCGAACAATGCGGACTACTCCATTATATATAATACTTTACAGAAAGATACCTCAAACTCTGAAAAAGAGGCTGTAGAACACATCTATCGTCAGTTGCGTAACGCGGAACCACCAGATGAGGAAACAGCACGTGGTATCATCGATCGTTTGTTTTTTTCGGATAAACGCTATGATTTGGGAGATGTGGGACGTTACCGCATTAACCGCAAGTTGAAATTGGATACAGCCGACGATACGAAAGTATTGACGCGCGAAGATATTATCGCCATCGTAAAGTATCTCATTAATTTGATTAACTCCAAAGCAGAAGTAGATGATATCGATCACTTATCCAATCGTCGTGTACGTACGGTAGGTGAGCAATTGTATGCGCAATTTGGAGTCGGTCTTTCGCGTATGGCGCGTACCATCCGCGAACGCATGAATATTCGGGACAACGAGGTGTTCACACCAACGGATTTGATTAATGCACGTACATTGTCGTCCGTGATCAATTCGTTCTTCGGAACCAACCAGTTGTCGCAATTTATGGATCAAACTAACCCATTGGCCGAGATTACGCACAAGCGTCGTTTATCAGCCTTAGGGCCGGGGGGGCTTTCACGCGAGCGCGCAGGCTTCGAAGTACGTGACGTTCACTATACGCATTATGGTCGTTTATGTACTATTGAAACACCTGAGGGTCCAAATATCGGTTTGATTTCTTCTTTAGCGGTACACGCTAAAATCAATAATCTTGGTTTTATCGAAACGCCTTATCGTCAGGTAAGAGATGGTAAAGTCGTTGTTGATGAACCTGTAGTATACCTGTCTGCGGAGGATGAAGATGATAAGACAATTGCGCAGGCTAATGCGCAATATGATGATAAGGGTAACTTTGAAGATCCGAAAGTAAAGGCAAGATATGAAGGTGACTTCCCGATTATCGAACCGGAGAAATTGGATTATATGGATGTTGCACCAAACCAGATTACCTCGATTGCGGCGTCGCTGATTCCGTTCCTAGAACATGACGATGCCAACCGAGCGTTGATGGGATCGAACATGCAACGTCAAGCTGTTCCGTTATTGAAACCACAGGCTCCTATTGTGGGTACAGGCTTGGAAGCTCGTGTAGCATCCGATTCCCGTACATTGATCAATGCAGAAGGTGAGGGCGTGGTAGAATATGTGGACGCAAACGAGATTAAAATTCGTTACGAGCGTACCGATGATGACCGCTTGGTTTCGTTTGATAATGACGTGAAAACATATACACTTACGAAGTTTAAGAAAACCAACCAGAACACCTGTATCAACTTGAAACCAATCGTTACGAAAGGTCAGAAGGTAACCAAAGGGCAGGTATTATGTGAAGGTTATGCTACGGAAAACGGTGAATTGGCGCTAGGCCGTAACTTGAAAGTGGCTTTCATGCCTTGGCAAGGATATAACTTTGAGGATGCGATCGTAATTTCTGAGCGTGTAGTTTCGCAAGACTTATTCACATCCTTACATATTGAGGAGTTTGAACTGGAAGTGCGCGATACGAAACGCGGGGAGGAAGAATTGACGTCCGATATCCCGAACGTTTCGGAAGAAGCAACTAAAGATTTAGATGAGAATGGTATTATCCGTGTTGGCGCTGAGGTGAACGGAGGTGATATATTGATAGGTAAGATCACACCTAAAGGTGAATCCGATCCATCACCGGAAGAGAAATTACTTCGCGCTATCTTTGGAGATAAAGCGGGTGATGTAAAAGATGCTTCATTGAAAGCGTCACCGTCTCTGAAAGGTGTTGTTATCGACACGAAGCTATTCTCCCGTGCGAAAAAAATGTCTAAAGATGTAGAAAGAAAAGCTTTAGATAAATTGGAAGTCGGACACGATAAAGCGGTGAAGGTATTGAAAGACCGTTTAGTGGAGAAACTCTTTACTGTAGTCAACGGTAAAACCAGTCAAGGGGTATATAATGTATACAGAGAGCTGCTTGTACCGAAAGGTGCTAAATTCACGCAGAAAATCCTGATGGATTTGGACTATGCACATATCAATCCAACCGGCTGGACTACCGATGAAGATAAGAACGAGTTGATTAAGTTAGCCCTTCATTTCTATAATATTAAAATTAACGAAGAGCTCGGGGCTTTCAAAAGAGAGAAGTTTGCTATTTCCGTCGGAGACGAACTCCCATCGGGTATCGTTCAGATGGCGAAAGTGTACGTAGCTAAAAAACGTAAGCTGAAAGTAGGAGATAAGATGGCGGGACGTCACGGTAATAAAGGTATCGTTGCCCGTATCGTTCGTGATGAGGATATGCCGTTCTTGGAAGATGGTACACCGGTAGACATCGTGTTGAACCCATTAGGGGTACCGTCGCGGATGAACTTAGGACAGATTTACGAAACTGTTTTGGGATGGGCAGGTCAGAAGCTTGGAACCAAATTTGCAACGCCAATCTTTGACGGAGCAGAAATGGACGAGGTGGAAGAGTGGATTGCTAAGGCCGGTTTACCGATGTCTGGTAGAACATACCTATACAATGGTTTAACAGGTGAGCGTTTTGACCAACCGACTACAGTAGGTGTTATTTACATGTTGAAATTAGGGCACATGGTGGATGATAAAATGCACGCGCGTTCTATCGGGCCTTACTCACTGATTACACAACAGCCACTGGGCGGTAAAGCACAATTTGGTGGTCAGCGTTTCGGTGAGATGGAGGTATGGGCATTGGAAGCATTTGGTGCATCAAATATCTTACAAGAGATCTTAACGGTGAAATCAGATGATGTTGTCGGTCGTGCGAAAACCTACGAAGCTATCGTTAAAGGGAATAACCTACCAACCCCATCTGTACCGGAATCGTTCAATGTACTGGTACATGAACTACGCGGTTTAGGATTAGATATCACATTAGATTAATCAAGCATACAGCTTTAACTTTTTATAAAGTATGTCTTACAAAAAAGATAATAAAATTAAAAGTAACTTCACATCGATTACGATCAGCTTGGCTTCTCCGGAAACGATCTTGGAGCGGTCTAGCGGAGAGGTTACAAAGCCAGAGACGATTAACTATCGTACGTACAAACCTGAGCGTGATGGTTTATTCTGTGAGCGTATTTTTGGTCCGGTAAAGGACTACGAATGTCACTGTGGTAAATACAAACGTATTCGTTATAAAGGCATCGTATGTGACCGTTGTGGTGTAGAGGTAACAGAGAAAAAAGTACGTCGTGAGCGTATGGGGCACATCAACTTGGTTGTACCTGTAGCACACATTTGGTATTTCCGTTCCCTTCCTAATAAAATTGGTTATTTATTAGGGCTTCCAACCAAAAAGTTGGATATGATCATCTACTATGAAAGGTATGTGGTTATTCAGGCAGGTATCAAAGAAGATGACGGTATCTCCTATATGGATTTCTTGACGGAAGAAGAATATTTAGATATTTTAGATACTTTACCAAAAGAGAATCAATATTTGGAGGATACCGATCCGCAGAAATTTATCGCCAAGATGGGAGCTGAGGCGATGGAAGAACTTTTGAAGCGTATCAACTTAGACCAATTATCGTACGATTTACGTCACCAGGCAGCTAACGAAACTTCGCAACAACGTAAAAATGAAGCATTGAAACGCCTTCATGTTGTGGAAGCTTTCCGTGGTGCAAATACTCGGATCGAAAACCGTCCGGAGTGGATGATCGTGAAAATTGTTCCGATTATTCCACCAGAATTACGTCCATTGGTACCATTGGATGGTGGTCGTTTTGCAACGTCCGATTTGAACGATTTATACCGTCGCGTGATTATCCGCAACAACCGTCTAAAACGTTTGATTGAGATCAAAGCTCCGGAAGTTATTTTACGTAACGAAAAACGGATGTTGCAGGAAGCTGTGGACTCTTTATTCGATAACTCACGTAAAGTCAATGCGGTGAAAACGGAAGGTAACCGCGCATTAAAATCTTTATCTGATATTTTAAAGGGTAAGCAAGGTCGTTTTCGTCAGAACTTGTTGGGTAAACGTGTGGACTACTCGGCTCGTTCGGTAATCGTGGTAGGCCCAAATCTGAAATTACACGAATGTGGTCTGCCTAAAGATATGGCTGCGGAGCTTTATAAGCCATTCATCATTCGGAAGATGATTGAAAGAGGTATTGTAAAGACAGTTAAATCGGCAAAGAAAATTGTTGATCGCAAGGATCCGGTGGTATGGGATATCTTGGAAAATGTATTGAAAGGACACCCCGTATTACTCAACCGTGCTCCTACGCTTCACCGTTTGGGTATCCAAGCTTTTCAACCTACGTTGGTAGAGGGTAAAGCCATTCAATTACACCCGTTGGTGTGTACTGCATTCAACGCCGATTTTGACGGTGACCAAATGGCGGTTCACTTACCTTTAGGTAATGCTGCTATCTTGGAAGCCCAAATCTTAATGTTGGCTTCACATAATATCCTTAACCCGGCGAATGGTTCTCCTGTAACGGTACCGTCTCAGGACATGGTATTGGGACTTTATTATATTACAAAGGGCCGTAAATCTACGAAGGATCATATCGTAAGAGGGGAAGGAATGACATTTTATTCTCCCGAAGAGGTTATTATTGCCTTGAACGAGAATAAAATTGATTTGCACGCTTTTATTAAGGTAAAAACAAAAAATAGAAATAGAGAAGGGCAGATCTCTGAAGGTATTATCGAAACTACAGTTGGTCGGGTTATTTTTAACCAGATCGTACCCGATGAGATGGGCTATGTCAACGAGTTATTGACCAAGAAATCTTTACGTAATATCATTGGGGACATTGTGAAGAGTACGGGTATGGGCCGTGCAGCACAATTTTTGGATGATATGAAGGAGTTAGGATTCCAAACGGCTTTCAAAGGTGGTTTGTCATTCAACTTGCAAGACTTGAATATTCCGGCTGCTAAAGCGGATTTGATTGAACAAGCGACAAATGAGGTGGATGAGGTAATGAATAACTATAACATGGGTTTCATTACGAATAATGAACGTTATAATCAGATTATCGACATTTGGACGCGTATCAATAATAGGTTGACAGCATATGTTATGGATATTCTCTCGAACGATAACGAAGGCTTCAACTCGGTCTATATGATGTTGGATTCAGGTGCTCGTGGTTCGAAAGAACAGATCCGTCAATTGTGTGGTATGCGTGGTTTGATGGCAAAACCACAGAAGTCTGGTACTTCAGGGGGAGAGATTATTGAGAATCCGATTCTATCGAATTTCAAGGAAGGTCTATCGGTATTGGAGTACTTCATTTCTACCCACGGTGCACGTAAAGGTCTTGCTGATACAGCGTTGAAAACAGCTGATGCAGGATACTTAACCCGTCGTCTACACGACGTTGCGCAAGATATGATCGTCGTGGAAGAAGATTGTAATACCTTACGTGGTCTATACAAGACAGCACTTAAAGAAAACGACGATATTGTAGAGCCATTATACGATCGTATCCTCGGCCGTACGCCGCTAAATGACGTCTACCATCCGGAAACGGGGGAATTGCTAGTTGCTGCAAACGAAGATATTACAGAGGAAGTGGCAACAGCGATAGAAGAGGCAGATATAGAGGGTATTGAAATCCGTTCGGTACTGACATGTGAAGCAAAACGTGGTGTTTGTACCGCTTGTTATGGACGTAACCTCGCATCGGGTAAACGTGTTCAAATGGGTGAGGCCGTTGGTGTTATTGCAGCGCAATCTGTGGGTGAACCGGGTACCCAGTTGACACTACGTACATTCCACGTAGGGGGTACGGCGTCGAATATCGCTGCAGAATCTAGTATTGTTGCAAAATATGACGGCAAGATAGAATTTGAAAATGTTCGTTCCGTAGCCAAAGAAGGTGAAGAAGGACCATATCAAATAGCCATCGGTCGTTCAGGAGAACTTCGCATCGTAAGCGAAGATAGAAAAGTACTATACACCCAGATTATTCCTTACGGTGCTAATGTATACGTGAATGAAGGTGATAAGGTAGAAAAAGGTAAAGTATTGGCAGACTGGGATCCATATAACGCTGTAATCATCTCGGAATTTCCAGGTAAAATTGAATTCGAAGCTATTATTGAAGGGGTTACTTTCCGTGATGAGTCGGATGAACAAACCGGACACAAAGAGAAGGTCATTATCGAGACACGTGATAAAACGAAAAACCCTACGATCAAGATCGCGGATTTGACTGGTGATACGTTACGTTCATACAATATTCCAGTAGGAGCGCACGTCTCTGTTCAAGATGGACAAAAAATCAAAGAGGGAACGATCTTAGCGAAAATCCCCCGTGCGACAGGTAAGACACGCGATATCACGGGAGGTCTTCCTCGTGTAACCGAATTGTTTGAGGCACGTAATCCGTCGAATCCGGCTGTTGTTACGGAAATTGATGGTGTTGTTACATTGGGTGGTGTAAAACGTGGTAACCGCGAGATTTCGATTGAATCCAGAGATGGACAGATCAAGAAATACTTGGTTCCGCTTTCTAAGCACATTCTGGTTCAGGATAATGACTTTGTAAAAGCAGGTATGCCATTGTCAGATGGTTCTATCTCTCCGGCGGATATTCTTTCTATCAAAGGTCCTGCGGCGGTTCAAGAATATATCGTGAATGGTATCCAAGAAGTTTATCGCCTACAAGGGGTGAAAATTAACGATAAGCACTTCGAGACTATCGTTCATCAAATGATGCAGAAAGTGAATATTGAAGATCCAGGCGATACCCGCTTCTTGGAAAAAGAGGCCGCTAACAAATGGGACTTCATGGAAGAAAACGATTCGTTGTTTGATAAGAAAGTTGTCGTGGATGCGGGAGATTCGAAGGAATTGAAAGCTGGTCAAATTGTAACCATGCGTAGACTTCGTGAAGAGAACTCGATCTTACGTCGTCAAGATTTGAAAACAGTGGAGATTCGTGATGCTATTCCAGCAACTTCAAGTCCATTATTGCAGGGGATTACTCGTGCATCATTGGGTACCAAATCGTTCATCTCGGCTGCGTCGTTCCAAGAGACGACAAAAGTCTTGAACGAGGCTGCTATTGCGGGTAAACGTGACGATTTGTTAGGTTTGAAAGAAAACGTAATTGTAGGTCACTTGATTCCATCAGGAACGGGTTTACGTGAGTACAGCAATATTATTGTTGGTTCGCGTGAGGAATATGATCAGTTACTGGCTTCGAAAGAAGAGGATTAATTGGTCTACAACCAAATAAAAAAGGCAGCAATTAACTTTTGCTGCCTTTTTTATTAATTTATCTTTCCATTGCCAAAATCTCCTTTGACAAATAGCTTTTGAAATCCTGCGCCCGTTGCTGTATCAATAATCTCCTGTGCAGACATATTCTTGACCAAGCCGTGGATGTATCCTGCCATAAATGCATCGCCACTTCCGATGCGATCAATGACTTCGTTCGTCTCCATCACATCTGAGTTGACATTTTTCGTAGGCGTATGATATGTTCCATAAAACAGGTTGTGATTTGGACTATCCATAAAGCGGAACGTGTAAGCCACGTGTTTACACTTTGGATATTTTTCAAAAATTTCTGTAGCAGATTTCTGTGCAGCAGCAAGATATGTTTCTTGACGTGTATCTCTATTTAAAGACTCATCGACCGTGGTGCCAAGCATCTTGTTCGCTGCCCAGATATTCCCCATAATTACATCGCAGTGAGTAACTAATTGAGGCATAATGTCTATCGGTTCTTCGCCATATTGCCATAATCGATTTCTATAATTTAAGTCTACAGAAATGGTGATATTTCGATTGGAAGCTTCTTGAAGCAAAACGCCTGTGAGGTCGGCCATCTCTTTGTTAAGGGCAGGCGTAAGGGCTGTCCAATGAAACCAGGAAACGCCTTCGAAGAACTTATCTATATCTATATCTTCGATAGTTAACTGGCTAAAGCTAGAATATTTTCGATCATAAATAACCTCGCCTTTCGAAAGGCCGTTGGCAGACATCAAGATATAAGTACCTAGTCGGTCGCCGGTGCGGAGTGCCTTTTTGGTATGCACGCCTAAATCATTAAGAATTTCTACTATTTCATCGGATAGCGCATTTTGTGGTAAGGCACTGCAATACGCCACGCTGTCGCCCATTTGGGCTAATGATGCTGCCACGTTGGCTTCCGAGCCTCCCGGAAAAATCTCTAAACGATTGTTACTTTTGTCGAAGAATGTGTTCCCAAGACTTTGTTGCCGAATCAATATCTCGCCAAAGGATAATATAAGGTCCATGAATAATTTATTTTGGTCGTTAAATTAGGGTTATTTTTTTAAAGTTTATAGTGTTGTTTGCGAAATCGTTGCCATTCCTTGATTGTATGGGAAGATGTGCAGTCTGTGAAAATTCATAATTTCATAACATCATTTTTGTCTGAAACGCGCGGTCTTTTAAATACTTTTGTCACTGTTGTTGGATTTTGTACATTTGTTTAGTACACCGGTTAACTTTTATGATGTATTCGAAGCTGTCTGATAAGAACTTGGCCAATGCCCTTATAGAGGGGTCAACGGGTGCGTTTCGTTCGCTATACGATCGATATAACCGACCGGTTTATGCGAACATTCTAAAAATAGTAAGACAACCAGAATATGCGGAAGATATTCTGCAGGAAGTATTTGTTGCTTTATGGGAATATCGAGTTAAAATTAAACCAGACCAATCGGTGGGCGGATGGTTGTTTGTCGTCAGCTTTAATAAAGCTACAACTTTCTTAAAAAAGAAATTGAGGGAATCGCTTGAGTACGTGGAAGAATACACTGACTATGAATATATATTCCCCGAAGAGACTATTAATGAAGACGAATATCTTTCCCAATGGACAATTGTTGAGGAGGCAGTCAATGCACTCCCTGCTCGAAAGAAGGAGGTGTTTAAACTTTGTCGTTTTGAAGGAAAAGCGAAAGAGGAAGTCGCGTCCATGATGGGGATATCGCCCGTTTCTGTCAAAGATTATCTCAAACAATCCAATCGTGCTATCAAAGATTATATCTCCTTGAAATACCCACATCTTTATACGACAGTTTTAATTGCAGGCGCTTTTTCAGACAAATTTTAACTTTCTTCAAAAAAACTATCCCCTTTTATCCAAATCGGAGTATTTATAATAAAGAGCCTGATAAACGTCGTTCTTTCGTAACAACGCGCACTTGCTGAAGTAGAATTGTTGTATTTAAGTAAAGGTCAATGGATAGGATTACACATTTGATTGAAAAATTTTGGGAGGGAAAAGCAACGGAAGAGGAAAAGGAAGAGATCCTTCAGTATCTGGAACGTCATAACCCCGAACAGCGAGTACGTATGGAGCAGGAGTTTTGGGCACATGAACTTTCCGAAGATGACTTAGAAATAAACCGTGCTGAGCAGATTTTTTCGCGGATACAAACGGTGACAGGTGGGGACAACGTTGGAGATCGTTCGTCGACAAGTTATATCCGGACTTTTGCACAACTGGTAGCTGCAGCCGTGATATTAGTCTTCTTAGGTTGGGGACTGTCGCTTTATTTGATAAAGGATAGTGAACCGATACATAGGACGGCCTCCACCCCTTTGGGGACACCCGACACAATTTTACATGAAAATATTCACCAAGAGAATCTTATTGTTCTATTGGACGATGGTTCCAAAGTGTCGTTGGCATCCGGAAGTTCTATTCGATATCTTTCTCATTTTGAGAAAGATAAACGTGACGTCCTTTTGGAAGGAAAAGCCACATTTGAAGTGATGAAGGATACGTTAAGGCCTTTTACTGTTTGGGCAGCAGGTTATTCTACAACAGCTTTAGGTACGACTTTTTCAGTTGCTGCAAATCCTGAGGAGGTGTTTAAGGTAAATCTTGTTTCGGGTAAAGTCGTCGTGCGCTCGTCACATCGAAGTGCGGTAGCATTGTCTGATGTGTATTTAGAACCGGGTGAAGAGCTTCGTGTTAATCCACTCAGCGGTCTCTGGGCCGTTTCGAATCGACCTGAACGACCTATAACTGTTCCGAAAAAGAAAGTACGAAGCAAGAAGATAGAGAAGATATCCGAAGAGGGAAGTAGCGATCGACTGCATTTTGATAAGACCCCGCTTGATGAAGTATTTGATCGCATCGCGAGCGCATTTGACGTTCACATCGATGTCTCAGCTGAGAAGGTACACCAATTGTCGTTTACCGGCGAATTTCAGTCGACAGATTCTTTGGATGTGATCTTGAACATTGTATGTAATATGAACGACTTGATTTACCATAAAGAGGAACGTATAATCCGAATAGAAAAAAATAACTAAAAAATGATGATATGAATAAAAAGTATGAGTCGACCGAGCTAGGTCGGAAAGAACCGTTTTGTCCAATTTTTAATCTTTAAAAATGTACTAGATGTTATGAAGCACAAGAACAAATTATTATCTATGATGAGGAAGTATGCAGTATTACTGTGGTTAACGGTGCCCTTGATCGCTTTCGCGCAACAGTCTACTATCATCCGGGGAACCGTGATGGATCGCAGTGGGCAGCCGTTGGCGGGTGTTACGGTGGAAGTCGTGGATAGTATACAAAGCCGGCGTTTTCAAGCCTCTACAAACGACAGGGGTATCTTTTCCTTGGCAGGTTTAACAGCTGGAAATTCTTACAATATAGCGTTCAATAGAATAGGGTATGAACGATACCTTGAACGTAGCTTTTTGGTCCGGGCTGGCGATAATAATTCTTTGCTCGTCCGGCTGTCAGAAGTTAGTGAAAAAGTAGAGGAGGTCGTGGTCGTTGGGTATGGTACACAACGAAGAGCATTGGTTACGAGCGCTATCAGTAAAATGAATGTAGATGAATCTACTATGCGTCCTGTAAATAGCCCTGCTCAATTGTTGGATGGACGAATCGCTGGGGTTTCTACGGCAACAGGATCAGGAAACTTGGGAAGCGGAGAGCGCGTCAGTATACGGGGGATATCCTCGCTGAGTGCAAGCAATGAACCGCTTTATGTCATTGATGGAGTGCCGATTACCAATACGAATAGTAACCTGTATGATTTTGGTGAATCTATGAGCTCGTTGGCTACGTTGAATATAGCCGATATTGAGTCGATTGAGATATTGAAGGATGCTGCTTCGGCGGCCATCTATGGTTCCAGGGCGACAAACGGAGTTGTGGTGATTACGACCCGTTCAGGAAAGGAGGGACGTGCGGATATACGTCTTAATGTGAATGGCGGTATGACACAATTCCCCTATTTGAATAAGATTAAAATGGCGGATTCCGAACTGTACGTCAAAAGTATGAATGAAGGGATCGCGAATTACAATGAACAATATGGGTTGCATATAGGAGACTCCGGATACAAATTACCTATTTCTAATCCCTTTGGTAACCTCCCTGACACGGATTGGATGGACGTCATTACGCAAACGGGTTCTTTTTTTACAGTAGATGCAGCTGTTTCGGGCGGAACACAGAAGATGAAAAACTACTTCGCCGCAGCTTATACCACACAGGAGGGAGTCATCAAGACCAACTCCATGGATAAAATCAACCTGCGAGGGAAGATGAGTTATGAAGTAGCACCTTGGTTGGAAATTGGAACGAACAATTCAGCGAACTATGTGCGGAATAATCAAATTCCCGGAGCTTCTCTTGGAACTACTATTATAGGTCGATCTATACAACACCGTCCGTTTGATAGACCTTATAAGCCAAATGGTGATTATTACGTTGGCGGTACAAATGAACTGGTGTATCACAATCCGATGCAGATCCTCAATGAGCAAACGGTGTATATCGAAGACTTACGCTATTTAGGAAATTTCTATACCACATTGAAATGGAAAGATAAGCTATCTTGGAAATCATCGTTTAATGCGGATGTTACGCAGACCTACGACCATACCTATTATAATGAGAACCATCCGTATGGTGTAGGCGTGGGAAGATTGTTGGACCGTAACAGACTGATTCGAAACTATTTGTTTGAGAATGTATTGACCTACAACGATAAGTTTGGCGATTTTTCGCTGAATGCTATTGCCGGGCATTCTTTCCAAAAGATTGATACCCGCACCACCTATATTGATGCTAGAGGATTTCCTTCTCCGTCTTTCGTCGTAGCGAGTGCCGCTGCAGAGACGATATCTTCTTCCGGACGTGGTATTTATACCCTGGAATCCTATTTTGGTCGAGCGACGCTTTCGTACTTAGATCGTTATATCTTGACAGGTACCCTTCGAACCGACGGATCTTCTCGGTTTCATCGGGACAATCGCTGGGGCTGGTTTCCGTCGATATCCGCGGGATGGAATATTTCGGAAGAGGAGTTTATGCAGGGAAGTGGTACAGATCTTAAGTTCAGAATGAGCTACGGTCGTACTGGTAATCAAGATGGATTAGGTAGCTACGTTTACCAGGCGTTGATGCAAGGTGGATATAACTATCTTGGTAATAGCGGTATTGCCGTTAATACTTTTGGAAACGAGACATTGACATGGGAGAAGGCCGGGCAATACGATGTTGGGTTTGATCTCGGATTGTTGAACGGTAAAGTAAACGTCATGGTCGATTGGTATCAGAAGAATACCACCGATTTGATCTACTCTATGCCGGTACATGCGACGACAGGTGTTACTTCCATTACCTCCAATATTGGTTCCATGCGAAATCGTGGTGCTGAATTCACACTGAACACGCATTTTAATTTCGGACAGTTCCAATGGCTGTCCCAATTTAATATTGCAACGAACAAGAATAAAATTACCTCCCTCATTGGCGATGATGCACCGATCAGTATTGGTGGAAATAGAGCGTTGCAGGTTGGTCAGGAAATTGGTGCGTATTACCTGTTCAAAATGGAAGGAATCTATCAATATGATGGAGAGGTTCCAAAGTCACAATACGATATTGGTATACGTGCCGGCGATGTCAAGTGGCAGGATTTGGATGGCAATGGTATTATCAATGACAACGATCGGGTGGTCATGGGTTCGTCTAATCCAGATTTCTCTGGTGGATGGAATAATACCTTCCGGTATAAAGGATTTTCCTTAGATGTCTTCTTGTCGTATGTCTATGGGAATGATGTCTTTGCACAATGGCAGGGCGAGGTAGCACGATTAGGACATAATAGTGCAATTATGGCGGAACATGCTGAAAACCGATGGACTGGTCCGGGTTCCACGAACAAATATCCACGCGCGTTGAATGGCGACATTAATAATACACGTAACTCCGACCGTTGGTTGGAAGACGGGTCTTTTATACGGTTGAGAACGCTTATGTTAAGCTATAACTTTCCAACACCTACATTGAACAAATATCACATCAAAGGCTTGCGGACTTTCCTACAAGCAGACAATCTGTTCCTGATTAGCAGTTATCCGGGATGGGATCCACAGGTTAGCAACAATATGGATCCACGTTTCTTTAGTGTAGATACGTTTAATGTACCCCAACCTCGAACATTTACGGTAGGACTCAATGCAAACTTTTAAAGATGAAAGTGATGAAGAAATATATCATAGCCATGATGGCAATAATACTATTTGGATCTTGTGCTGATCAATTAGAACAGTTTTCGTTCGCGGCGATTTCGCCGGATGCGGTAGATATACGGGATGTCCCGGCTGTACGGAATGGTATGTACAATAGTGTGCAAAATGACCCGACCGTTCGCTCATTTATCCTGTTTGATATGCTGGGTGGAACGATACAGACCAATTCGGGTACTTCAAGAGATTTGATCAACGCTACATTGAGTCCTTTGAACGCTACTGTGGGGGCGAGCTGGAACGGTTACTTTAGCGCGCTGTATCAAGTGAATAATATGCTTGCAGTGGCAGAGCGTTTTCCAGAAGCGGAATTGGCATCCTTATCTAAAGGAGAGGCTCATTATTTTCGAGCATATATTTATTTTTGCTTGGCAACCCGGTGGGGTGATGTACCGATCTTACGCAACAATACGATGGAGCGCGTACACCGGGATCCTATAGCGGACGTCTGGGCGTTTATCGAAGAAGAATTAGATGCATCGGCGGCGTTGTTGGGCAACGCTTCAAGTTACTACTATGTCTCCCGTGACGCCGCAATTGCCCTAAAAGCACGGGTCATGCTTAGCCAAGGGAAAATGGCCCAAGCGGCTAGCTTGGCTGAAAGCTTAATTACAGGTGGAGCCTACCGGTTGGATACCTTTGAGCGGATTTTCCGCGACGCGAGCGATACGGAAACGATTTTTGCGTTCGCGAATCGTACAGAAGAATCAAGCATCAATATTAGTGATCTATTTTATACCTACGGACACCCGAATAGAGGACAAGGGGCTTATAAACCCACACCTGAAACTATCGCCTTGTTTGCTGATGAAGATAAGAGAAAAGCGATTTCATTGATCAATATAGCCGGGACGGAATGCATCAATAAATACCCCAGTGGACAAACTGGTCGTGACCCTTTTATTGTTTCCCGGATAGCCGAGATGTACCTCATTAGTGCAGAAGCACAAGGAAGATCGTTAGGAGTTGAACGGCTGAATGAGCTGCGTCGATTCAGAGGTTTAGCGGATATCTTTCCAGCTAATGATGCCGACTACCTGACGGCGATATTAAGCGAGAGAAAACGAGAGTTGTTGGGAGAAAACTTTATGTATCACGATCTGGTAAGAACAGAACGGGCGAAGGAGGAATTGCAGTTACTCGATCATCAGCACGTGTTGCCTATTCCCGGTAGAGAGTTACAGCTCAACCCTAATCTTGTGCCGAATCCAGGTTATTAATATGTATAATTTTGATTGGAAAGCCAATAAAATATAAGCAAATGAATAAGTTAAAAAATATATGCTGGATGATGATAGCGTTGTCGTTTGTCGTCTTCCAATATGGTTGTGATAAGAAAGAATATCATTTCGAATACAAGGCAGAACCTAAAACGGAAATCGGTAGAAAACTGGTGGAAGGAACGGACCTTTTTGCCCAGATATTTGCAGATACGCTGTATAAGGTGACGGACGGCATTGTCGCTAGCGAAATAGAATATCTATCGCAGAAAGGGTTAGCCATGAAGATTTTTATTTTTGAGGTTGACCTTAGCCATCCGGATATCGAAATCGTTGCTTCTTCCCCAAATGATGCGAATACTTTTGGAATGCAACGCATGACAGTACAGGCAACGCATGCAGACTCCGAAGCTAAACGAGTATGGGCAGGGATTAATGGAGATTTTTACAATATGGATAACGGTACACCACGGGGGGTATTTTATAAACAGGGTGTTGCGCTCCGGACAACGTTCGATAGTGGGGAAAGAAGCTTTTTTGCTATTGGTCACGACGGAAACGCGTTCGTGGCTACCCGAGATGAGTATCCTAGTATCGCTGCGACCGGTGTGATCAAAGAAGCTGTCGGCGGTAGCGTAACGCTGGTGCGCGATGGAGCTGTGCTTACACACATGGATACTACGGTGGAGCCTCGTACCTGTATCGGCGTTTCTGCCGACGGTCAGAAGGTATTCATATTGGCCGTTGACGGCAGAAATTTCTGGTATTCCAATGGCATGTTGTTCGAAGAGTTGGGACATTGTTTGAAGGCGTTGGGAGCGGAAAATGGGATTAATCTCGATGGGGGAGGTTCTACCACATTCTTCATCCGCAATACGCCCGATTTTTCTGCGGATCGTTTTGAAATACGCAACTGGCCGACAGATAATGGTGGTCAGGAGCGTTCGGTGGCCAACGGTTTATTAATCACTGCTGAATAAAGACATTTTAAAGAAAATAATATGAACAGATATTTGAATCAGTGGACTGGCATACTCTTCGTGTTACTACTTGGTGTTTGCTTTTCCTGTTCGAAAATTGATGATTTAGGTAGTTTTACGCCGCAAGAACCAGCGTTTTCATTGGAGACCGATGCTATCGAAGTGAGTAAAGAAGGTGGAGAATTTACAATCAATGTAGAATCGAATTTACCTTGGCGTGTAAAAAGTAATGCAGACTGGGTTAGTTTTTCTTCTGAAAATGCTTTGGCAGATGGAAAGATTACATTTAGTATCGCTCGCAATAGAAGTACCACTCCAAGGAATGCGGAATTGACCGTTTGGATTACGAAAGATAATGAAAAGAAAATACAGGTTATCCAAGCAGCTGCAGAACCAAGTGATTTGGTTACACATTTCTATGTGAAAACTACGGGAACTGAAGAAAATTCGGGGCTTTCGTGGAATGAGGCTACTACTTTAGACAAAGCATTGGATGCGGTAGTTCCCGGGGATGTTATCCATATTGCGGCTGGTACGTATATACCAACAAAAGTTCTTACAGGTGGGAGTGCTAGTAACGCCGCTGATAGGACATTTGAGATACATAGTAATATAGGTCTAATAGGTGGATATCCGGATGATGCGGTGGAAGGAGCCGTACCTGATCCTACCTCGTATGAAACTATTCTCAGTGGCAATACGTCTTCAGGAAAGGTCTATCACACCGTGGCTATTACTGCGCCACCTCAGAATGGACAGAAAGTTGTTTTGCAAGGTCTTTCAATTAAGCACGGACAGGCGGCTAACAGTGGAACAGGGCATATCACGCTAAACGGCGCTCAATATTATCGTTTCTATGGAGGTGGGTTGATCGTGGCCCGCTCGACGGTCGATATTTTTGATTGTGAGATATCCGAAAATACAACGGGCTTTCATGCCGCGGGCGTGTTCGCCTTTTCGGGGGCTACGGTGAGATTTGAGCGAAGTACGATTAAAAAGAATAAGGGAACACATAATGGCGGTAATGGAGGAGGTATCTTTAACGAGGCAGCGACGGTTTATTTTAATGATTGTGAGATATCAAATAATACCATCAGCGGTGTAGGTGCGGGAATTTATGCTTTTAGCGGCTCGCAGCCCACTTATACTTATATTTATAACAGTACTATCGCATATAACAATAACAACGGTGCCGGTTTAAGTGAAACTCGTCGTGGAGGCGGTTTTTATGGAAGGGAACGTTCGGTAACGGTGATCGTAAACTCTACTTTCTACGAAAATATTGGTGGCCATGGAGCGGGTATTAGTCTCTATGGAACAGCAGCGGCTCCCTCTCGATTGGATGTGATCAGCACATCTATTACTGGAAATAAGGGCTATAACAATGGAGGAGGCATTGAACTAACATCCAATACCACACTCCGTATCTATAATTCCATTTTATCAGGTAATACGGCTGTTAGTGGTGGGGATATATTTACCGGCTCAGGTGCCAATCCGGTATTTTCTTCAAGTGTCCGCGGCAATCAATTGTTGGATGGAAACGGTGACATCATCTCCGGTCAATCATTTGATGCGGAAACGATGCTAAGCAGATTTGCTAACTATGGAGGGTATGGGGGGACTTTACCGCTATCGGCTGGTTCACCTGCTTCGACACAGGGGATGTCGGCCAGTCAGTTGGAAAATTTGGGTACGACCTATACCCCTGCAATTCCAACCGATGTTATCACCAATGACCAGAATGGAAAATCGCGTCAAAATATTGCAGCTATGGGGGCGAGTATTTCGCAATAAAAGTTGTTTACAGACGGGATTTCGTCTGTCTTAGAAAGATTAGCTATAGGAGAAGGTGCGTTTTGGCACCTTCCTCCTTTTATATTTTTTGCTATTTAAACAGGTGAATTAAACGCTCGTTTTGGGTTATTCAGCTACTCCGTAGGTAAAAAGTCTTCCCGCAACGGAGAGAATACATCGATTAACATGCCCTGTTCGATGCAAACACATCCATGTACGGCATTTGGTGGAACATAATATCCGTCTCCTTTACGTATTACTCTTTCTTCATCCGCTATGGTCATTTTAAAAGTACCACTCTCTACGTATGTCACCTGTGCATGAAAATGATCATGCAATTCGCCAATAGCGCCAGCTTCAAATTGTGCTTTAACAAGCATAATGGTATCGTCATAACCGTATATTTGTCGTTTAATTCCATTGCCAAGATCTTCCCACTCTTCTTCTTTATCAAATTGAAAATTTTTGCTGCTTATCATATGGAGCTTGTTTAAAATGTTTCGTTATATATTTTGGCGACTACTATATTTTCATTTATATGTTAGGTCGATTGTTTTTGTTGACGAATGTAAGGATAAATAGTTGATAAATAAATAGAGCAAAATATTTTGAAAAGAAGACGCACGAAATCGTTATCGTGAATAAACCTGTGGTAAATACTTGAGAATGACTAAAAAATGGCTATCATTGAATGTTATAAACTTACGACTATAATAACATGAATATTTTAGAGAGATTCTCATTAAAAGGAAAAGTTATCGTGGTAACCGGCGGTACAGGTATTTTGGGAAAAGCGTTTGTCAAAGCATTAGCGGAAGCAGGTGCTAAAATCTGTATTATCGGACGAAGCCAAGAAAAAGCAGATGAGCGAGTAAAAATGGTGCAAACATTGGGCGGCGAGGCTTTAGCTATTGTTGCGGATGTCATGGATGAAAATTCTGTTAGAATAGCTAAAGAGCAGATTTTAAATAAATGGAATACGATAGACGGCTTGGTGAATGCGGCGGGCGGAAATATTCCTGGCGCTACTATCGGACCGGACGATAATTTGTTTGATAACAAAATATCAGATACGATTAAGGCTATCGAATTGAATCTATATGGTACTATTATACCAACACTTGTCTTTGGGGAGGTTATCGCAAAACAGGGAAAAGGTTCTATTATCAATATTTCGTCCTTGGCTGCAAGTTTACCTATTACACGTGTTTTAGGTTATACGGTAGCAAAGCACGGCATAGACGGCTTCACCAAATGGATGGCAACCGAACTGGCGTTGCGGTATGGCGATAAGGTACGTGTAAATGCGATAGCACCGGGTGTATTTCTTACTGAACAAAACCGTACCTTGTTGACTAACCCCGACGGCAGTTATACGGAGCGAGCAGGTAAATTTGTACAAGGGACACCTTTTTCTAGGCTGGGAGATCCGTCAGAGTTGGAGGGAACACTGGTGTATCTATTAAGCGATGCTTCTGCCTTTGTTTCGGGGGAAACCATCTTTGTGGATGGCGGTTTTAATAGTTGGTGTGGCGTTTAGTTTTTTATATAATATGGATAAGCGATTTTTAGAACAGACGTGGCGTTGGTACGGACCCAATGACCCGGTATCGTTACAGGATGTAAAGCAGGCTGGTGCGACAGGTATCGTATCGGCATTACACCATATACCACATGGTGATGTATGGCCTAAGGAGGATATTTTGGAGCGGAAGAGAATAATAGAAGAAGCCGGACTGGTGTGGTCGGTCGTGGAAAGTGTAACCGTTCACGAAGCCATAAAGACACGTTCAGACCAGGTTGATTTTTATTTAGAGAATTATCGTCAAACACTGACGAATTTGGCAGCGTGCGGAATAAAAACAGTTTGTTATAATTTTATGCCGGTACTCGACTGGACACGTACGCAATTAGATAAGGTGATGCGAGACGGGTCTAAGGCACTTTATTTTGATTGGATTGATCTGGCTATCTTTGATATCTTTATTTTAGAACGCCCTGATGCCAGCGCATCGTATGCTAAAGAAATTGTGGTACAAGCAGAGAGCCGTTATGCTACTTTTGATGAAGAGGATAAGAAATTTTTACTATCCAATGTGTTAATGGGAATTCCCGGTGAGAAGGACCCTTCATTGGAAGACCTACAACGGAGTATTGATGTTTATGGGGAGATTGGATTTGACGGTTTACGGGATAATTTGACTTATTTTCTTTCTTCGATTGCAGATGTTTGCGAAAGAAATGGTATAAAAATGACGATTCACCCAGACGATCCTCCTTATCCTATTTTAGGACTTCCGAGAATTGCCGGTAATTTGGCAGATTTTGAATATATTATAAAAACGGTAGACAAACCGTTTAACGGCGTTTGTTTTTGTACAGGCTCATTAGGAGCAGGACCTGATAATGATTTGGTACAAATATTTAAACAGGTACAGCATCGGGTGAATTTTGTACATCTACGTAATGTCAAAAGAGATGCCATAGGTAGTTTCTATGAAGCAGACCACTTGGACGGCGATGTGGATATGTATGCGGTTATGAAAGAGTTGGTTGCAGAGAACCAAAAACGTGAAAAACCTATTCCTTTTAGACCAGACCACGGACATCAAATGTTAGATGATCTGAATAAAGTTACCAATCCGGGGTATTCTGCGATTGGTCGGTTAAGAGGGCTAGCAGAGTTAAGAGGACTAGAGTTAGGTATTTTAGGTAGTCGATAGCTTGCCCTTGCTATCCTAATGTAGAGCGTCGAAGCTGAATAGAGGTGGGGAGTTTAATATCCTCCCACTCGATTTGGCTTCGATTCTTTTTTTGCATAATCTCCACCAACTTATTAACGGAGATTTCTCCTATTTCGGTCGTAGGTTGCCTAACGGTGCTTAAGGATGGATTTAGCGAAAGAACCAGATCGGTGTTTGCAAATCCGATGACTGCAAGGGTTTCTGGTACTTTTATCTCCAATTTTGCTAAAATTCCCAATAGATGTGTGGTGATTGTATCTGCAACACCGACAATGGCGTTTGGAGGTTTAGGCAATTGTAAGAGACTTTTGACATGTTTTTCCATGTCGTCTTGTAAATCTGCTAGACTTTTTACATTGCAATGTACGATATATTCCGGCGTGATAGGTATTTGAAAATCGTGATGCGCTTCCATATATCCCGACAATCGTTTTGTTGTGATACCTTGATGCGCTCCACAAAATATAGCAATTTTCCGCCGGTCGATATCAATGAGATGTTTGCATGCATTATACATCCCTTCCGCATTAAGCACACCTACTTTATGAGTTTCTATCGGATAATGTGTTCGGTCAAAGATAACAATAGGTGTTGTTTTAAGGATTTGCTTGGCCAGATCTGTATTTGATTCTTCATGAATAGGGCAGAAAAGAATACCGTCTACCGATTTGTCTAGCATGGACTGAAGAGCTAGTTTCTCTAAATCTTCATTTTCCATGGTGTTCATGATGATCGTTCTATAATGGTGCGCCGTAGCGGCTTTCTGCATGCCTGCAATAATTTGCGCTTCGAAGGATCCCGTCATTTTGGGGAGAACAACCCCAATTGTATTTGTTTTCCCTGTCTTCAAGAATTTAGCGTGAACATTGGGTTGGTAGTTGTGCTTTTTTGCAAACTCCTGTACAGTTTTTTTTGTTACCTCACTAATTTCATAACTATCATTCAACGCTTTTGATACCGTAGAAACAGACATATTTAATGCCTGGGCTAAACTTTTAAGTGTCGTCTTCGCCATTGTTATCTATCTAAGGTCAACTATCTCATAATTGGGATAATCTGCTGTATGGAATGTAAACGTTGCTCTTGGAATTTGATGATTGACATATAAGGTGTTAATCGTATAGATATATCGAGTTCCTGATTTATCGACTACTGCAACATCGTGGATATGCTTGTTTTTATTTATCCGTAGGGTGATTTTAGCATAATTTGTCTTCGTGTCAGTAGGGGTTAATTCTATAACATTCAGTAGGTCCTTGCCTAGCATTTCATCTTTTGTACTTTTATATATAAATCCCTTTTTATAGAAGGTAAAAAGATTATTAGGACCAATACTTTCTGTGTTATTGTCTGCGTCACTAACCTGCACCTCTTTATCTTCTTTCAGAATAGACCAAGTACTTTTGCCGTCATTTATGATATCTTGCCCGCTTAACGCGATGCGGAACTGATTTTTTGGTTTGTTCAGGAACAGTCTGCCCTTATCCACATGGCTCCCCCCTTGTGCTTGCTGCACGGAAAAACTAAAGTCCGACTGTATGGTCTGATACGCATCATATTTTGCAGATACTTCTTCCAGCAATTTTTTTGCTTTGGTATCCGTTTGCGTGAATGCTATTAGTGATGTACAAATGAAAGCCATCAGAACCATTATTTTCTTCTCCATCTTATTCGTTGTTTCTTAACGTTTCTAAATACTGTTCTAGCGAATATTCGTCGGGATAAAGTACTTCGCGTGCCTTACTTCCCTCGAAAGGGCCTACAATGCCGGCAGCCTCCAATTGATCGATGATTCGTCCTGCTCTGTTGTAGCCTAGCTTTAGTTTACGTTGAATCAATGATGTTGAACCTTGTTGATGCATGACAATCAGTCGCGCAGCCTCTTCGAAAAGTTGATCGCGATCGCTCGAATCAAATTCCAGTCCGCCGCTTCCATCTCCATTTTCATCAACGTATTCGGGTAGCATAAAGGCAGATGGATAGCCACGTTGACTTCCGATAAACTCCGATATTTGCTCTACTTCCGGTGTGTCTACAAAGGCACATTGGATACGTGTTAAATCACTTCCTGTTGCCAACAGCATATCCCCGCGGCCAATCAGTTGGTCAGCACCCCCAGCGTCCAAAATGGTGCGAGAATCTACTTTTGACAATACCCGGAAGGCTAAACGTGCCGGGAAGTTTGCTTTGATCGTACCGGTAATAATATTTACCGACGGTCGTTGTGTAGCAATAACCAAATGTATTCCTACAGCCCGTGCTAGCTGGGCGAGACGCGCAATCGGTGTTTCCACCTCTTTTCCTGCGGTCATCATTAAATCCGCAAACTCATCAACTACCAGAACGATATAAGGTAAGAATCGATGACCCTCTTCAGGGTTTAATCGACGGTTGACAAATTTTGCATTATACTCCTTTAAGTTACGTACGGCTGCATTCTTTAAGAGGTCGTAACGTTGGTCCATCTCGATACAAAGGGAATTGAGTGTGTTGATGACCTTTTTTGTGTCGGTAATGATCGCCTCATCTTCATTCGGCAATTTTGCCAAGAAGTGACGTTCTATCGTTTTGAAAAGAGAAAGTTCAACCTTTTTTGGGTCAACCATAACGAATTTGAGTTCGGAAGGATGCTTCTTGTATAGTAATGATGTTAGAATCGCATTGATACCAACTGATTTACCCTGACCTGTGGCACCGGCCACCAACAAGTGCGGCATTTTAGCTAAATCTGCTATATATACCTCATTTGATATCGTTTTACCAAGCGCAATAGGTAAATCCATATCCGTTTTTTGGAACTTCTCTGTCGCTAGAACAGAACGCATGGATACCATTTCTGGCGAACTGTTAGGTACCTCGATACCAATAGTTCCTTTACCGGGCATAGGGGCGATAATACGTATACCCAACGCGGCGAGACTTAAAGCAATGTCGTCTTCTAGGTTTTTGATTTTAGAAATACGTACACCCGGTTTTGGAATGATTTCATATAATGTTACGGTTGGGCCGATTGTGGCTTTAATGTGTTCAATCTCAATACTATAATTACGGAGCGTTTCGACAATGCGGTTTTTATTGGCTTCCAGCTCTTGTTGATTAATGGTGATTTTGCCGCTTCCGTATTCTTTTAGCAAATCGAGCGTTGGATATTGGTATCCCGATAAGTCCAACTTGGGATCATATTCGCCAAATTCAGCGACCAAATCATTCGCTGTGATTGCTTTTTCTTCTACGACTTTCTCTACACTGAGCACTGGACCCTCAGTCGTTGAGGCTTGAACATTGGTTACTTGTTTATCAATAATCTCTGGCGTATCTACCGTAAATGTAATTTCATGTTCATCATTGTTGCGTGGTTCATCCAATATATTCTGCGCTAAAGGGGGCTGCGATTGCGGTTCAAAACTCTCATTTAGCAGTGGCTCGTCTTCTACAGAAGTTTCTATGGGACGATGATGAGCCGTGTTACGTGCAACATTCGAAATGGTGTTTGATTTGTTGGTGAAAGCATCAAAATTATCTTCTTCGTCTGCCACCTCTTCATCTTCATCGGTTTTCTTAGACACCCAAGTCCATTTCAAATCTAGGTTATAAATAAGAATGAGGATTGCTAAGTACGCAAAAGCGAGGAGGGCAGCAATTCCTGTACTACCTATCTGGATTTTTAGCAACTGATTTGTCCAATAACCAAACTTCCCTTCCAATATATGGGGTGAATCGGTGAGAAAATCCTGTAAAAAACCAAGTGTTACGGATAAATAAATGATCGCCGTTGCTGAATAGATGATGGTTTTCCACACCGGTAAAAGAGATTTCCGATAAAGAAATTTATACCCTACAATAAAAAGGATAAAGGTGAAAAGAAAGGAAGCTATACCAAACCATTTGTAAATAAATTGATTGGCAAGCAATGCGCCCAGTTTTCCTAGCTTATTTTCAACAATGGGAAGTTCGATGGCGTCATCAGCCATTTCATCCGTACTTCGAAATAGCGTGGACCACCCACCATTTGTTTCCGTTATATAACTTTGGTCTTGTTTCCATGTAAAAAGATAGGAAACAAACGAAACCGCCATGATGAATGAAGCGAATAGCAAGAAGACGCCCAATATTTTCAGAGCCTTGCGCTGTCCGTCCGAAAAATTAATGCTTTCAAACGAATTAAACCGTTTTTTCTTGCTATATGATACATTCCCTGTGGTACGTGGAGCACGTTTAGTGCCTGCACTACCGGAATTTTTAAATGTATTTCCTTTGTTTGACATGAAAATCAGATACCTTTCCTAGGTACAAACTTAGGAAAAATAAAGGAAATGCTATCTTCCTCTTACTTTACAAAAACTAAAAAATAGTTTTTCTTGCCACGTTGCGCTACAATGTATTTATCATTAATCAAGTGTGTGGTATTAATCGTTAACTCCATGTTATTGATTTTCTCTTTGTTGATCGCTACGCCACCTCCCTGCAACATTTTTCGTGCCTCGCCTTTTGACGGAAAAATGGATGTGTTTACGGCTAGAAAATCCAGTATATTGATGCCCAGTGTAAGTTGACCTCTATCGATTTCAAACTGCGGAAGCCCATCGAAAACCTCAAGCACGCTATCGTGCGTTAATTCGGTCAAAAACTCAAGAGAACCGTTGCCGAATAGAAATTCTGACGTTTTTAGAGCCGTTTCATAATCCCTTTCTGAGTGTGTGCGTATGGTGATATCTCTTGCCAATGCTTTTTGTACCGCTCGAGTATGCGGAGCAGCATCGTGTTCTGTAATGATGGCGTCGATCTCTTCTTTTGTCTTTAGTGTGAAAATTTTAATCCAATTTTTCGCGTCATCATCGGTGGTATTCAGCCAAAACTGATAAAATTTGTAAGGAGAAGTTTTCTTTGGATCTAACCAAACTGCTCCTGACTCGGTTTTGCCAAACTTCTGCCCATCTGCTTTTTTGATCAATTGTGTCGTGATCGCATAAGCTGTTCCTTGGTCTTGACGACGAATCATCTCACTACCTGTTACAATATTTCCCCATTGGTCTGATCCCCCCATTTGAACCTTACAATCGTGATGTTTCCACAAATAATAAAAATCGTAACCTTGTATCAGTTGATAGGTAAATTCCGTAAAGGAAAGACCACTGTCGCCTTCCAGACGTTTTTTGACGGAGTCCTTTGCCATCATATAGTTAACGGTAATCAGCTTACCGACGTCGCGAATAAAATCCAGGAATTTAAAATCTTTGAACCAGTCGTAGTTATTGACCATCTTGGCATCGGTCTCACCGTCTCCGAAATGCAAAAATTTGGCAAGCTGTGATTTTAAGCTAGCAACATTGTGTTGTAACGTGGCTTCATCTAACAGATTTCGTTCGGCAGACTTAAACGAGGGGTCTCCAATCATCCCCGTAGCTCCGCCCACTAATGCAACTGGTTTATGTCCCGCGTTTTGAAAATGGATGAGGGTCATGATTTGTGTTAAATGGCCCACATGCAGTGAATCTCCTGTTGGGTCGAAACCAATATATCCCGAAACCTTTTCTTTATTCAGTAATTCTTCTGTTCCAGGCATGATATCTTGTAACATCCCTCTCCAACGCAGTTCTTCTACAAAGCTCATCTTTTTGTGGTTAAATTTTTTTCAATAAGATTGCAAAGATACGAGATTAAGCCGTATCTTACGATAAATAAAGAAGTTTGGGCTCGTGAATTTTTTGTCGCATTATTATTTTGAACGCTATAGCCCGCATTCCGAACGAATACTAGGTGCACTGCTCCCAGATTTACTTAAGAATGTGGATAAGGGTTACAATTTTCACCCTCAGCGATTTGAAGAGGTGCTTTTTGCCCACCCAAAAACGATGTGGATATCAGAAGGGTGGTACAGACATGTCGAGGTTGATAAGCTTTTTCATTCCTCTAGTTTTTTCTTGGACCATACGCATGCGTTGCGACGTAAATTGGATCCGGTCGTGGAGCATCTCCCCATACGGGCGTCTTTTTTAGCCCATATCTCGATTGAACTTTTGTTAGATCATCTGCTAATAGAACATGTGCTCATCAATCCTGTCAGGTTGTACGAACATTTAGAACAAGTTCAGACTGCAACGATTGAAAAATATCTCCGGGCTATTGGAGACGTGGATGTAGCGCGTTTTTTGACCTTTTATGACCGCTTTGTGACTTCTCGCTATGTTTTGGATTATGCAGACCTGGGCAATCTTTCTTATGCACTTTTCAATATATGTAAGCGCGTTTGGACATTTGAGAATAATGCCGAAGATTACGAAAGGTTAACAGCTTCCCTGCGATTATACAAAGAACATTCTCTTGTGAATTACATGGATATATTTCAGCAGATACAAGATAAAATCGTCTAGTTTGGGTTACTTTTGCATATATGATAAATAAACTTTTCCGAAAGAAGAGTGTCGACCAGATCGTTGCAGATGCTCAACAGGGGACGGGACTTGCTAAAGTTTTAGGTGTTCGTGATCTCGTGTCATTGGGAATCGCGGCAATAGTGGGTGCTGGAATATTTAGTACCATTGGTCTAGCGAGTTATGAGGGAGGTCCCGCTATCTCTTTACTTTTTATTTTTGTAGCCTTCGCTTGCGTATTCACCGCCCTGGCCTATGCACAATTTGCCAGTACTGTTCCGGTGTCAGGTAGCGCTTATACGTATGCTTACGTCACCTTTGGAGAACTCTTTGCTTGGATTATTGGTTGGGCTCTTGTTTTAGAATATGCCGTTTCTAATACGGTCGTCGCGATTTCTTGGTCTCAATATTTTGTGTCCATGTTGGAAGGTTTTGGAGTGTATATTCCAAAGTGGTTGACGATGGCTCCTGGATATGCCACGGATGCGTATGAAAAGTTTCTTTCGCAAGGGATGAATGCGCTCAGTGCGTCGGATAAGGTGGGGCTCCACGCCTATATGTCTGCGCCACGGGTGGGAAGTATTCCGATTATTTTTGATTTACCTGCGGGGTTAATAACGGTGCTCGTTACCTGGTTGGTATATATTGGCATTAGAGAATCGCAGCGGGCAAGTAATATTATGGTTGCTGTTAAAGTCGGGATTATCTTATTGGTTATTGCCGGAGGGGTTTTCTTTATTAAACCTGAGAATTGGACACCCTTTATGCCTAATGGTATTCCGGGTGTGATGGGGTCTGTCGCAGCGGTATTCTTTGCTTTTATTGGCTTTGATTCTATATCCACGACGGCGGAGGAATGTAAAAATCCACAACGTGATTTGCCTCGTGCGATGATAATATGTTTGGTGATATGTACCCTGTTATATGTCGCCATTGCCTTGGTTTTGACAGGTATGGTAAACTATACAGAGCTGAATGTGAAAGATCCCTTGGCGTTTGTTTTTAAGTACGTCGGCTTCGATCATATGGCGGGTATTGTGTCGGTTACCTCTGTTGTAGCTATAACAAGTGCTTTGGTCGTGTATCAATTGGCACAGCCGCGGATCTGGATGACAATGAGCCGCGACGGTTTGCTATGGAAAAAATTTGCTCGAGTACACCCAAAATACAAGACACCGTCTTTTGCAACTATGGTAACTGGCGTTGTAGTGGCTGTTCCATCGTTGTTTTTTAAAATGGACTTTTTTGTCGATTTGACGAGTGTTGGGACATTTTTCGCTTTCATCTTGGTATGTGCTGGTGTACTGTACATGGATTATACCGGGTTATCGGCGAAATCTAAATTCAAAGTGCCTTATATAAATGGTAAATACTTAATCGGACTGGGATTTGTTGTCGCTTGGATTTTCCTATATCGTTATGGGCAGGATACGATACAGGAATGGAGGGAGATGGCTTGGCAGGAGGTCATCGAACATAAGTCACTCTTGGTCATTTTCTGGCTAGTCTGGTTGGTATTGGCAGTCATGGCGTTTCTATATAAGTTTTCTCTATTGCCCGTTACGGGAATTTTAATCAACCTTTATTTAATGAGTCAGCTCGGAGCAAGTAATTGGATTATATTTTTGATATGGCTTGCAGTGGGATTGTTGCTCTATTTTGTATACGGTTATAAACATTCCAAGTTGAACAAGTAATTGTATTTACTGTATTTTTTTTCTGTTAAAAAATCGTTAATCAATCGATTGCGTTTGTAAATTTTTTATATTTACGCCCTATTTAATTTAAAACAAACTATTGAAAAATTATGTGTGGAATCGTTGGTTACGTAGGTAGCAATCTAGCATATCCGGTACTTATTGACGGATTGAAAAAATTGGAATATAGAGGTTACGATAGCGCAGGTGTGGCGTTACATACCGGGAATTCAATTGAGGTTTATAAAAAAGAAGGAAAGGTATCTGCGTTGGAGGGGTCGGTTTACGGAAAGAATATTCAGGCTACTATAGGTATTGGACACACACGGTGGGCGACGCACGGCGAACCCTCTGATAGAAATGCCCATCCTCATTCTTCTAATTCAGGAGATATTGCCATGATACACAATGGTATCATTGAAAACTATGCGCAACTAAAAAATGAACTTCTTCAGAAGGGGTATACATTCAAGAGCGATACGGATTCTGAAGTACTTGTTAATTTTATTGAAGATATTAAAATCAACAATGAATGTTCGTTAGAAGAAGCTGTCAGAATTGCGCTGAAGAGAGTCGTAGGAGCGTATGTGATTTTATTGTTGGACAAAGATTTGCCAGATACCATTATTGCTGCTCGAAAAGGAAGTCCGCTTGTTATCGGCATCGGTGACAATGCGCATTATCTAGGATCTGATGCTTCTCCTATGTTGGCTTATACGAAAGAGGTTGTCTATATAAATGATTACGAGCTAGCAATTGTACGTCCGGATGAACTGGTCCTAAAAAATCTCGGAAACGAACGCATAACGCCCTTTGTGCAGAAACTGGACATCGAATTGGCATCAATTGAAAAAGGTGGTTTCGACCATTTTATGCTGAAAGAAATATTTGAACAACCGCAAACTATTTTTGATTCTTTGCGCGGTCGTATGGATGCCGAACAACAATCTATTACATTAAGTGGCGTGGATAAAATTGCCGACAAGTTATTGAAAGCAAACCGCGTCATAATTGTCGCTTGTGGAACAAGCTGGCACGCTGGTTTATTGGCGGAATACGTGATAGAAGAACTATGCCGCATTAATGTGGAGGTAGAATATGCTTCGGAGTTTCGGTATAGAAACCCGATTATAACGGATCAAGATGTGATCATCGCTATTTCTCAAAGTGGTGAAACAGCGGACACCTTAGTTGCATTGGAAAATGCAAAAAAACAAGGGGCTACGATTTTCGGCCTAGTGAATGTGGTTGGGTCGTCTATCGCTCGAATCGCTGATGCAGGTGCTTACACCCACGCCGGGCCAGAGATAGGTGTGGCGAGTACCAAAGCATTTACGGCGCAGTTGGCTGTACTTTATTTAATCGCATTGAAAGTTGCACAATTGAAAGGAACAATCGAGGCAACGTTATTTAATAAGTTACTTGCAGATTTGGCGAAAGTTCCAGAGCATGTAAAGGAAATTTTGGAAGATCAGGATGCTATTATTCAGGAGATTGCAAGGAAATATAGCGATGCAAGAGATTTTCTTTATTTGGGTAGGGGCTATAATTTTCCAATTGCATTGGAAGGTGCTTTAAAATTGAAGGAAGTCTCCTATATTCATGCTGAGGGATACCCGGCGGCAGAAATGAAACACGGGCCTATTGCATTGGTAGACGATCAACTGCCGGTTGTTTTCGTTGCGACGAAAGACAGTTATCATGAAAAAATTATCAGCAATATTCAGGAAATAAAGGCGAGAAAAGGTAAAGTCATTGCCGTGGTTTCGCACGGTGATGAGGTTGCGGCGGATCTAGCGGATGATGTGATGTTTGTTCCACAAGTCCATGAAATAATTGCGCCAATTTTATCTGTTATTCCATTACAGCTCTTGTCCTATCACATCGGTGTAAATAGAGGATTGGATGTGGATAAACCAAGAAATTTAGCGAAATCGGTAACTGTTGAATAGGAAGGCATGTCAAAGATAATAAAAGAAAAGCTGGCGGACTTGGGGTATCATTTTATTCCCCCAGCCTACCTGCAAAATGATGACGAGTACTTTTACCGTAATCAGCAGTTCTGCTTCGATAGGAAATTTAGAAATTTAACGCAAGAAGAGATTAAGATCTTAATCAAAAATGATAACCATTCCCATAATTGGGATGATGTGTTGGTCACGGATAAGTTTCTTCCTGAACAGATTCAGCATTCCAAATTTTACGGACTTGTACGTATTGGTGATATGGACGATGTTTATCTTAATTTCCGGGATCTTCGTCTGCCTTGTGGCATATACAACTCCACCATTATCAGCAGTGATTTTGGAAGTACGGTGGCTATTCACAATGTGCGGTATATGGCCCATTTTATTATTGGTGATGAAGTGATGTTGGCGAATATTAATGAAATGGAAACCAGTAGCAGTGCCAAATTTGGGAACGGCATTCTTAAAACCGATGATGTCGAGGAACGTCGAATTCGCCTCGAACTCTGTAATGAAAATGGAGGCCGTTCCGTATTACCTTTTGATGGTATGCAGGCGGGGGATGTTTACCTATGGTCTCGCTACAGAAATGATCAGGAATTGCAAACTCGTTTTCAAGAAATGATGGAAGCACAATTCTCACCTCATCATGGTTTTTATAGTGAGATTGGTCATCATTCTGTAGTCAAAAATACCCATACTATTAAAGATATAAAAATGGGTTCACATGCTTATGTAAAGGGAGTAAATAAGCTGAAAAACCTAACCATTAATTCGTCGGCGGAGTCGTATACACAAATTGGAGAGGGATGTGAGCTGGTCAATGGGATTATAGGATATGGATGTCGTATTTTCTATGGAGTAAAAGCCGTCCGCTTTATCTTGTCTTCAAATTCCCAACTGAAATATGGCGCAAGATTGATTAACTCGTTTTTAGGAGATAACTCCACTATTTCCTGCTGTGAGGTTCTAAATTCATTGATTTTTCCCGCACACGAACAACATCATAATAATTCTTTTCTTTGTGCAGCACTTGTGAAGGGGCAGAGTAATATGGCGGCGGGGGCCACGGTGGGATCTAACCATAACTCGCGGGCAGCAGATGGCGAAATCATTGCCGGGCGTGGGTTTTGGCCAGGTTTATGCGTAAGTCTTAAGCACAATTCTCGCTTTGCATCGTATACGCTTATTGTGAAAGGAGACTTTTTGCATGAGTTGAATATACGGTTTCCTTTCTGTTTGGTAAGCAATGAAGCGGCTACTAATCGTTTGATTGTATTGCCGGCATACTGGTTTTTATATAATATGTATGCCATGATGCGCAATACATCGAAGTTCCAATCGCGTGACAAACGGAAATTCAAGAACCAATATATTGAGTATGATGTATTGGCGCCAGATACCGTGAATGAGATGTTCGTGGCTTTAGCCGAGATCGAGAAAGCAGTTGGTAAAGCCTATCGTGATGAAAACACGGAGACGGAAATACAAGCTTTGGGAAGAAGTATTTTATTGTCTGAAGAGCGTCTTGCTGGAAAAGATGTTTTATTAGACAATGTCGAGTTTTCTAGACGGAAGGTGGTGTTGGCTAAGCCTAAAGAAGCGTACACGACGTACCAGCGGATGATTCGCTATTATGCGGTGACGCAGCTTATCGAGTCCATGGAAAGTAAATCGTTTACCGATTTGTACACGCTTGTTGGTTCCTTTCCGACAACACGTAGTCAATTTGAAAATATCGGAGGTCAATTGGTGCCACAAGCAAAATTGGATAGCTTGTTAACAGATATTCGCGACCGTAATGTTTTATCCTGGAAGGATGCACACACGTGTTATCATACTTGGAGCGAACAATATTTAGATGACAAATTTAAGCATGCAATTGCTTCTTTGGCCGAGGTGACAGGTCGAATACCGTCGTCTTGGGATGAGCAATTTATGAAAGAACTCCTGGAGGAGGGGTTGGAAACCCGTCGTTGGATTTTTGCAGAGATTGAAGGGTCACGTTCTAAGGATTATCAAAATCCATTTAAACAGATGGTCTATGATTCTTATGAGGAAATGGAAGAAGTCGTGGGCCACCTGAAAGATAACGACTTTATTAATAAGGAGCGCGAGGGGCTTATTGATTTTGAAAGATCGGTGAAAAAGATCCTGAATTCCTTATCTTTTGTTTATTAATCTTTTAAAGAGACGCATATTGCGTCTCTTTTCGTTTTGCTTTATCTAGTTTTGAAAATCTATTATTAAAAACTTACGTTGTTAAAAAAATAAACGAGGAAATGATGATAGAGCTCTTCAAGTTCGTAGAACTTTTTATTAACCTTCTATATGGGTAGAGGCTTTCTTAAGCATCCTTTTACGTCCCTTAAACTGTAATTTCGTTTATATTCCTTTTTTTATTTTGTTTTTTTTGACGTTCTGTTACAAAAAAATATTAAAACTTTAACGTGTTGTTTTGAATATAACGAAGCAAAATGGCTGCTTAAGGCTTCGTTTGTAAGATTGATGTATTCGAAAATTTATTTTTTATTTCTTTTTGTTTCGTTTTGTGAAAAAGATTCCTATTTTTACCTTGTTCTTGTAAAGAAGCAAAAGCTAACTAATCGTTGATGTAGCGTTAATCTTAAGTTAACAACATCGCTCTACTTTTGCACGGAAGAAAATTATAGAGTATATAAATACTGACAAATTAAATTGATGTTATGAAAATTATGAAAGGATGCTCTTTACCAAGAGTAGGAATTTTAAGCTTCCTAATTCCACTAATTCTGTTTTCCTCCTCCTGTAAAGACGAAGATAAAGCTTCGGTAGGTAAGGACTATGATCCGTCTAGACCAATTACTTTAACTTCCTTTTATCCATTGGAAGGTGGCGCGCGTGATAAAATTCTGCTAGACGGAGAGAATTTTGGAACGGATGTTTCCAAAATCAAAGTTTATTTCAATAATGCTCGGGCTTCGGTCGTTTCTTCCAGCGGGGAACGAATCTATGCTATTATCCCACGGTTACCAGGAGACGATCCGCGTATTTCCGTCGTTATCGGAGAAGATTCCGTGATTTACGACAATCCGTTTACCTACCGTGTACAAGCACAAGTGAGTACAGTCACGGGGAATGGTGAGCCTGCTTTTCAATCCGGTACGCTTAGTGCGGCCCAGGTTAGTGCCAAATATTTGGAGCTGGATGCTGAAGGCAATATCTTTATGTCTTGGCGAGATGGTGGTTCATTTGGCGTAGCACGGGTTAACGAGCAGCAAAATATCGTTACGCCGCTTTATTATGTAGAAAATTCTACTGATCGTGTCTTATATGCCAATGGTCTCACTGTAGACCGTGCGACTGGGGTGCTGACTGCTTCCCACGAATCCGTTGTAGATGTGTTTTTCTCTTTTGATCCACGGGAGGCTTGGTATCCTCGTCAACGCAATACCCAATTTGCAACGCCCCATGGTATTCCCAATGGCGATCAATATATGAACTTTGTATCTTTCTCTCCGTATGATGGTATGCTGTATACCCGATCTCGTGATGGAAGTGTGGTCAAAATCCATCCCGATACGTACGAAGCGTCCGTAGTACATAATGGATCCAGAGATGCTGGCTCAAAATGGCCGTATGGATCACAATATGGGCAGGCTATCAATCCGGCTAGGCCATGGGAACTTTGGATGACTCTCCATTCGAATGCTGTGCCGAATGAATATAGACAGGGCCTCATGATGTTGGATCTGCGTCCGGAACATATAAATGAAGGTTTCAAACGGATGAATGCCGTTGGTGGGTCCGCTTTTCGAGACGGTTCCCTGTCAGAAGCACTGTTCAACTTACCGAAAGATATTAAATTTGACAACGATGGAAACCTATTCGTAGCAGACCATAGTAACCATTGCATCCGTATGGTATCACCGGATGGTATTGTCACGACCGTAGCGGGGCAGCCAGGCAACGCCGGCTACAGAGATGGGGGGCCAGTCGAGTCTCAGTTCAGAGAACCTTGGGGCGTAGCCGTCAACGAGCAAGGCGATATCTACATCGCTGACTTTGGTAATAAACGGATCCGTAAATTAGTTATTGAATAATAAAATAAACCTATTTATAATGAAGATCATTCAGATTTTGTGCATGTTGCCGTTCCTATGGCTTACGGCGGCGTTTGCACAGCAAACGAAAGAAGTGACGATCGCCGGTACCGTAGTTAATGAAAATGGCGAACCTTTATCCAGTGTATCCATTTATGTTAGAGACAAAGCTACCGCCGGTACATCTACCGATAACGATGGGAAATTTAGTATTAATGCCGTTTATGGTGATAGGATTGTATTCAGTTATGTAGGATACGAATCTGTAGAACATTTGGCCATTGAGACGAATATCAATTTAACTATTTCCTTTACGCAAAAAAGTGATGCCATAGAAGAAGTCGTTGTGGTCGGTCTGGGCGCCGCCCAGCGGAAAATCAGTTCCGTGGGTGCGATTACGACCGTAGATGTCAAGGATCTACAGTCTCCGGCTCCATCTATTGCCAATTTGTTGGGAGGTAGGGCCGCGGGAGTTATTTCCTTGCAAAGCAGCGGTGAACCGGGGCAGAACCTTGCGGAATTCTGGGTGCGTGGTATTGGGACATTTGGCGCCAACAGCAGTGCCTTGGTGCTTATCGATGGACTGGAAGGCGACTTGAATACCATCGATCCGGCGGATGTCGAGAGCTTCTCGATATTGAAAGATGCGTCGGCTACTGCCGTATACGGGGTGCGTGGTGCGAATGGTGTGGTATTAGTGACGACTAAGAGAGGTCTCGTAGATCGTATCCAGATAACCGGACGTGCAAATTCAACCTTATCCCGTCTCAATCGATTGCCCGAATATCTACGTGCTTATGATTATGCGCAATTAGCTAACGAGGCGAATATTGTCCGGGGTGCTGGACCGCTGTACGATCAAACCGAGATGGGGATTATCCGGGACGGCCTGGATCCGGATATGTATCCAGACGTAAGCTGGCAGGACGAGATCCTCAATAAAAATTTCTGGCGCCAAAGTTATTATGTTAGCGGTCGTGGGGGATCTGATATTGCGCGCTATTTTCTAAGTTTGGGCGGTAAAAGTGAGACGGCTGCCTACAAGGTGGACGAAAGTAGTGTGTACAGCTCGAATGTGGGCTTTAATACCTATAATTATCGGGTCAATCTAGATCTCAATCTGACACCTACTACCAATGTATTTTTGGGATCGGATGGTTTTTTATCCGAGTTGGCTCAGCCAGGTGTCGCCAATACGGATTATATTTGGGGAGCACAATCACGACTCTCTCCATTGGCTATTCCTACGCAATATTCCAATGGTTTGCTACCCGGTCGCGGGGGAGACGATCGATCATCGCCTTATGTGATGATCAACCGTACAGGGCAAGCTTCCGAACAAATATATAAGGGCAAAGTGACCCTTGCAGTCAACCAGAATCTATCAAGCGTACTGGATGGACTGAAGTTCCGTGTACAAGGGGCTTATGATATCCATAGTTTCTTTAAAGAACGAAGATCAGTGCAACCTGCGCTTTATTATGCCATGGGCAGAAATTATAACGGTGATCTCATGATGCAGGAAGTCGTGCAGGAAAGGGCGGCATGGTATGAACAGCGGACACGCCAATACCGGAAGTTTTTTATGGAGTCTGTCGTCAACTATGATCAGGTTTTCAATGAGGACCACCGAACATCGGCATTGCTATATTACTACGTACAAGATGCGAAAGATACCAAAAACGCTACGAGTAACCTATCCGCCATTCCGCTACGTTATCAAGGGGTGTCTAGCCGGTTTACCTATGGGTTCCGCGACACCTACTTGCTGGATGTGAATTTTGGATATACCGGCTCGGAGAACTTTCAGCCGGGCAGACAGTATGGTTTTTTCCCCTCAGTTGCGTTAGGTTGGGTACCGTCGAGCTATAAATCAGTCCAAGAGAAAATGCCTTGGCTTAATTACTTCAAGATTAGAGGCTCTTATGGAACAGTAGGTAATGACAGAATCACTAACGACATCCGGTTTCCCTATTTGACCAAAGTTGATCAAGGTACAGGAAGTGCTTGGGGTGTGGGAGGTATTGAAACCATTACGGAGACCCGGATCGGGGCGGATAATCTCGCGTGGGAACGCGCCATAAAATCCAACATCGGTATAGAGGGAAGGCTCTTTGATGATAAAATCGATTTTGTGATCGACTTTTTTGAGGACCAGCGTAACGGTATTTTCCAACAACGCGTACAGGTGCCGGGTTACGTTGGGGTAATCACGAATCCCTTCGCCAATGTAGGACGTATGAAAAGCTCGGGGGCTGATGGAAATATCAGCTATAACAAGCAGCTTACGCCCGATTTCGGTTTTACATTGCGCGGTAACTTCACCTACTCCAAAAACGTGGTCCAGAACTGGGAACAAGCTTACTTGGAATATCCTTATTTGGAATATAATGGTTATCCACATAATTCGATCCGTGGTTATCAAGCTGTTGGGTTGTTTAGAGACGAAAATGATATCCGATACAGTCCGCAGCAGACTTTCGGCGTGGTGATGCCGGGTGATATCAAGTATAAGGATGTAAACGGGGACGGTATTATTGATCAGTTGGACAAAGTACCATTGACGCACAGTAACTATCCGTTAACAATGTATGGTTTCGGAGGTGAATTCCGATACAAAAACCTAACCTTAGGTGTGCTATTCAAGGGTACTGGTAAAACATCCTTTTTCTATGTAGGACAGTCTATTAAACATAGGGATAGAAGTGACTGGGCTCCTTGGGACGGCGTTGAGCGAAACATCACGAACGGAATGGGCTATATGCCATTCTTTGAAGGCGAGTTGGGCAATGTGCTGACGACAGTAGCTGATCCGAAAAATCGCTGGATTCCTAGGGACTATGCCGTAGAAAATGGTATCGATCTGTCTTTGGCAGAAAATCCCGATGCCCGCTTTCCGCGCCTGCAATATGGGAACAACCTCAATAATTCCCAGCTATCCACATTTTGGGAAGGAGATGCGCGCTATATACGGTTGCAGGAAGTGACCCTAAATTACCATGTAAGTCCAGCATTCCTTAGAAGGTATGGGCTTAAATCTATGGATCTGCAATTCGTAGGTAATAATCTCTATATATGGGATAACGTGAAGATTTTTGATCCAGAACAAGCTGCATGGAACGGTCGTAAATACCCAATACCGTCCACCTATTCACTGCAAGTGTATGTCAACTTTTAATACAGATAGAACGAAGGATATGAAAACATCAATCATAAAAAGAATAACGAGAACAGCGATTATTGTCCAGCTGATTTTCATGGCGTCGTCCTGCAAGGATTATCTGAATATTGATGATTACTTTGACGATGAATTTAATATCGACGAGGTGTTTAACAATGTTCGGTATATGGAAGCCTATATGTGGGGGGCGGCGGAAATGTTTCCCGATGAGTCAAATACCGTCCGTTACGGTTATACGCCGGGACCTATGGCAACCGACGAGGCTATCAACGGGCTCACAGGAGGCGGTTCTAATAATGTCTATTATGGAATGGACTTTGCTAGCGGACGTATCACACCAGACTTTTTCGGAGATTCAAACCCCAATCTTAACCAATGGGACAATTACTATAAGATTATCCGAAAGTGCAACCTCATACTGGAAAATCTCGAACGTCCCGAAGACATGACCAATAACGACCGAATTCGGATTGAGGGCTACACACGTTTTATCCGCGCGTATGCTTACTACAATATATTGGTCGATTACGGTCCTGCTATCTTACTGGGCGATGAAGTGGTAAATACCAACGAACCCATCGAATACTATGATCGTCCGAGAGGTACCTACGACGAAACCATGGAATATACCTGTGAGGAACTGGAAAAAGCAGCACAGTTGCTTCCGGTTGAAGGTAATATCTTAGATTTCGGACGTCCCACTCAAGGGGCCGCCTATGGACTGATAGCCCGTTTACGATTGATACACGCCAGCCCGCTGTTCAATGGCGGACCAGTTGCCGCATCCTACTTTGGAAATTGGCGACGGAAAACGGATAATGTACATTATGTATCCCAACAATATGATGAAAGACGGTGGGCAGTGGCAGCAGCAGCAGCGAAAAGAGTGATCGATATGGGACGGTACAGGCTCTATACGGTATTAGCGGATGATAGGACGCCGGTTCTTCCTTCGGGCGTAACGTCGGACCCTAATTTTTATAATCCCTATCCGAATGGTGCGAGCGGCATTGACGCGTTTAGATCTTATTCGGATGTATTTACTGGAGAAGCAGTACCTGCTGTGAATCCAGAGCTCATCTGGGGTAGAAATACATCGTATATGGTTACCGCCATTAGCCGTGGATCCATGCCTCCTTCGCTTGGTGGTTGGGGGCGTTTCAGCGTTACCCAGAAAGTCGTGGATGCCTACCTGATGGACGATGGCCGTACTAAAGAAGAGGCGTCCAATGATGGCTATTATTCCGAATCGGGTTTCACAACGGCGCCTCGAAATTTTTCGGGATATCCACTCAATTCTGGTGTGTATAATATGTATGCCAACCGTGAAATGCGGTTTTACGCATCCATCGGTTTCAACGAAGCGGTGTGGCAGGCTGGATCCAGCCAGTCACCTAATAATCATACGGCTAAATACTACTACCAGGATTTGGATGGAAGGGGTGGTGTTACAGCTACTTCGCCGAATTATCCGCTTACTGGATACGTGATCAAGAAATTCAACCATTATATGGATGCGTTCAATGGTACTGGTGCGCGACATTTGGATAAAGCATATCCCATCATCCGTTATGCAGAAATCCTTTTATCTTATGCGGAAGCGCTTAACAATTTGACCGGTAGTCATACAGTGCAGCTGGGCAATGAATCGTTTACACTCAGTCGTGACATAGAAGAGATTAAGGCTTCTTTCAACCTCGTGCGTTATCGCGCAGGACTGCCGGGATTAACAGCTAATCAGCTCAATAGTACGACAGAGATGCAAAAACAGATTGAACGGGAACGCATGGTTGAATTTTTGTATGAAAACAGACGTTTCTATGATGTGCGTCGCTGGGGGATTTATGAGGAAACCGAGCGTGAGCCAATACGCGGTATGAACCCAGATGGAGCTACCCGAGAGACATACTACCAGCGCGTCATCCCCGGTACTTCCTCTTTCCTCACGAGGTTAGTCAATAAACGGTCTGTTTGGGTACCGATACCACGTGCAGAAATGAGAAGATTGCCCTCCCTCGATCAGAATCCGGGCTACTAGGTTAAACCATAAAGAACAAAAAAATGAAAAGGAGTTATATAGCGATACTTGCCCTTGGTACGATGTTCTCGTCGTGCAAAGACAATGAATTGTTTGAAAAAGAAATGTACAAAAATGAAGTTGCTTTGATCAGCAGTGACTATCATAATACGTTCGCGGAAATTGTCTCGTTAACAGGCGAAGAGGTGATCGGATATATCGCCGCTTCTGCAGGAGGAACGCATGCCACAGGAAGTAATTTGGTTATCGGGCTGGAAGAAGATCCCGAACCACTGCAGAACTATAACTGGGCACTTTTTGATGCAGATGAAAGTTTATATGCGAGGGCGTTGTCTACGGATAGATACGAGATCCCGGAATACAAAATCCAGATTAATGCGGGAGAACGTACTGGGCGTACGATGGTGAGGCTGCGCCCCGATGGCTTGTCGCCAGATTCGACTTATTTTATCGGATTAAAAGCAACCGATCTCTCGTCCGGCGTTGAAATTAACCCGAAAAAAAGTACCATTCTGTATCAGGTGATCCTTAGGAATGATTTTGCCACGCAAGCAAATGAAAATACGTACGCCATGATTGGAACGGCAGATGGTATGCCCGCAGCCGCAAACAAAAGGCTGTTCCCGCTTACTCGCAACAGTGTGCGGGTTATCGCTGGTACGGAAACATTCGAATCCGAAGTGGACGATATCAACAAAACAGCGATCATACTGGAGGTTAGCGATGACAATTCTGTGTTAATAAAACCCTATAAGGATATCCAGGTTAATCAACTAGATAACGATCCGACTTACCCTAATCTATTCAGAACAGAGACAATTTTTGGCAGAACATACAATGTCTTTTTGCTTTCTTATGCGTATACCATAAACGGAACCACTCGGGTGATGAAAGAAGAATTACGAATAGAGACTCACGATTTAGATAATTAAGTTATGAAAACGAACAATTATAAACCAGTGGCGCTGTCGAATGTTATTTATGCCTTTTGCCTGCTTTTTGTGACATTATTTTTGTCATGCGACAAAGATAATGATGAAAAAGATGGTTATTTTGAACTGACAGATAGCGCTTCGGAGCTGGAAGCGTCTGCACAAGGGGCTTCCGAAACCTACACTTTCAGATCCAGTGGGAATTGGAAAATTGAAGCCCTGCGCAAGGAGAAATGGGTGAAGATCAGTCCTGAGGAGGGTTCCGGAGACGGAACGTTTACGCTGACCGTCGCTAGGAATATCACACCGGAAGACCGTTCGGTCGTGTTGACTTTTATGGTGGACGGAAGGTTGCAAAGCAACGTGTTCAAAATCGAACAAAAGTCAAGTACAAGTAATGGAGAGGAAAAAGATCCCTATCTTATGCTGGACGATTTGACGAGCTTGGAAATTCCGGAGACCGGTGCCACATCACGCCATACCATACGTTCTACAGGGGTATGGAAGGTTGAGCTCTCGGATCAAGAAGTCGATTGGGTCACGATGGAACCAATGGAAGGAACAGGCGATACACCTGTTGTGCTGACCGTCGGTAAGAATTCGGGTGCTGCGCGAAGCGTTAATTTAAATTTTTATCTGGATGACGTATTGCAAGCCAATTCGTTGCCTATAAATCAGGTGGAAGCAAGCGCAATTCTCAATGAAGATTTTAACTGGCTGACCTATGGAAGTCCTATTTTCTATACCACAGGCGGTGAGACCAGAATAGATAACTGGACTATCGAAGAAAAGGCAAGGGGCTGGACAACTTCACCATCTGCAGATAAGATTACCTCGACGTATGCACGCCAGGGGTTTGTGAAGCTTGGCAAAACGAATTATGGATCTGATTTTATTTCGCCTAAACTATCAGCCGTGCAAGGCACGCAGAATCTATTGGTTAAGTTTAGAGCGGTGCCGTATATGACAGAAGGAGGTGCAAAAGATGATACTCGTCTTTACGTGAATGTGATTGGTCCGGGTACTGTCAGTGTGAGTGAGTTTACGATCGACAACTGGCCTGATTATAATGCGGATCCAACCTGTACGCTAATTTGGACAGCCGCCGGCACCGAGCGATCATTCGTTATCACTGGTGCTACAGCGGAAACGCAAATTCGCTTCCTAGGGGGGGCTTTAGATTTACGTGGTCTGGAACCTCTAAATAAAAACCGTATATTCCTAGATGATATTGTTGTTACAGTTCAAGAGTAATTCCAATAATATTATAGGCTAACGGCGTGCGGTTCAAACCGCGCACCGTTAGCCTATAATATTCTAAATCGATTATAATCCTTAAAAATGAAAAAAAACCGCCCTTATACCCGACGAAATTTTATCCAGGCTTCCTTTGTGACCGGTCTGGGACTAACATTTGGCTTATATAGTTGCTCAAAATCTTCGCCCCAACCCGATCCCGATCCGACTCTCGATCCGGATGGAGAAGATGATGACAAACTAGCTATTATCGGTGCCGTTGTACCTTCGCGTATTGATACCAGTAAAGGCGCGGATCTGATTATTCAGGGCAAGGGATTCGCGACAGGGGATCAGATCATATTCGAATACTTGACCAACAGATATGCTGTTGATGCCAAGGCGGTCACGGATAATAACATTACCATTGTCTTGCCGGAAGATTTAATATCGGGCAGCACCTATAGGGTGACTGTAAAGCGTGGTGCGCAGTCGTCCATGTTGGGCTCGACAGTGATTAATATATACTTCAATGCCCATATTCCAGACAGAGAAGGTATGACTATAAAAGGCTCTGTGCATGCTGCCGGTGTCGGTCTTGCCAATGTGGTCGTGTCGGATGGCTTTGAAGTAACAACAACCGACGAAAACGGCATTTATTATCTGCCTTCAACCAAAAAAGGAAAATATGTATTTGTGTCTATTCCGGGTAACTATGAGGTAGCTACAACAGGAAAAGCGCCACAGTTTTTCCAGCGGCTTGGCCAAGCCGCGAATGTGGTAGAAATCAAAGATTTTGAGTTGACAGCCGTCAATAACGACAAGCACGTCGTTATGGTATTGGGCGACATGCATCTGGCCAACCGCAACGGTGATATTGATCAGTTTCAACAGGGTTTTCTAGCAGATGTTAATCAATCCATCCAGACCTATAAAAATGCAGGTACAAAGGTTTATGCCTTGACCTTGGGCGACATGACCTGGGAGACCTACTGGTACCAAAACAATTATGGTCTTCCACAATATCTTACGGAGATGAATAAGATTGACGCTATGGTATTCCACACGATGGGTAATCATGATAATGACCCCAACTTTGTCGCCGACTGGGGTGCCGAAGATAGATTCCGGGATGTCATCGGACCTACTTATTATTCGTTTAATATCGGAAAAGTACACTATATCGTACTGGACAACATCGAATACCTCAACACCAATAACAGAAACTACAATGCGAAGATCGTTGCCGATCAAATTGCCTGGTTGAAAAAAGATTTAGCGACGATAACCGACAAGAATGCACCACTGGTGATTTCTATGCATATACAGCTTCATACAAATCCGGGATTGTCCGGTGGAAACGAGACGACGAGCTATCGCCTTAGTAATGCGCAGGAATTTGTCGATGCACTGAACGGCTTCACTAATGTAAACGTAGTTACAGGACACACACATATCAACTACAGGATTGAAAGAGAAGCTACACCCAATATTATGGAGCATAACAGCGGTGCGGTTTGTGCTACTTGGTGGTGGACCGGGAGACCGGATTATGCTGCAAAAAACCATATCTGTAAAGATGGAGCTCCGGGCGGCTACGTGATTTGGGAGATGGATGGAAGAGATGTGAGATGGACGGCGAAAAGTATAGGAAAACCGATCGATTATCAATTTAGAGCATACGACTTGAATCGCGTGCACCTCACTAAAGATGGATTTGCTCCAAAATATACGGGGAACGATTGGAATAACTATGCCGGTGAATATGCGAATCCCAATAGTAAAAACGAAGTCTTGATCAATGTTTGGGGCTACGATCAAAAATGGAAAGTTGAGGTACTGGAAGAAGGACAGCCCTTAACCGTGACGCGGGTACGCGTACGGGATCCGCTACACATCGTATCTTATTCTGCACAGCGGCTTAACGTCAACGCGGTCCCTACTGCTGATTTTGTTACTTCATTGACTGCGCACATGTTTAAGGTAAAGGCATCATCGCCCAACAGCACTTTGGAGATAAAAGTCACCGACCGATTTGGTAGGGTATATAGAGAGACGATGGTGAGGCCGAAAGCGTTTGGTTATCAGATGTCATAGAGTAGTGGTGAGTTGAAAGTTGAAAATGATTAGAGGGAGTCTATCATAAAGCTATGTAGTATTATGACGAAAATCAAAATTATATTAATTGCTGGGTAATCGGTTTGTTTACCCTATCAATCCAAACTATACTGACAGCACAACCCTCGCAATATAGCTGTACAATTGAAGAAGAAGACCTAGACGGGGAAATGTGGGAGGAAAACAGTAAAGATTGTTTTAGCTGTGAAATAGACGGTGATCCTGAGCCCGTTTATGACTCACAGGGTAATTTAATTGGCTGGAGGTACATTATGTCACCAGTAAGGACAACTGAATATGAAGTTGTATGTAACTGGACTGTCGAAGGTGATTGGTCGTTAAGTACTTAGATTATATGAAAAAGAAGTTTCTCTCAATAGGCGTCATATTATTGTCTTTTTTTAGTGTTCGGGCACAGACCGAGTTTGGGCTGAAAGCCGGTGTTAATTGCGCGTCATACAGTTATGGCGACACCCAGCAGCTTGTAGATGCGAAACCTAGGGCAAGCTTTTATCTGGCCGGATATCTGGATGCGCCGATTGCCAAGAACATTTATATTCAACCTGAATTTTCTTTGCAAGGGAAAGGAGCCAAACTCATCGAGGGTATCAATTCGGGGGGCGGCGAAATTAACCAACGTGTCATGTGGTTAGACGTCGCGGTTAATCTTTTAGGGAAGATGCCGTTAGACAATTTCGGTAACGTTTTTGTGGGAGCGGGACCTTATATGGGATTCGCCATCAACGGAGAAAACGACTATGCGAGTGGGACGACGACTTCCGTCATCATATATCAAGATAACGCACTCAAAAGTGTTGACTATGGACTCAATTTTTCGACCGGCATGAAATTCGGGAAGAGACTCTTTTTTAACGTGAACTACCGAATGGGGCTCGCCAATATTGCCAATAAGAACTATAAATGGTCGGACACGATCAAAAATCGGGTTTTCTCGGTCGGAGTTGGTGTCATGCTTTAAGTGTAATGTTATGTTATCGTTTGTTTTTTTGTGTTTTGCTGGCCTAAAGTATAAAAATATGTATGAGGCTAAAAACGTGGCATAAATTAGACTAATCAGAGGCTATAGGAGTTTTACCTATACCAATAACGATATCCCGATGAAGATGGTAGTCTATTGTTGACATTCACTTGTTAACGGAATTCTATCTTATGGAATTGGTTATTCTCAAAATGTCCCTGTGCTTTTAAAAAAATCACAATTTAACCTTAGAAACCTTATACGGCTTTTTAACCGCTTTATGAGCCGTTTCTTTCGCTATTTTTGCCTGGAGTTCTGTTACCTTCTCCGGCTTATAGGAATTTTTACGTACATCCTCTCCAAAGATCTTCTCATACCAAGTACAAGCTGCAGTAAAACGACCGTAGTCTAATTGTAAATGATAACCATCTCGGGTAAAAGTGTCACCCATGGAGCTGGTCCGTGCATTCTGGATCGCCGTCCCAGCTGGCACAACATATTTGAAATCACCTAGTTTTGCTACTTTTTTAGAAACATTAACAATCGCATTATACATCGTGATTTGGTCACGATTGTAGTTTGCAAAACCCTTATGGGTTGAATCATGTTGATAAGCCCATGTCTGGTGATAAACAAATTGTGTTTCGGGATTTACTTTTCCACGTACGTAACTGACGAGTTCAGGTAGGCTTTCGATGACCACATCGAACTTTCCTGACAGCGGACTCGCCTGCTGGAAGCTTATGTAATCCCAATTTTCACTGCTTAATGCTTGTGAAATACTGACATCCTTAGTCGTTATCTTCTTCCCATCGAGACCAATTTTTCTATACTGGTATTTTGCAGCATCTTCATTCGCATTCTTTACATGTAAGGATAAAGGTGCGCCGCCAATATAGAGATTGCCAATAATCATCTTTTTTCCGTTAGCTGTTCCTAATTCATGAAGGTAATTTTCAATGCCATCTTCCGAGAAGCTATTGCCTATCGCTAAAATTTTGATAACCCCATCATCTTTCGGTGACACTTGGGCAAAAGCAATTAGATGTGTGAAGATGATGAATAATAGAAATATGGATTTTCTCATGGTCTTTAATTTTATGTGTTCGTTGTAACTTATTGATATATAGAAACGGTTATGTCGCGAATATAACGAAACTACATTTTTTTATCGTATTGAAATTAAATATTTTGTATTTTAATATAAGAAACCGAGATGTAAATAAATATGGACACGCTTATGAATGGTTTTTTACTTGAGTTCCCGTCAGTCATAAAAAGAAAAATAAATAGATGAAATGTCTACTAACAATGGTATTTTTGGGGTATAATGGCTTATAAGTTTGTAGACAACTACCGGGAAAGAGGCGCGAGGAAGCAGCTCGTAAACCAACTGAAAAAACGAGGGATAGAGGATAAGCGCGTGTTGCAGGCGATCGGAAAAGTACCTCGTCATTTTTTCTTTGATGAAACCTTCTGGAATCAAGCGTATCGGGATATCGCGTTTCCTATTGGTGACGGGCAGACCATCTCCCAACCATATACCGTTGCTTATCAATCCGAGCTTCTCCATATAAAAAAGGGAGACAAGGTACTTGAGATCGGTACGGGATCGGGATATCAAACCTGTATTTTAATGGAATTGGGTGCAGATGTATTCACTATCGAACGGCAAGAGAACTTATACCGTCGGACAATACAGGTGCTGCCGTATATGGGATATAGACCACATTTTTTCATGGGAGATGGTTCGCGAGGCATCGTCGAACATGCACCCTACGATAAAATTATTGTCACAGCCGGAGCGCCATTTGTACCTGAAGTCATGTTGAAACAATTGAAATACGGAGGGCTTTTGGTTATTCCTGTAGGGGATGAGAAATCTCAGAAAATGGTGACTATCCTGCGTGTAGGGGAAAATGAGTTTGAACGTATAGAGCTGGATACATTCCGTTTTGTTCCATTAGTAGGAGACCAAGCTTGGTAGAATGGTAAGAAGTATTAATGAAGAATGATCTATAATAAATATCAAGAACGTATTCAAAGGGCGAAAGAACAAATTCAGCGTCTGCATAAATCGATAAACCAAAATAGTTTTGCCCGTTTATTTGTCATAATCGGAGGAGGTGCTTTATTATTCTATCTGGTTCAACGGGAGAACCTATTGTTTTTATTATTAGCTGTTTTGACCATTGTATTCCTATTTGCATTTCTAATACGAAGACAGAGTAAATTGGAAAAACAACGTGCCGAGGCGGAGGCTTTTTTAAAGGTCAATGAAAATGAGATTACACTGCGAGACACCCGTCAGACACTCTATAGTGAGGGAACAAGTTTTGAAGACGATCGTCATCCTTATACATCTGATTTAGATATTTTTGGCCAATTTTCCTTATTTTCGCTGCTGAACCGATGTGCAACAACGCTTGGAATTGCGAAATTGGCAGATTGGCTGCAACGCGCAGCTACTAAACAGGAGATAGAAGAAAGGCAAAGAGCGATAGCGGAGATAGCAGAGGATTTAGATTGGAGTCAAAACCTCCAGTCGAAACTCTTGTTTAATGTCTATCAGAAAATAGAAGTCAAAACCTTCTTGTTACGTTATTTTGAGGGGTCTAGTTTGGCATTTGGTAATGCATTTATGCGCTTTTATGTCCCCGCTGCTCCTTTTATTTTACTTATAGGCTTGTTGTTTTCATTGTTTGTGACTCCTATATGGACGGGCTTGTTGTTATTGGGATTAATACATTTGTTCTGGACGTTAGGATTGGCGGGCAAAGTAGGTTTGTTTTCCAGCAGAATAGATAAAGTTGGAAAAATTTTGGCGGCCTATGCGGATGGATTGACCTTGGTCGAAAGGAAGGTATTTGTGGAGTCAGAAAATCAACGTTTGCAACAACAATTAGGCATTGAAGGAAAGCCGTTGTCCGGTGCCTTTCGAGAACTATCAAAACTCATCAATAATCTTGATGCAAGAAATAATATGCTCATGGGCGCTATTCTCAATATTATTTTGCTGTGGGATTTTAAATACGTGATGAAGATTGTACATTGGAAATCGACGTACGAAGCAGATCTATTGGAAGCCTTTGATGTTATTGCGGAGTTCGAAGCGTTAAATTCATTGGCGATATTAAAACGCAACCATCCTTCTTGGACGACTCCTAAATTGTTAGACCATACGACGGATGATAGAATTTTAGCAGTGGAAATTGCTCATCCGTTAATTCCTGTAGCCCAATCTGTCGAGAACGATTATAGTAATGAGCATCATCATATTGCGTTGATAACCGGGTCGAATATGGCAGGCAAGAGTACGTTTCTTCGAACCATCGGTATTAACTCGGTTTTGGCTTATGCCGGAGCAGTAGCGTGTGCCGCTACATTTAAATTGCCTATATATAACCTGATCTCGTACATGAGGATTAGAGATTCTCTAAATGAAAGTACATCTACTTTTAAAGCAGAATTGGATAGGATGAAGTTTATATTAGACACGGTAAAACAGGATAAAGACAGTTTTTTTCTTATTGATGAGATGTTACGTGGAACCAATTCGGTAGATAAATATTTAGGATCTCGAGCCATTATTCGTAAACTGATTGCAATGAAAGGTAAAGGAATGGTGGCTACACATGATTTGCAACTGGCGTCACTTGAAGAGGAAAATGTAGGTAAGGTGCAGAATTACCATTTTGATATCCGAGTAGAAGAGGGAGAAATGCTTTTTGATTATAAATTGAAACATGGCCGCTGTACCATCTTCAATGCATCACTATTATTAAAAGGTATCGGAATTGACGTAGAAACGACTTGATAATATAATCACCATCATTTAAAAATGACACTAGAAGAAAGAATAGAGGCTTCGGAGACGCGTGTATGTACCACCGTTTTCCCATTTCTTACCAATCATCATGATACATTGTTTGGTGGAAAAGCGATGGCCATTATGGATGAAGTCTCGTTTATGGCGGCTACACGCTTTTGTCGAAAACAGCTGGTAACCGTTTCTACTGATCGGATAGACTTTGAGAAAGCTATTCCTTCAGGCAGTATTATCGAAGCTGTGGCACGTGTGCACAGTGTAGGACGGACGAGCGTCAAAGTGAAAGTCGAAGTTTTCTTGGAGAAAATGTATGAAGAAGGACGAGAATTAGCTATTCAGGGCATGTTTACGTTTGTTGCCTTAGGACAGGATAAGAATCCAATCCCGGTATTATAGAAACAGACATTATTTTATACGTTTGTTTCTATAATACCGGAAGGGCATGACACCTGGACAATAGCTAGTATAATACAAGAAGGACGATCATCTCTTCATGACGCGGTCGAGTTCCCTTTTGCTTTCCCGTTCCTTGATAGTTTCTCGTTTATCGAAATCCTTTTTGCCTTGTGCTAATGCTATTTCGATTTTCGCGTAACCTCGTTCGTTGATAAATATTCGTAGGGGGACAATAGTAAAACCCTTCTCTTCCCCCTTTTCCCTCAATTTTTTCAATTCCTTTTTTGTCAGGAGAAGCTGCCGATCTCTTTTAGACTCGTGGTTGTAGAAAGAACCGAATGAGTACTCAGCAATGTGCATGTTTCGAATATATAGGCCATCTTCGAAAAAAGAACAGAAACTATCGTTGATATTGGCTTTCCCTTCCCTGATAGATTTAATCTCTGTACCCAGTAAACCTATTCCTGCCACATATTTGTCTAATAAATGATACTCGAAAGATGCACGTTTATTTTTAATATTTATATTTGCCGATATTGCCATTCCAAATTGATTTAAACGCAAAAATAATGATTTTATAGGTTTATCGAAGTTTTCGTGAGAAACTGTTGGTAATATCTTAACAATAATTTAATTTTATGATATTTATATGGTTTTTCGATGGGAGGGAATCAGGAGAATTTTGTATGTTTGCTCCGATTTTTTTGGAGTGAAAGTATGCAGGAAATATTCTGAAAGAGGGGTGCCAATTAATAACATGGTGGTTAACAGCTTGATTGGGGAGGAAATTGTATATTTTCGTTTTTTTAATTTATTTTTGACGATTAAATACGAATAGTCAGAAGGTAAGTTAGGTTGGATTAAGAAATTATGTCACATACAATACAAACGCCTACAACATGAGTAAGGGAAAGTTAAGTGAAAGAACGTCTAAGTTCCTACAAAGTGAACTGGAGCCTATTAAGTCTAATAACCTTTACGCTTATTTTAGACCAATCCAATCAAAGCAGGATACCGAGGTTTTGATTGATGGCAAACGTGTGTTGATGTTCGGCTCAAACTCTTATTTAGGTTTGACAACAGATACAAGGATCATACAGGCAGCGCAGGATGCGCTGGAAAAATATGGAACAGGTTGTGCCGGATCCCGTTTTTTAAACGGAACATTGGATATCCATGTCGAATTGGAGGAAAGACTGGCAAACTATGTGGGTAAAGAGGCAGCTATATTGTTTAGTACTGGCTTTCAATCGAATTTAGGACCGCTGTCTTGTCTGACGGGGCGGAATGATTATATATTGTTGGATGACAGAGATCACGCTTCCATTATCGACGGAAGTAGGTTGTCATTTTCTAAGGTGATCAAATACGCGCATAATGACATGGATGATTTGCGTAGCAAAATAGCAAGACTTCCAGAGGATAGTTTCAAGTTGATCGCTACAGATGGTATCTTCAGTATGGAGGGAGATATTGTAAAGCTTCCTGAGTTAGTCGAGGTGGCCGATGAGTTTGATGCGGCTATTTTATGTGATGACGCTCATAGCTTAGGGGTGATAGGAGATCGTGGTGCGGGTACGGCGTCTCATTTCGGTCTGACGGACAAGGTCGATCTGATTATGGGCACATTTAGCAAATCCTTAGCGTCATTGGGTGGCTTTGTAGCGGCAGATACGGAGACTATTGAATATTTAAAACACCGTGCACGTTCGTTGATGTTCAGTGCGAGTATGACTCCGGCTTCTGTAGCTTCTACGTTAAAAGCCTTGGAGATTATTGAGACAGAACCTGAACATATCGAAAGATTATGGGCAAATACGGAATATGCAAAGCAACTTTTGCTTGACGAAGGTTTTGATCTGGGGCAGACCGAAAGTCCAATTTTGCCGATCTTTATCCGTAACAACGATAAAACGTATTATGTGACTAAGTTACTTCAGGACAACGGAGTCTTTGTAAACCCGGTCGTTGCGCCGGCTGTACCTGCTGAGGAGTCGCTTATACGTTTCTCGTTAATGGCAACACATACCTTTGATCAGATTGATGAAGCTGTAGATAAGATGTCTAAAGTGTTTAAGACGTTGGAGGTTGAGTCTTTCATAAGCTAACGAAATGATAGAGATAGTTCCTGTCCAATCGAAAAAACAAATCGGGCAATTTATCGACTTGCCGCATGATTTGTACGCGAATGATCCAAATTATGTGCCTGAGTTGTTTTTAGGGCAACAGGACTTACTCTCTCCAAATAAACACCCGTTCTATAAACATTCCTCGGCACAAGCCTTTCTTGCTTATCAGGGGGGGCGTATCGTAGGACGCGTGTTGGCTGTCTGGAATACCAATCATAATACGTTTAACAATATATCTGAAGGTCAGTTTGGTTTATTTGAATGTATTAATGATCAATCGATAGCAAATAAATTGCTGGGCGCGGCTGCTGAATGGGTGAAATCAAAAGGAGGCACGCGCATCGTAGGGCCTATTAATCTTACTACGAATGATACCTGTGGGCTTTTGGTGGACGGATTTGATAGACCGCCTATGGTCATGATGCCGTATAACCCTCCTTACTATTTAGAGCTGATTGAGCATGCTGGTTACAGTAAGAAAGTAGATTTACGTGCCTATCTCGTGAAGACCGAGACCGCAAATCGACGTTCTGTGCTTCTATTAGAAAGATTAACGGAAAGGTTACGGAGATCGGGTATCGTCCTACGTCAGATCAATTTAAAAGATTTTGCAAACGAAGCGAAGAAAATAAAAGCGGTGTATAATAAAGCTTGGGACAAAAACCTAGGCTTTGTACCGATGACGGATGAAGAGTTTGATTATACCGCTAAAGAATTGAAAATGATTGTGGATCCAAAATATTGTATTGTGGCAGAGCGAGGAGAGGAGATTGTAGGTTTTGCTTTGGGGATTCCAAATATCAATGAAATTTTAATTCATATAAAAAGAGGCAGACTATTGCCATTTGGTATATTCAAATTGCTTTTTGGTTTAAAAAAGATCAAAATGATTCGGGTTTTGATGCTTGGGGTGTTGGAGGAATATCGAAAATTAGGCATAGAGGCTTGCCTGTACGGTCTTATCATAAAAAATGCAATTCCATCGGGAATTGAGGGTGCAGAATGTTCCTGGATGTTGGATGATAATTATATGATGAACCACGCGATTGAACAAATTAATGCAGAACTCTATAAGCGCTATCGTCTTTACGAAAAATCGATATAGAGATGTCAATTTCCAAATATTTGGAAAAGCACTTATTAGCCGATAGAAGAAAATAAGGGGATGGAAAAGATTTTAGTGACTGGAGCAAGTGGTTTTGTCGGATTTCATTTAGTGTCTGCAGCCCATGAGGCAGGTTACGAAGTTCATGCTGCGGTTCGTAGAACAAGTCGAGTTACTGACATTGAGCCTTTTGTTGATAAATTCGTCTATCCTGACTTTAATCAGTTAAACGCATTGGCGGCGTTATTTATTTCTGAAAAGTATGATTATGTTATTCATGTGGCAGCGATGACGAAGGCAAAATCAGAAGACGAGATGATGAATGCAAATGTTGGCGTAACGGAGCGACTAACCCAAGCGGCCTTTGAATCACCCAATCCTCCACAACGTTTGGTGTACGTGAGCAGTTTGGCCGCCATCGGGCCGTTATCCTACCTCGACGGGCCGATAACAGAGTTCACACCTTATCATCCGGTGACGATGTATGGTCGTAGTAAAAGAGAAGCAGAAAAAATGATCTGTGCGAAGTTTGCGGATAAACCAATTTCCATTATCCGTCCTACTGCGGTATATGGTCCACGAGAGAGAGATTTGTTTATTTTGTTTCATACCATGAATAAAGGTATTGATGCCTATGTGGGGAGAGCACCTCAAAAACTTTCGTTTGTGTATGTGAAAGATCTGGTAGAGGTTCTTTTGCAAGCATGTATTTCTCCCCAAGCACGACTGGATATTTTTAATATTTCTGATGGGGGCGTTTATTCCCGATACGAAATGGCGGAAATTTTTAAACGAACGTTTCGTAAAAAGCTTATGCGTGTCCACGTGCCTTATGCGATAGTCAAGAGTGTGGCACATGTGTCTCAATGGCTATATAGCAATTCTGCCAAAACTCCCGTAATTTACCCCGAGCGGTTGGAGGAGTTGACGGCAGAGAATTGGGAATGTGATATTAGCCATGCGCAAACAGTGCTGGGGTACAGGCCTTCATATGATTTGGATAGGGGCTTGACAGACAGTTTGCGGTGGTATCAACAAAATAATTGGTTTTAAAGACTATAAGATGAGTCAAAAAATAAATAAAAAACTTTTCCAAGATCGGAAGAGAACAAATGTTTTAAGTTCTTCAGAGCAGAAATTGATTTCTTATTTTGTTCCGCGTGTGCCGAATTGGATTTCGTCAGACGGTTTAACGGCGATCGGACTTTTTGGATCCTTCATGATACTGGGGAGTTTTTTATTGGCTGAATATGTTGCTCGTCCTTGGTTGTTGCTGGGAATTATTGGTTTTTTTGTGCAATGGTTCGGAGACTCTTTGGACGGACGTATTGCATACTATCGAAATAAATCACGTAAATGGTACGGTTTTGCACTCGATATTGTCATGGATTGGATTAGTACGGTCATGATAGGGTTGGGATATGTGTTTTACGCTCCTGACGATTTTAAGTATTCGGGCTTTGCGCTCGTCGCGTTATATGGTTGGGCGATGATTATTTCGCAACTACGATATCGCATTACAGATAAATATACTATTGACGCTGGATTATTGGGTCCGACCGAGATTCGAATAATTATATGTGCTGTGTTGATGAGCGAAGTTCTTTTTGTTGGAAGTATTAATTACTTAGTAATCGTAATCTGCATTGCGCTTTTTGTTATAAACTGCGTGGATACAAAAAAACTGCTTAATATGGGGGATGAACGAGATTGGGCAGAAAAAAAGAATAGGGAGGCACCCTTAAATGAAGAGAAAGCGTAAGACGAAAATACGTGACTTTTTTCTTTCCTTTGGGAAAGCGCAGTTGTCTGCTTTTCTGGGAGGGCTGTTCGACTTTGCTGTTTATTCAGTCGGTATACAAGTATTAGGTTTTACAGCATATATATCAAATATCATTAGCGGCTCATTGGGAGCCGTTGTTAATTTTACGATTAATCGGTATTGGACCTTTGATAGCACGAGTACGCCTGTTGGTCAGCAATTGGGAAAGTTTGTTGTTGTTGTTATAGGCAGCATATTTTTGAAATCAGGGGGTATATTTCTTTTAGTCGATCATCTTTTAATGAATCCGTATTATTCGAAAATCATAATTGAAATTCTTGTTTCATTGGGTTTTAATTTTTTAATGCAGAAATATTGGGTGTTTAAAAAATAGTTAATCAGCCCTCCAAAGGGTTAGGAAATATAAAAATATCTTTCAGACTTCCAGTGCATTGTGTTTTTTGTTTGGGAAAAGGTGTCGAAACTGTTGGAGCGTAAGGATAAAGTTTCTACCTTTGCACCACTCCGCGAGGGAGGGCACGGTAGCCCCGGTATGGGGGCGGGAATTAAGAAAAAATATTTTTTGTTTTTTGAAAAACTTCCTTACCTTTGCCAACCCGAAAGGGTAAATACAGAAAAGATAATCCGGCCATTTTTGTGGTTCAGATATAGGCCAAAGCGCGACGCGGCGGCGATAAAGTTCTTTAAACAGATGATCATGTAGCGCAGCAGATACCCTTATTTGGGGGAATGCTGTAACAGAAGTTACAATTATTCCGGTCCGGGCCGTACAGTACAACAATACTGACGATCCGGTCTATAAGACCGGGGTCAATTTACATTTTTACAATGGAGAGTTTGATCCTGGCTCAGGATGAACGCTAGCGGCAGGCCTAATACATGCAAGTCGGACGGGATTCCGTT